>CETZ01006431.1_pt1 | contig 17178 bp, 13 predicted proteins | sample 531441 | NCBI WGS metagenome assembly CETZ01 (sample SAMEA2623098, study PRJEB7988) | marine metagenome | isolation source: saline water (ENVO:00002010), including | reverse complement strand
GAGCCATAACTCACGTTTTAAGGCGGTTTCGAAAGGAATTCGATCTGCCAGGGCAAGAAGAGCCTGCATATGAGGATAGTAAGGCACTTAAGATTACTAATATTTCGAAGGATGACCCATGGGCAACCGTACTAAAATTATTCCCGTTATGTAACTTTAGTAAAAAATTCAAAATGTCTTATGCACATGAAAATAGAGCAGATGTTTTTGATCGATTTCGTCAGAATATGGTTACGCGCAGAGAATTCAATAAAATGAAGCTACCGTATACAAATTTAGCAGAAACGCAGCGGTCCATCTTGGAGGCTCTGGATATGGAGTTTTACTAAGGCGACCGATATTGTTCAAGCAAGCTGCTGATTTTTGTAATTGCCTTCCTAAGCTCATCCACCTTGGGTAGGAATACCAACCTTAGGTGCTGTTTATCTCCTATATTAAATGCACTGCCCTGTACTACCAGTATTTTTTTCTGATTAAGAATATCTAAGATTAGAGCGATATCGTCATCGATCTTATATACCATTGGATCGAGACAGGGGAACAGATAGATAGCGCCTTTAGGTTTAACGCAGCTCACACCCGGGATTTGATTTAATAATTGGCAGGCCAAATCGCGTTGTTTCAAGAGCCGGCCTCCAGGCAAGGTTAATTCGTTTATATTTTGATAACCTCCCAGAGCGGCCTGTATAGCAAGCTGTGCTGGAACATTTGCGCATAAGCGCATGTTTGTAAGTATTTCGAGACCTTCAATATAGTTGTTAGCGGCTTCTTTGGGACCGCTCAGAATCATCCAACCGGATCGAAATCCTGCGAGTCTGTATGATTTTGACAGTCCGTTAAAGGTAACAATAAAAAGGTCGTCGCACAGGGAAGCTGCCGGAATATATTTGGCATCGTCGTACACTATCTTACTGTATATTTCGTCGGCAAATAGGATTAGTTTGTGCTTGCGTGCAAGCTCAATTAAATCCAACAGAATTTCATGGCTATAAACAGCTCCTGTTGGGTTGTTTGGGTTGATAATGACTAAGGCTCTACTTCGGTCTGTAATTTTTGATTCAATGTCTGTGATCGAAGGAAACCAATCTGCCTGCTCATCGCATACATAATGAATTGGTTGCCCCCCACTAAGACTCACTGCTGCAGTCCACAACGGGTAATCCGGTGCTGGGATTAACACTTCGTCACTATCATTAAGCAGAGCCTGCATTGCTATCATTATTAGTTCGCTCACACCGTTGCCTAGATAGATATCGTTTATCTTGACATTGGCGATTTCTAGCGTCTTGCATTCTTGCATAATGGCCTTGCGCGCTGAGTGGAGGCCTTTTGAATTGCTGTAACCTTGAGCGTTGTGAAGGTTTTGTACTACATCGAGCAGAACCTCGTTTGAGGCGTTGAAGTCAAAAGCAGCGGGGTTGCCGATATTAAGCTTTAATATCTCGTGCCCTTCTCCTTCTAGTCGTTGCGCTTCTTCAAGTACAGGTCCGCGAATGTCGTAGCAGATATTATCGAGCTTATGAGATTGCTCAATATTATTGAGACAGATATCATTTATTGGCTCAATCTGTTCCATAGTCGACTAGTTAGAGGATGATGTAACTATTTCTTTCCGATTTCGATAAAATCTCGGGTTCACAGAATAGTGATTCGTTAGAAAGGCACAGTATTGATTACAATACTTCCCGCCTGAAAAGCTTTATTCTACAATAAGTTAGGCCAGATATGAATTGGTGGGTGTAATTGATGTTAAAAAAAGCAGACATACCGAATAAGATTGCTAAAACCGAACAGCAATGGCAGGAAGAGCTCGACGAGGAGAGTTACCATGTGCTCAGAAAGAAGGGTACTGAGCGTGCCTTCACAGGGAGATATTGGAATTTAAAAGATAAAGGGATATATAACTGTGCCGGGTGTGGCTTAAATCTTTTTTCGTCAGATGCAAAATATGATTCGGGTTCAGGTTGGCCAAGTTTTTATCAGCCTTCATCAAAGAGCAATATTACTGAATTAGCAGATAGTTCCGGTGGAATGATCAGGACCGAGGTAATATGTAAGAAGTGTGAATCACATTTGGGACACGTGTTTCCGGATGGACCTCCAAAAACAGGGCTGCGCTACTGTATAAATTCTGCTTCCTTAGTTTTTAAAAAGATAGAAGAAAATTAATGCAAGCGCTACAGCAGAACGGAAGAAAGCCTCTTATTTGGATCGAGCTAGCTTCTCCCTAAGGTTTGCCATGAAGTGATTGAGATTGCTTTCGGCTTCTGAACGATACCTAAACGGACCGACAATTTGACCTTCACGGGTTTCGAAATACCAGACGTCTTGTTGGGTAAACACGCGATAACTAAGCGCAGGGTCTTCAGAAAGGCATAGATCTTTCTCTTGAGGATCGGTCATTGATGTTATTCCTAATAATCGAGCAGGCCTCAAATCAGCTCTTAGACCGGATTGGTCTCCGCTAGCTTACGGCTACAGCCAACAAGTTGTTAGCTCTGACTATAAACTCAGTGTGTAACCCTAAGCTAGCGAGTAGAGAAACAATAATCATTATTAAATTATATTTAAAGGCCGCAAAAAATGTGCCATTTCTCTTGGCACAAATAGGTTGTACAATTTTTAATCAAGTAAAATTATAGAGTTATATCAACAAGGTACAGAGTTTTTTGAAAATACAAGGGGTTTTGTTTTTCGTGTAGAAACAAAGGGATAGAAAAAACTTTTAAACGAACAAAAAAAAATACTGTAGTAAAATAATAAAAAAATTTCTATGGTTCGATGAAACTTTTGGCAATCTGTAGCGTTTCTTTAGTATTAATATTCAAAAAATGTCGACGGTCTGTTTTTTCGAACTTTACTAAGACATTCTCAACTGCCGACATGACTGGTTTCGGGCCGAAGAGCCCATTTTCAATAGCCTGTTCAACAATTGGCAGAGTTTTCAGAGACCATAAAGAGAAGAGGGGCTGTACTTGCCCGGCACATTCACTCCAAGCGACTTGCTTATCTTTGTCTTCCAATTCCTGTTTTAGCTTTTCTACAAGGGTATGGGGAAACCACGGCACATCTGCTGGAAAGCAGGCCAGATAAGCAGAGTCTGGCTGGACTCCTGTGGAGAGCATCCAATGCATCGCACTGCAAATGCCGACAAGAGGGCCGCTATATGCTTGTTTGATGTCAGATATTAGTGGCAATTTCAGATATTCAAATTTTTTTAAATTTCGGTTTACACTAATAATCAGTTGCCCGACCTGCTCTGCACTATTCGCGACGACATGTTCTATAAGGGGAGCATCATCTAATATGACGAAAGCCTTGTCTCGAAATCCCATCCTTGACGCTTTCCCGCCAGCTAGCACGACGCCTGTAATCTGTTGTTTCTTGATCATTGTAAGGTGAGTGATTATTTAAGCTGTGTTTTGGTAATCAGAAAATGTTGATCAAATTTTAAGTTGAAAAATTCTTTAATATCCATCATTGACTCAAATGTCGATTCAGTTCTCTGCCCTTGATCTACAGATTGAAGTTGGCATATCGATATGGGAAAATCGCGCACTTTGCTATCAAGCTAAAACTCAATAAGTTATTGAATTTTTTCTAATCAGTGTCTGCTTTTTCAGCATTATACCCGTCCACCGTGAATCTTTGCCCACAAAATAAGCTACAAACTTTTTTAATTGGAAAACATGGGCTAGAGAAACCCATAAATTGAGAGGCTCTAGATGCAAGTTTCAGTTGAAACTATCGAGGGATTAAAACGCAAAATGACCATCGCCATACCGGGTGACAAGGTCGATACCGCCGTTAATGACCGCCTGCAACATACAGCTAGGACTTTGCAGCTAAAAGGGTTTAGGAAAGGTAAGGTTCCGGTTAAGGTTGTTAAGAGTAAGTTCGGGGAAGGGGTACGCCAGGAAGTTGTTGGTGAGCTAATGAATCAGGGCTACTATGATGCTTTAAACCAAGAAAGGTTAAAGCCAGCGAGTCAGCCGCAAATCGAAGCAACAAAATTACAAGAAGGAGAGGATCTTGAATTTATAGCAATTTTTGAGGTCTATCCTGAAATCGAGTTGCCCGAATTTTCAAAAATTACTGTAGATATGCTTACTGCAGAAATCACCGATACCGATGTAGATGAAATGGTAGAAACCTTAAGGAAACAACGTCGGACCTGGGAGAAAATTGATCGTGCAGCTCAAGAAAAGGATATGGTTGACATAGATTATTTGGGAAAGAAGAACGGTGAGGAATTTGAAGGCGGCCAGATGAAAGGCGCTAACCTGGAACTTGGTTCGGGACGTATGATAGCTGGATTCGAGCAAGGCATTGTAGGTCGAAAGGCTGGGGAAGTATTTACCTTGAATCTTGAATTTCCCCAACAGTATCACAGTGAAGAATTAGCGGGCCAAGCGGTCCAGTTCGACATAACACTCAACTCAGTGAGCGAAGAAATTTTGCCTGAGATAGATGAAGAGTTTTTCCGTAGCTTTGGAGTAGAAGAAGGAGGCGAGGGAGCCTTTCGGAAAGAAGTTAGTAACAATATGAGTCGTGAGATGAAAACTGCTAGTCGCAGTAAATTCAAGAATAAGATCATGGATGCCGTTATTGATTTGGTTGATATCACTGTTCCTGAAGCCCTTATTACGGCAGAAGTTCAACAAATGAAAAACCAGGCTATTCAAAGAATGGGCGGTGGCAATGAAGCAGACCCTTCAATGCTCCCTGATGAGCCTTTTCAGGAGCAGGCTAAGCGCCGCGCGAGTTTGGGTTTAGTTCTAGGAGAAGTTATCCAGGAACAGAATCTGCGGGCAGATCCTGCGAAAGTGCGTGAGTCGGTGGAAGAATTAGCATCGACCTACGAATCCCCTGATGATGTAGTTAACTGGTACTACGGTAATAAGGAGCAATTAGCGACAATAGAATCCACAGTACTCGAAGATCAGGTTTTCGACTATATTATTGATCAAGCTAAAGTGAACGATAAGCAGGTTTCCTACCAGGATATTATGGAACCTGAATCCAAGAGTGATGAAACAGGCTAAACTCAGGTTTAGCTTAAGCTTATAACAATGTTAAGGATTTCAGAATGGTTAAAAATTCAGCACCTAACGCTGCTTTGATACCAATTGTCGTGGAGCAAACCGCTCGAGGAGAGCGTTCTTATGACATTTACTCCCGACTACTTAAGGATAGAGTTATCTTCATGACGGGGGTTGTCGAGGATCATATGGCTAACCTTATTGTGGCTCAGCTATTGTTTTTAGAGTCGGAGAATCCAGATAAGGACATACATCTCTACATTAATTCGCCAGGAGGCTCAATCACGGCAGGCTTGTCCATTTACGATACGATGCAATTTATCCAACCTGATGTAAGTACAATGTGTGTGGGGCAGGCGGCCAGCATGGGCGCTATGTTGTTAGCTGGTGGTGCCAAGGGTAAGCGGCTCGCTCTTCCTCACTCTCGTATGATGATTCACCAGCCAAGTGGAGGAGCTCAAGGGCAAGCATCAGATATTGAAATACAAGCTAATGAAATCATAGAGTTAAGAAGAATACTTAATTATTTACTTTCAATAAATACAGGCCAAACAGAAAAAACTATAGCTCGCGATACTGAGCGGGATAATTTCCTGAGCGCCAAAGAAGCGTGTGATTACGGCCTGGTCGATAAAGTAATCGAACGAAGAGTAGATAATAAAAAGAGTGAGCTATCCGTCAAAAAGAGTAAACCGCAAGAATCTGAATAAACTCAAACGGTTTGGCTTGCAATCAAGGCTGTCTGTCTCCATTTTAGAAGATTGTGGGAATCTGGTTTTTGCAAGGGGTGAAACGATTCTTTGAACAAGAAATGGTAAGTGCTCTACTAGAATGTACAGATTAATCAAATAGAACAGTCTAAGAGTATACTGGCTAACAAATTGAAAATGCAAAAATAGGCTTTTTATATTATGTCAGACGATGGTTATAAAAAGGGAGACGATAACAGTAAGTTGTTATATTGCTCTTTTTGCGGCAAAAGCCAGCACGAAGTGCGAAAGCTCATCGCCGGGCCTTCTGTGTTTGTTTGTGACGAGTGTGTGGATTTGTGCAATGACATAATCCGAGAAGAGATACAGGAGAGAGATTCGGAGTCCGCTATTCGAAAATTGCCTATTCCGGAAGAAATAAAGAATATCCTGGACGACTACGTAATAGGACAGGAAAGCGCCAAGAAAGTACTGTCGGTGGCGGTTTATAACCATTACAAACGTCTTAACTACGCTAAAAGCAATCAGGAAGTAGAACTAAGTAAGAGTAATATCTTGATGATAGGGCCAACTGGTACCGGTAAAACGCTATTAGCAGAGACCTTAGCGAGGCTTCTAGATGTTCCATTCACTATTGCTGATGCGACCACTCTCACTGAAGCTGGGTACGTGGGCGAAGATGTAGAAAATATAATTCAGAAATTACTGCAGAAATGTGACTACGACGTAGAAAAGGCTCAGATTGGTATTGTTTACATTGATGAAATTGACAAGATTTCCCGAAAATCTGATAACCCTTCGATCACACGCGATGTTTCGGGCGAAGGCGTACAGCAGGCTTTATTGAAATTAATAGAAGGTACAATCGCTTCGGTACCTCCTCAGGGAGGGCGCAAACACCCGCAGCAGGAATTCCTGCAAGTTGATACATCCAATATATTGTTTATTTGCGGTGGAGCGTTTGCAGGATTGGACAAGATTATTCGGGACAGATCTGATAAGAGTGGCATAGGATTTGCGGCTGAAGTTAGAAGTCCTAGCAACGATCGGCAAGTAGGTGAGACGCTACGTGAGGTAGAACCAGAGGATTTGGTGAAGTACGGATTGATTCCAGAGTTTGTAGGCCGGCTACCTATGATTGCCACCTTGGACGAGTTAGATCTTGAAGCCTTAGTTAGAATTGTTCGTGAACCGAAAAACTCTCTTACCAAGCAGTACTCAAAGCTATTCGAGATGGAACGAGTTGAGATTCAATTTCGGGAGGACGCTTTGCTTGCAATCGCGAAAAAAGCACAGGAAAGAAAGACCGGCGCTCGCGGATTAAGATCTATCATGGAGGCTGTACTACTGGATAGCATGTACAAAATCCCCTCTCTTGAAGAAGTTAGTAAAGTCATCATTGATGCGGCTGTTATTGAGGGCGAATCTGAACCCTTGTTGATGTATGAAAATGTAGAGCAGCCCACTAAATCGGCCGTGGATGAGTAATACAGCTATCGAACCTTGATTTATTGATGGCTAGGCCCTATTTCTTTGGTACGGTTTTATGATTTTATCAGAGGTGACCTATAAATATGTCTGCTGACCTTTCAGGACACGTGATTTTTCCTCTGCTTCCTCTCAGAGATGTTGTGGTATATCCCTTGATAGTGCAACCGCTGTTTGTGGGTCGCCCTAAGTCAATAAAAGCCCTGGAAGCGGCGATGGCTAGCGATAAGCAAATTTTGCTGGTGGCTCAGAAAAACCCTAATGAAGATGAACCTAACCTGGACGATCTATTTGCTATTGGCACAGTGGCTACCATATTGCAGTTGGTTCGACTACCTGATGGTACTGTAAAAGTTCTGGTAGAAGGTCTAGATCGCGCGAAGATAAGCAACGTTGGGTTGGAAGACGACTATTTCAAAGCCGAGACCAATGTTCTTCAGACAGAAGAAATGCCCGAGAAGGAATCGGCTCCACTAATTCGGTCGCTATTGTCCCAATTTGATCAGTACGTGCAACTAAGTAAGAAAATTCCTCCGGAAGTAATGACATCTATCTCTAGTATAGATGCGCCTGGCAGATTGGTAGATACAATTGCTTCACATATGGCGTTGCAATTGCAGGAAAAACAAAATCTATTGGAACTGGCCTCTTTGCAAGCGAGAACTGAACACTTAATGGCTTTGATTGAATCCGAAATAGACTTATTTCAGGTAGAAAAGCGGATTCGTGGAAGAGTTAAGAAACAGATGGAAAAAAGCCAACGTGAGTACTATCTCAACGAACAAATGAAAGCCATCCAGAAGGAAATGGGCGAGATGGAAGATGTGCCTTCTGAGGCAGAAGAGCTCCAACAACGAATTGATGAAGCTGGAATGTCTAAGGATGCCAAGGAAAAGGCTCTGTCTGAACTAAACAAGCTGAAACTCATGTCGCCCATGTCCTCAGAAGCTTCGGTAGTGCGTACTTACCTGGATTGGATGGTTAATATTCCGTGGAAGAAGCGCAGTAAAGTCCGCCTTGATTTGGTCAAAGCCGAAGAAATCTTGGAAAATGACCACTATGGACTGAAAGAAGTAAAAGAACGCATCCTTGAATATCTGGCAGTCCAAAAACGCGTAAAAAAACTAAAAGGACCAATTCTTTGCCTTGTTGGCCCCCCAGGAGTGGGTAAAACTTCGTTAGGAGAATCTATCGCTAGGGCGACGAACCGAAAATTTGTTCGCATGGCTCTCGGGGGTGTTCGAGATGAAGCCGAGATAAGAGGTCATCGACGCACCTATATCGGGTCATTACCTGGGAAGCTACTTCAGAAACTTTCAAAAATCGGCGTGCGGAATCCGCTGTTCCTTTTTGATGAGGTCGACAAAATGGGAATGGATCATCGAGGAGATCCGGCATCGGCTTTACTTGAAGTTCTAGATCCAGAGCAAAATCATAGTTTCAATGATCATTACTTAGAGGTGGATTATGATTTATCCGATGTCATGTTTGTTTGCACTTCTAACAGCATGAACATACCAGAGCCTCTGTTAGATCGAATGGAAGTTATTCGGATACCAGGTTATACCGAGGACGAAAAGGTTAATATTGCCGAGCGTTATCTTATCCCTAAGCAGAAAAAAAATAATGGGTTAAATGGCCACGAACTGGAATTCGCGGAAGAACCTGTCCGCGACTTGGTCCGCTATTACACTCGCGAAGCAGGTGTGCGCGGATTAGAACGCGAAATAGCTAAAATCTGCCGAAAAGTTGTTAAAGAAAATTCCTTGGGTAAAAAGGCGCAGCCAATTAAGCTTACTAGTGAAATGCTGGAAACTTACTCCGGAGTTCGAAAATACGATTACGGTAAGGCAGAGGAAGAGAATAAAATAGGGCAAGTTAAAGGTTTAGCTTGGACCCAGGTAGGCGGTGAGTTGTTAACTATTGAAGCTATTGCTGTTGAAGGTAAGGGCAAAACCATTAAGACGGGATCTCTAGGAGACGTCATGCAGGAGTCTATCCAGGCAGCCTTTACTGTGGTGAGAAGTAGAGCTCAATCACTTGGCCTAGACGCAGCTTTTCATGAGAAGTTTGACTTGCATATCCATGTCCCTGAGGGAGCCACGCCTAAAGACGGACCTAGTGCAGGTGTTGGTATGTGTACAGCGCTTGTTTCTGTGCTCACGAATATTCCGGTTCGGTCTGATGTTGCGATGACGGGAGAAATCACCTTGCGTGGCCAAGTACTGCGTATTGGTGGTTTGAAGGAGAAATTACTGGCGGCTCACCGCGGAAATATTAAAACAGTTATCATTCCTGCCGACAACGAAAGAGACTTAACTGAAATTCCTGACAACATTAAAGCTGACCTAGAAGTCGTACCAGTTCGCTGGATTGATGAAGTATTGGAGCAATCATTGCAATATCAACCGACTCCGTTGAGGGAAAAAACGAAGCCGAAACCGGGGAAAAAAGGCAAGAAACAAGATATAGGTCAGGGCTCAGATGAAAAGCACATAAATACACATTAATCCCGTATGTTTTATGTTGACATGGCTTTCTGGCAATTGGTATAAAGATCGCGTCATACATAGAGTATGGGCAATCTTCGGGAAAACTGTATCTACTAAATCTAGGCTTACAAATTTTTGTTTTTGGGTTGAAAACTTCTTAGTTGAGTTGAGACTAATTCGATGTATTTTATAAATCAGTTTTCTCTTGTCGGTGCTTAAAAATTTGAGCGTTCATTGAAAAACAACTTCTATCAAATAAAGGGGATAATGTGAATAAATCAGAACTAATAGATGCTGTTGCTGCAAGTGCGGACCTTCCAAAAGCTGCTGCGGGTCGCGCGATAGATGCAATGATTGAAACGGTTACGGGTTCGTTAAAGAGAGGTGATCCGGTTGTTCTTGTAGGTTTTGGTACGTTTGCTACTAAGAATAGAGCTGCGCGTACTGGTCGTAATCCCCAAACAGGTGCGCCAATTGAAATAAAAGCTGCCCGTGTACCAAGTTTTAAGGCCGGTAAAGCACTTAAAGAATCAGTTAATTCTCTGTGGTAATAGCTTAAACTGCGATATTAAATAGAGCGGTTAAGCGTAGGATTTTTATACAGATTTTTCCGCTTATTGGTAGGAAGTCTTGGTTGTTAACGGGCCAGGTCTGTTTTGTCGACCCGGTCCAGGTTTGTTCATTAAGGGCGCATCTTTGATGCGCCCTTTTAGTTATTATTCACTATTCAGAATTTCGTAGAATCAGAAAATGCTTCAGGATATTAGAGATAATTCACAAGGCGTAATCAGCAAAGTCATTATAGGTGTGATTATTGCGGTCTTTGCTCTCACTGGCGCCTCTTACTTGATTGATAGACTACCCATTACTTCAGTGGCAGAGGTTAATGGGGAAGAAATTACTGAGGCTCAGTTGCAGGCGGAGACCCAGCAGTTTTTAAACTCGATCGGCGCTGGGATAGATTCGATAGATCAGGAACTGCTTGAACAGATAGCTTTGAATCAACTTATCGAACAAGTTATCTTGCGACAATCTACAGAAGATGCCTCCATGGCTATATCTAGCAATGAAATTGATCGACAAATATTACAAACCGAAGCGTTTCAGATCGACGGAGTTTTTAACTCCGATCTTGCAGTACGCACAATGGCAGCCCAATTTTTGAATGTTCCTCAGTATCGCGCATTCTTAAGGCAGCAGCTTCTTCTGGTCCAAATGGCGAATGCGTATTCCAGTTCAAATTTTGTTACTAAAGCTGAACTAAACAAGGTCGCCGAGCTTACCGGTCAAACCCGTGATTTTCGTTATATCTCGATTACTTTAGGCGCCCGTACGTTGGGAACCGCGATTAGTAATAATGAGATTGCAGCATACTATGAAGCGAATACGGACAATTTCATCGAAGAAGAAAGTGTATTACTGGATTACGTGGTATTGAGCAAAAATCAAATTGCCGGAGAAATCCAAGTCGATGAAGCCCAACTGCGAGCCCAATATGAGTCTGAACGCGAAGCATATGAAGGTTCATCGGAAAAGCGTGCTGCTCATATTCTTTTTGAAGTGGGAGCAGATCGTGGTGAAGACGATGCTCTTGCACTAGCAGGGGCGGCTCGGCAGAGAATTGTTGATGGTGAAGATTTTGGGGCTCTAGCACTGGAGTTTTCCAGCGACGTTGTCTCAGCCGAAGAAGGCGGCGATATAGGTTACACGGATGGTAGCGCTTTCCCTCTGGAAATCGAAGAAGTTTTAGAATCCCTTACGCTGAATGAATTATCTGGCCCGGTTGTCACGGAGTTTGGTGTACACCTAGTAAAACTTACCGAGGACTCAGAAAATCTTTTCCAGCCCTATGAGGAAGTTGCAGAGAGAATAGAACGGGATCTAAAAAGTGCTGAAGTCGAATTAATTTATGGTGAAAGGCTTGGGAATTTATCGAACTTGGCTTTCGAAACCGGCGATTTGCTGACGATATCGGAAGAGTTAAATCTTGTTATTTTACAGAGCGAGCCTATCGGTCGCTCTGGTGGAAGCGCAATATTTGCTAATCAGGCTTTAATTACAGCGGCTTTTTCCGACGCAGTATTGCTTGAGGGGAATAATAGCGATGTAATCGAATTAGATACGGAGCAAGCAGTGGTTTTGCGCGTCCGGGAATTTACTGAAGCAGTTGTACAACCCCTTCAAGAAGTGCAACCCGAGATAGCTGTAATCCTTCGTACAGAGATGGAAAAGGATGAAGTACAAGAACTTGGGAATCGACTGCTAGCCGCGGCAGTAGCAGGTGAAGGACTAGATGAATTACTGGTAGAAAATGAACTGGGATGGATCGTTGAGGAAGCAGTCGAGAGGATTGCTTTTACGGCTAATCGAGAAATCATTAATAAAGCTTTCGAGATGCAAAGACCTACCAGTGAAGCCGTACTAGCTACTATTACCTTGGATAATGGTACTTTCGTGCTTTTGGAGCTTAATCAAGTTCAGCCTGGAGCCATTGATTCCTTGGAAGAAGATGAGCTCATTACCTTGACGGACACACTAGCTAGTAGTTTAGGTAATAGCGATTTCGAGGCATTCTTGAACAATCTTAAGGGAAACGCGGATATTCAACTAAGAGACGTCATAGAAGATTTCTGACGATAAATTAGCTGAATCGCATTTCTACTGGTTACTCTATAGTTTCTTCGAGAGATCCCATCGCAGTTGTATTGAATCCCCCGTCCACGTAGAGGATCTCACCGCTAATTCCTGAAGCTAGGTCAGAGCAAAGGAAAGCGGCAGCATTTCCAACTTCCTCAGTTGTGACATTTCGACGCAGCGGTGTTTGATTAGAGCTGGTTTGCAGCATTTTACGAAAATTTTTGATGCCCGATGCAGCCAGAGTCCTGATAGGGCCAGCAGAAATAGCATTTACGCGGGTGCCATCTGGACCAAGGCTGCTCGCCATATAGCGAACATTGGCTTCCAAGCTCGCTTTGGCGAGGCCCATAACGTTGTAGTTTGGTAGGCTGCGCAGTGCCCCCAGGTAACTTAACGTTAACAATGAACCATTCTGGCCTTCCATGAGGGGTTTCCCCGCTTTGGCCAACGCCACGAAACTATAGGAACTGATTTCATGTGCGGTTAGAAAACCTTTCCTAGAAGTAACATCAACATAATTCCCTTGTAATTCGTCTCCAGGCGCATAGGCAAGGCAATGGACAATACCATCAAGGCTGTCCCAGGTTTCGGAAAGTTTTTGAAATAATTGTTCGATTTGATGATCACTTGTGACATCGCAAGGGAATACCAAACTAGAACCCCAATTATCAGCAAACTTGACTACTCGATCTTTAAGTTTATCGTTTTGATAGGTAAACGCGAGATCGGCACCCTCTCTGTGCATCGATGTAGCAATACCTGAGGCGATGGAGAGTTTGCTGGCGACTCCCAGGATCAGAATTCGTTTGCCCTTAAGAAACCCCATAATTGAATTGTGTCCTCCGTGGTTGGTGGCTGAACTACTCTAGTTTACTTTAAATGCGTTGCTTTATGGTCAAATAAAATCTACTTACTTAATGCCATGCATAAAGTGCTTAAGAAGGGGTACTAGGAAGATAGCCATTATTCCAGCTAAGATGCTATACCACCCAGCGGTAGTATAGACTTCCATATAGCCAGCTAACGCAGCCGTGGGGTCAGTGACTTCGCCTCCAACGGTATCCGAGCCGGTCATGGCAGCTATGCTACCTGACACGTAATTCCCGGCAGCTGAAGCGAGAAACCAGCACCCCATCATCATGCCGACTACACCGGGAACAGATAGTTTAGTTGTCATCGAAAGCCCTACCGGAGAAATGCAAAGTTCTCCTGTCGTGTGCAACAGATAGAGCAGAACAAGCCAGAGGAGAGCAACCTGAGTTGAGTCAGTAGCTATAGACGCTCCGTAGACCAGTAGTAGAAAACCTAGTCCTAACTGAATGAGTGAAAGAGCAAATTTCATTGGTGTTGAGGGTTCCCACCCCCGATTAGCCAGGTATAGCCACATTAAGTTGAATAAAGGGGCCAGAACAATTATGAAAAAAGCATTTACTGATTGAAAAGCGGCTGCCGGAATCTCAAATCCAAATACAATTCGATTTATATTTCGATCTGTCATCAAATTGAGTGAGCTACCGGTTTGTTCAAACAATGACCAAAAAACAATTTGATAACACATAAGGAACAGGCAGACTAGCATCCGATTACGGTCTTGTGGTTCACACTTGGAAAAAGCGTAAGTAACTACGACGAAGGTCATTAATACTAGTGAAGAGCCAAGAATTCCTCCTACTACTGCGCGATTCTGCATAAGTTGCCAGAAAACTAAGACCCCGAGCAGTGTTAATAGGTAGATTGCTATCTCTCTACTTACGAAAGGAAATACAGTTTGCTTCAGTAACTCTGGATGTTTGGGTTTGCCGATCTCACCGAACTCGTGCTGGCCGCGTAGAAATACCACCAAGCCAAACAACATACCGATGCCTGCAGCCCCGAACCCATAACTGAAGCCGTAATACTGAAGAAGAAATGCGCAGATAATAGCTCCGAAGAATGACCCCAAGTTTATGCCCATGTAGAACAGAGTGAACGCTCCATCACGACGAGGGTCCGAACGTTCGTACATTTCTCCGACCATGGTTGATATATTGGCTTTTAAGAAGCCTACACCCATTATAATTAGCGCAAGTGAAAGGTAAAAAATCTGTAGATAGAATGAATTTCGCTCTACCTGGATTTCTCCTTGAGAGGTAAGTTCGACCGCTTCCACACCTTCGATAGCCATTCCCATGTGCCCGGCAACCAGCAAAAGCGCCCCTAATATTACGGCTTTTGATTGCCCGAGATAGCGATCTGCTACAATTCCTCCTATGACAGGTGTTATGTAAACTAGAGATATGTAGGCGCCGTAAATGCCAGCAGCAGTTTCGTCCGAAAACAGAAAATGCTGAGTAAGATAAAAAATAAGTAAAGCGCGCATTCCATAGTAACTAAAGCGCTCCCACATCTCAGTGAAGAAGCAAATTACTAATCCCTTAGGGTGTCCTAGGAATTCGCTAGTTAGTGGTTGGTTAACGCCGCTGTCCGCCATGACCTGACAGTTTAATTGGGGGTTGTGTCTTGGGAGGAGTAGATCTTGATTTGCTGTCCGGGGAAGATTACGTCATTACTGGTTATAGCATTCCATTTCAGTAATTTGTCCAATTCGGCATTAAATTGCTCTGCAATTGATGTCATGGAGTCACCTGTCCTGACATGGTAATACTGTAGTATGTCATTATTATCACCGCTATCTGAGGAGGCTGTGACAGAGTCAATAATCTGGAAGTTTAGTATCTGGCCAGGGTGCAGAAGAGAGTCTAAAGATAAGTTATTCCATTCGGCAATTTCTTTAGACCGCAAATCAAAACGTCGCGCAATACTCCACAAATTGTCTCCGCGACGAACGGTGTAGTTTAGGGGCACTTTGATAGAAATTCTTTTTTGGTTGTAGATATTAGGTAAATCTCCTAACAGACTTACATCGCCAGTTCGTGGCACTAATAGTGAGTTTCCGGCTATTATTCGAGTGCTCGGTAATTGATTCACCGTTTTAAGTATATCCACACGGGTATTTAGTTTTCGGGCAATCCCACTCAATGTGTCGCCGGGTACTATCTTATATCGATCCCAAGTTACTAGGTTCTGTTTATCAAAAGCCTTTAGTCCGGCAAGCAGGATTACAGCTTTATCTTTAGGCACTGCTAGGGTTTGGGGGCTGTCAGGGTGAGTGGCCCACTGGAGATAACCCGGATTTAGCGCTCTGAACTTAGCATAATCCATTTGTGCTAGTTTTGCCGCTTGGGCGAGATCGATCTGCGCACCTATATCGATTATAACTAGTGGATCTTTATTTGCGATTTCTTGAAGTGTTATTTTGAAATAGGGTGTATTAGAGATTACGCTAGCAAGGGCGAGTATCCTAGGAACATAAAGACGTGTTTCACTTGCTAGTGACAGATCCCAGAATTGGATTTCTGTTGGGGATTTCCCATTACGACGAATGGCTCGACGTACGTTGCCATCTCCTGTGTTATACGCAGCGAGAGCCAGCAACCAGTCTTTGTTAAACTGCTCATAAAGCTTTTGCAGATAATTTAGAGCGGCTTTTGTTGATTCCCTGGGATCTCTTCGGGCGTCATACCACCAATCGCTCTGCAAACCGAAACTTCGAGCTGTAGGAGCCATAAATTGCCACAGACCGACCGCTCGCTGTTGAGAATAGGCGTTGGGATTAAACATGCTCTCGACAATCGGTACCAAGGCCAATTCCATTGGTAATCCCCGATGTTCAATTTCCTCGACAATCCAGTAAAGAAAGGGTGAAGACCGTTCAGCTATTAGATCAAATAAGTACTGGTTATCTGCATAAGTGAGGACTTGTTTTGTTACGGCTGGGTGTTCGTAAGCTTTCGCGAGCTGAAATCCGGATTTTATCCTTTCCCATACATCATTAAATTCGTAAACCGTAATACTTGCTTCTGTTTGGGCTTCTAAAATAGCATCGGGTTGGATCTTTAATTGATCACGAGAACTTCTGTCCGTAACTGATTGAGTTTCCGAAGGAAGTATTTCATCGGTCTCAAGCGAAAGCGTTTGACAGGCGCTGACTGCCAGCGTTATCAAGCTAACACAGACTATATGTAACGCCGATTTACTTTCGGAATTGTGCATCAAGTTCTATAGACACCAAGAATCTAAAAGTTATCCTTGCAGGCGGAAGAAGCGTCATAATATAGAGAACTTGCATGATTACAAGCTGCCGTAATCCTATTAGCGAGCTAAATATGGTGCTAATACGTCATCAAGGTTAGAATTTGATGACTTTAGAAGTCTGGTTGAAATAGGTTGTTCGAGAATTAATTCTATGGAACCACTCCCTGAATACGAAATACAACATCGAATTCTTAATGGGATATCGAATCCAGAAATGTTGGCTGCTCTAATGAAAGAGTGGTTTCAGACTCCTCAAGGTCATGAGGTACTGAAAGCGGAACGCGCAATTGCTAGTCCGGTAATCAGTAGGTTATTTGGTTATCATATACTTCAAGTGGGGTGCTGTGAGGAGTATTCGCTCATAGAGGATAGCCCAGTGGGTCACAAAATAATGTTTACCCCAGTGTGGCGACCAGGAGCGCGTAACGCAGTAGCTAACAACGAAGAATTACCACTAGCATCAGACAGTATGGATGTTGTAGTGGTCCACCATGCACTTGATTTTACTAGTGACAGCCATCGACTGTTGAGAGAGGCTACGCGGATACTGCGCCCGGGTGGCCAAATGTTGATAATAGGCTTCAATCCCTATTCAAACTGGGGATTTTGGAAATTATTCAAACATAAATTTGATATCCCTTGGCGCGGGCGCTTCATTTCAAAAAGACGGCTATC
>CETZ01025818.1_pt1 | contig 17268 bp, 14 predicted proteins | sample 531441 | NCBI WGS metagenome assembly CETZ01 (sample SAMEA2623098, study PRJEB7988) | marine metagenome | isolation source: saline water (ENVO:00002010), including | reverse complement strand
CGTTCGGACGCGCCGTAGGCGCGCGCGGCCTCCACTACGTCTTCGGGCACTTGTCTGATGCCAAGGTTCGTGAGCCGGATCAAGGGAGGAAGGGCGAACACCATTGTCACCATGGTTGCCGACACAAACCCAACGCCGAAGAAGAAGACGAAAGGCAACATGTACACGAATGAATGGACGACCTGCATCGCGTCTAGGATTGGCCTGACAACGCGCCAGACTCCGTCCATGCGTCCACAAGCAACCCCAACTGGGATGCCGATCATGACGCAGAGGATCACTGCCACAGCGATAAACCCGAGGGTGCGCGCTGTCTCTTTCCAGTATTCCTCACCTAGTAAGCCGCAGATGGTCAGCCCTAGAAACGAGCCGACCCCTACTTTTAACCCTCGAAAAGCGCAGCCCGCGATCAGCACTGCAATGCAGACCGTGAGCCATGACAAGCTAAGGAGCCATTGGTCTACGACAATTTTGAGCATCGTGTGAAATGGCCATTTGATGACGTCGAGTGTCTCTTTCATGTTGAGATCAACCCACACGGTGATCTGTTCAACCCAATCACCTACGGGAATTTGCCATTTGTCGAGAATCGAATTTTGTCGTTGGTCCCAGTCGCCGATGCTTCGGTACCAAATCACCCCTGCTGTGGCGGCGACGCCGCCGAGAATGTTGACAGCCTTACGGCTCCTTAACCCACCAAGGAGCATCAATATGGGTATGACGAACACTGCTGCGAGAACCAAGTACTCGACACCGGTTGCGACGGCATCAGCGACCTGGGTTCCCTTCTCCAGGTCGGTGAGCTTGCCCACCGTACGGTCGACAAAGTGGCCTTCGGAGGTTGCTGCGTAAAGCGGTCTCACATGTAAACCTCTCGCTCGAAGGCATCGGTTAGCGCTTCAACTCGGCCGAGTTCCTCCAACACAGATGCGGGATCGACCCTTCCGATTAAGCGTCCGTCGGAGTCAACTACCGCTATTGGGAGGCCTTTGCCCGCTTCGCCGTAAATATCGTTCAAGGTTTGGGAACCGTTCGCAGTCGCTACGTCGCTGCGCATAGCGCTAGCCAAAGAAGGCGTGCCTTGAGAACTGACCCTTTCGACGTCGCTGCGGGTAATTAGTCCGCAGCAGTTGCCTGCTTCGTCAACCACTAGATGCGCCGGCGAGGCTGCAACTGCCCTTTTAACCTCATCGAACCCCGCAGATGACTGAATCGCGTCGGCAGCCGTCATGACTTCTTCAACTTTGATAACGCGACCTTGGTCTACATCTTGAACAAATTCAGCGACGTACCCGGTTGCAGGTTCGGTGAGGATCTGTTCTGGGGTGCCTATTTGCACGACCACGCCGTCTTTCATGATGCAGACGCGGTCGCCGATCCGGAGCGCCTCATTGAGATCGTGTGTGATGAACAGGATTGTCTTGTGAACTTCGGCTTGAATGGCCATCAGCTCGTCTTGCATCTGGCGCCTAATCAACGGATCGAGGGCGCTGAAAGCCTCGTCCATCAAGAGAATGTCTGGGTCGGAGGCGAGAGCGCGGGCCAAACCCACTCTTTGCTGCATCCCGCCAGACAATTCGCTCGTGGCATTGCGGGCATAGGGCTCGAGCCCTACTAGTCGAAGGGCCTTGAGCGCCGCTTCTTCTCGCTCGTTTCTGGGCACCTTTTGAACCTTTAGGCCATACGCGACGTTGTCGATGACGTTTCGATGAGGAAAAAGAGCGAAGTGTTGAAACACCATCCCCATTTTTTCGCGTCGAAAAGCCTGGAGTTCTTTGCCCCCGAGTGTCTGTACGTCCACGCCATCCACCCATACCTGCCCATGGGTAACGTCATGGAGTTTGTTTACTGTGCGAATCGCAGTCGATTTGCCAGACCCTGATAGGCCCATTACGACAAAAATCTCACCTTTATTGATAGAAAATGACACGTTACACAACCCGACAACGTGTCCGGATTGTTGTTGCACATCATTTTTGTGCATTCCCGACCGGGCTAAATCGAATGCTCGCCCCCGAGGTTGCGGCCCGAAGATTTTGAAAACCTCTTCAAGACGAATTATTTCGTCGTTTCCTGGCATTGTGCTTGGTTCGCCCCCCGGTTGGGGCCTCCTGTGAACCCAGTAAGGCGGCGGGAGGCAACGTCAACATAACAGCGCTTGGGGTGAACGGGGTTCATCCCGCGCGCGATTGCGCATCTACGGAACTCCAGTCGCCGTTCGCGCGTTTTGCCATTCGCCAAAGTTTTGACGATCAGAACAGACAGAACGCACCAATTAGAGTGCGGCTGTTCTCATCTGATCAGCACGCGGCCTAAGGGTCGTAGTTGTTGCACTCCGAGCGGCCCTGGCCTTCGGGAAGCCATAGATACCTGTCTATGATCTAACCCGTTGAAATGAATTGCCAAGACAGGTTGATCGCCGGGACTAAGGGTCTAAGCGATGTCGGTTAGCGCTTGCTGACAATGTCGTAGGTTCTCGGAGTCGAAGCAGACGAGCGTGACCGTGTCAACTGAAGTGTTCCGCTTGTTTTGACTCAGCCAGTTGAGGACCGTTGACGCGGCTATTGGCGCAGCCAACTCTCGAGGAAATCCGTACACGCCTGTGCTGATGGCTGAGAAGGCAACGGTCCTGGCTCCAAGTTCCGCAGCTACGTCAAGGGACGAGCTATAGCAGTTGGCGAGCAAAGTGCTGTTTTCGACCGGATCGTGTTGGTCCCAAATCGGTCCGACAACATGAATGACCCAGGTGGCGGGCAGTGCGCCGGCGGAGGTAGCGACCGCCCTGCCAGTCCGACATGGACCCTGTTCGGCAATAATGGCTTGGCACTCTTCTAATACCGTTGGCCCCGCTGCAGAATGAATGGCACCGTCAACACCACCACCACCAGCTAACGCTGCGTTCGCTGCGTTGACGATCGCGTCGACCTCCATTGTGGTGATGTCACCCAAGACGGCAGTCAGTCCCACAAGTCCTACCGTTAGATCAGTAGCTCTTTTTAGCTTGTTTGTCCTTCTTGGCCTGACGTTTCTCTTTTGCGCTTTTGGCTGCGGGTGTTTTAGCGGCCCGGCCGCCTTTATCTTTACCGGCCATGTTGGCCTCTCTCTGATCGGGGTCAAATACCGAACAGGCACCACTGTCTCACAGAACTCACCTCCGCGAGGTAGCGATTGGCGGCCTTACTGATCACATCGATATTGGCCCTGGTGATGTCAGCCTTGTTTGTCGTGAAGGCGTCTAGCGTCGTTTACTCACGTCAGAACGAAACCGCTGTACCCGTTGGCAGCAACCTCTTCGCATTTTTCCGCGTAGTCGGGGAAACCGATTAATGGCATAAAAACGCGGGCTTTTCCTGGAATGTTGGATCCCAAATACCAAGAATTACAACTCGGGTACAGGGTCTGATCAGCGACAGTGTTGACGTGGTCTACCCAACTGTCAGCAGCAGCGTCAGTTGCTTCGATCGACTGGTGGCCTTCACTTCTCATGTTGCGGAGGCAGGCGCAAATCCATTCGACATGCTGCTCAATAGCCACAATCATGTTCGTGAGCACCGATGGGCTTCCTGGTCCGGTCACAGTGAACAAGTTTGGGAACCGCGGAACGCCGAGGCCTAGATAGGTGCGAGGGCCGGCTTCCCATGCGACGTCAAGGCTTAACTCATCTCGACCGGTGATGTTCATCCCTAAAAGGGCTCCCGTCATTGCATCAAAACCCGTCGCGAACACGATGGCATCGAAGTCGTATTGGGACCCACCAGCGATAACTCCTTGTCGGGTCAGGCGGTCTATGCCGCAAACTGAGATATCGACAAGTTCCACGTGCTCATTATTGAAGGTTTCGTAGTAGTCGGTATCTAGACAAGGTCGCTTACAGGCAATCGTGTTGGAAGGCGAGAGGAGGCTGGCTAGGTCAGAATCTTCGACGACGTTGGCAATGCGGTCTCGAACGTATTCAGCCACCCGCTCGTTCGATGTTGGATCGACGACAATATCGGCGTATGACCGATAGAAGGAAAACCCGCCGTATTCCCATCTCTCATCCATTCGAGATCGAAAGTCTGCTTCGTCCGCTTCTTTAGCTGAGTCTTCGTTTACGGGGAAAGTTGTCAGTATCCCAGAACGCTCGCTTCGGGCAGCACGCCGCAAATTCTCATAGTCGGCTTTCACGTCGGCCTGGGTTTGAGGCTCGAGGGGTTCATTGCGCGCCGGTACCGAGTAGTTGGGCGTGCGCTGAAAAACAGTGAGTTGAGCGGCCTGCTGAGCGATCACCGGAATGGATTGCACAGCGGAAGACCCGGTGCCGATGACTGCGACTCGCTGACCGGTGAAGTCAACGCCTTCATGAGGCCACTTGCCCGTGTGGTAGATAGCGCCTTGGAAATCGTTGATGCCCTCAAACTCAGGGTGGTTAGCGGTTGAAAGACAACCTGTGGCAGCAACCACGAATGGTGCCCGATAAGTGGTGCCGTTGGTTGAAACAGTCCAGGTTGAACTGTCCTCGCTGAAGTCCAACTTTTCGACGTTCGTATCGAACCGAATGTTTGGCTCTAGATCGAATCTGCTTGCAACATGTTCGGCGTATTCTAAAATTTCTGGTTGCCCCGCGTATCGTTCCGACCACTCCCATTCCTGTTCGAGTTGTTTGTCGAATGAATAGGAGTATTGAAGGCTTTCCACATCGCACCTTGCACCGGGATAACGGTTCCAGTACCAGGTACCCCCAACCCCGCTGCCTCTTTCCAATGCGACGACATCAAACCCGGAGTTCCGCAGAAGGTACGTCGCGTAGAGCCCACCAAAACCCGCTCCAATGACGATGACATCGTGTTGTTCGACCGTCGCCACGAACCGCCTCCTTCGAACAGTAGGCAAATTTAGCGCCTATGGGAGCTCGGGGCGTCTTCAACTGAGGTACAGCCATCAACCAAGCATGAACAGCCGCTCTTCACCGGGAGAAGGGATCTAGCATCGAGTAAAGATACTTGGAGGAAGAAATTGGAATACGAACGCATTCAATATGACGTTCCCGCTGACGGGGTGGCACGAATCACGCTTACGCGACCTGAAGCCGCTAACGCTCAGGACTACTTGATGCTCTCGGAGTTGAACAGCGCATTCGACGTAGCAGCGGGGGATGACAATATTCGAGTGATCATTCTCGCAGCAGAAGGGCGACACTTTTCTTCGGGACACGATCTCGCTTCCCCAAACCCAGACATGGGGGAATTCCCGACAGTGGGAACCCAATGTCATTTTGACGCTCCAGGGGCTGAGGGCTACATGGCTCGCGAAGCAGAGATGTATTTGGGGTTGTGTTGGCGGTGGAGAAATCTGGCTAAGCCGACGATTGCTCAGGTGCAAGGCAAAGTGATCGCTGGAGGCCTAATGCTTGTATGGCCCATGGATCTGATCGTGGCAGCAGACGACGCCACGTTCAGCGATCCAGTTGTTGCCTTTAACGTCAACGGCATCGAGTACTTCGCTCACCCCTTCGAGGCGGGGACCCGTTTAGCTAAGGAAATGCTCTTTACGGGCAGGCCCATAGGAGCAGATGAACTACTCGCGCGCGGAATGGTTAATCGCGTGGTGCCGCGCGAAGAACTCGAAAAAGCAACTCTTGATTTGGCATCACATATTGCGATGCGGCCAATGTTTGGCCTCACCCTCGCGAAACAAAGCGTTAATCAGGCCGTGGACTCCATGGGCATGTACAGCGCCTTACAAGCAGCCTTCAGCCTTCATCACGTCGGCCACAGCCACAACATGGAGGTTCATGGGCGAAGGATTGACCCTTCAGGAATAGATGTGATCAGGTCAGAAGCGTGACACAACCATGCGACCTATCAGCGTCGGAGGCTCGTCGTTTGATAGGAAGCGGAGAGCTTTCCCCAGTCGAGTTAACCCTGTCCTGTCTAGGGCGAATTGAGACGTTGAACCCAACCTTGAATGCGATCGTAACCCTGGTTGAGGATCGAGCTCTTGAAGAAGCAGCACTGGCAGCCAAAGCCGTCGTTCACGGTGACTCGCTAGGTCTCCTCCACGGCCTACCGGTAGCGATTAAGGATCTGCACGCTACAGAAGGCGTTGTTACAACTTACGGCTCCTCGTTCTACCGAGACCATGTTCCAGGTGTAGATGCAGGCATAGTCGCTCGAATTCGATCAGCGGGGGGAATTGTTATAGGCAAAACGAACATCCCTGAAATGAGCATCGGAGCAAACACGATCAACCGGCTATTTGGGGCCACCGGGAACCCCTATGCCCCCGCCCTAACATGCGGGGGTTCGTCAGGAGGTTCAGCGGTTGCTGTTGCTACGGGCATGGCCCCGCTCGCTACTGGATCAGATCACGGTGGGAGTCTGCGAATACCAGCCTGCTTCAGTGGCGTTGTCGGCCATCGGGCCACGCCAGGAACCGTGCCCAACGAAGGTAGAACGATCACTCAAACCAATTACAGCTTGCAAGGCCCGATAGCCCGCAATGTTGCAGACGTGGGCCTGCTTCTCGCAACGATTACGCACCGAGATAGAAATAGTCGGAGAGATCCGATGGCGTTTCCTCTCGACGTCGACGCCTTTTTGGAACCGTCTCAGGTTGATACCGGTTCGTTGAAAATAGGTGTAACAGCCGACTTCGGAGGGCTGCTCGTTTCGGAGCATGTGAGACACGAATTTAGACAGCGTGTAGAACTTCTCGAACAAGCCGGCGCCGAAGTAACCCATCTATCCCTTGATTTATGCGATGCCGTTGATGTCGATTGGCAACTTAGAGCCGACGTGTTCGCCACCCAATACCACCGACAAATCGAACACTTCGACGACACTTTTAACCCCAACGTTTTTCGAACGTACGAGACGGCGTTATCGACCACAGTTCTCGAAATTGCCAAAGCCCGACGCCGCCAAATTGAACTCTTCCAAGCTGTTGACGCAGTCTTCGATGATGTAGATCTTTTAATATGCCCAGGCGTCAGCGTGCCACCGTTTCCATGGAGCTCCCTTCATCCCACAGAAATTGACGGCCAACCGATAGACAACTACATGGCGTGGCTCGGCCTGACTGCTTGTTTAACTGTGGTCGGTCACCCAGTGGTTGCGCTTCCCGCCGGTCTTGACGCCCTGCAATTGCCGTTTGGAATTCAGTGTGTAGGACCAATGTATCGAGACGCCGCATTGCTGGGGATGGCACGTGGCATCGAGGAATGTTTTGGCCAGTTCGACCTAACTCAAACGCCTAGGCCTGATGTAGCTGACATCGTGGAGAGCGACCCTAAATGCCAAGAGTTGGGGCGCGCAGCGGCCGTCGCTGCAGCTAAATAGAGGTGGTAGAAGGTCGGCCAGTTGCGGTTGTTGTAAGCACGGCCTCAACAAAAAATGGACGATCCGCGACCGCAACCTCTTTCGTTACCCAGTTGTTGGAAAGGTCGTACGCGTTCGCTCCAGCGAGAGCCATCTTGGTTGCCACTTCCTCACCGGCAACAAATTCGGCGAACTCTTGAGCTCTGGAGAGCTCGTAGAAGGTCTTGGGTTCATCTCCGATGTGAACTCGAAAGAGCCCACGCCGAGGTGCGCTCACCGTGATGTTCGTTGACAACGTAATCATCCCGGTTGCTGCTCCCAGGGCATTCGCTACTTCGAAGTGCTCTGGGACCACGAAATCGGTGTTGAGAAGCCGTCCGACCTCAGGAAAATACAGCGCTGCTGGTGCGCCGACGGCAATGAGGGGTCGATTGAGCCCTACATGCATTGACAGCACTCCGTCACGTTGCATCCCCGAGGTCGGTAAGGCTTGCATTACTAAGGGATTTTCCATGTACTCAACCGGCAAATCGTCGTGGTCGCCCGCAGCCCTGAGGATTGTTGTCGCGATCTTCAAGGCGACGCCGCGGTAGACCTGTTCCGACATATCGACCTCACTGGTTGCCAGTGGTTGACCGAAACGGTCTCGCTGTCGTGCGAGCAAGCGGGCGCCAAGAATTGCCAGTTCGGACTCGTAACGGACGTCACGTTCGAGCACGTGCATCGCATCGGTGGGGGTAAATCCTGCCATTGCTACAACGCCTGCATTCAGTAGGCGATTAATGGCATTTCGTTGAAGCCCTGAAGTGACGACATCTTGGTACGCACACCCAGAGGTGGCACCTTCTAAAGCATGGAGGATATGTTCTTCGGTTTTAGAGCGGGCCTTCCATCCTGAGGCAGTATCGCGAAGCCACAAGTAAATGCCATCGGTATCGAGCGATATCGGGTTACGAGTCTGCGATTCAAGCATCTGTCTGATGCCGTCCATGTCTTGTGCGGCGACGACGAGTGGGATCACACGCCGGGGGCCAATCGAAAGTTGAGGCGTGTCAAACTCCGCGTTGCGTACGTGGCTGTCGCCCCCAATCCCGGCCGTGTGCACGCGAATCGCATCGATCATGGTCGCGTGGTCTCCGACAAGCGCGCCCTTGGAGTTGGAAACAGGTTTTCCATCGACGATTACCGCAACATCAGTTGTTGTGCCACCCAGATCAGCGACGACTGCATCACCAATGCCTGCAAGTGCAGATGATCCAAGGACACTCGCCGCGGGTCCCGAAAGAATTGTCTCAATGGGTCGGTGCCTGACGAATGCAGCTGACGCGAGTGATCCATCCCCACGAACGATCATCAGAGGCGCCGTGACTTCAAGTGATGCCATGCTCGCCTCGACCGCCAAGAGGAGGTTATTTACGAGCGCGATCAATCGCGCGTTCAACAGTGCGGTGACTGCACGTTTTGGACCGTTAAGTTGCTCGGACAATTCATGACTGCATGTAACTGGTTTCGAGGTCGCAGTCCGGATCAGGTCAGCAACCGCTGCTTCGTGCGCCGAATTCCGGACACTGAACGAACCCACAATTGCATACGCGTCCACACGGCTGTTGATGTCTGTCAGTGCCATCTTCAAGGGGGCCAGGTCAAGAGGAGCGATTTCTTGTCCGTGGGAGGAGTGTCCTCCTCTAAGCGAAACCACGGGATCCTGATCGAGGACCTGTTTTAATCCACCCCTGTTCAGAGTGGCATCATCAAAACCAATCGCGATAAGCGCTGCAGGGCGGCCCACTCCCTCAACGAGGGCATTAGTTGCGAGTGTCGTTGAAATGGAAACTAGGGCGATCTCGCTTGCTGAAACGAGGGACCCGTCGATGACCGCCCGTAACGCTGCTGAAACACAAGCACCTAAATCGTCGTGGTTCGTTGGCACCTTCGCCTTGTTCACAACGTCTGTGGTCGTGAGGTCACACGCGACCGCGTCTGTGTAAGTACCGCCGGTATCGATGCCTACGAGAAACCTGCGTGATGGGTTCACTGTCGCCAATTTTGACACTGCTCGAAACGATAGGGCTAATAACGTCGCATCGGGTTAAGGATCGGCCCTACTGTCAACGAATGCTCTTAGACGGAATCCGCATCCTTGACCTGACGCAATACCTGTCCGGGCCAAGCGCAACACGGATGTTGGCCGAACTCGGTGCGGACGTCATCAAAGTGGAATATGGGCCGAGTGGCGACCCAAGCCGGACGTTGCCATTTGTCTCGGGAAACAGTTCCTCCTATTACACCCAACAAAACCGGGGAAAACGATCGGTGTGTATCGATCTGAGTACCGATCGTGGTTGTGATTTGGTTCGCGATATGGCGACGGGATGCGACGTAATAGTTGAGAACTTCGGGCCAGGTGTGCTGGAGAGACGCGGACTTTCTTGGGAACGTCTTACCAACATCAACAGTGGCATCATCATGGCTTCCATTTCCGCCTTCGGCAAAACCGGCCCTCTTTCGCATCTGCAAGGATTCGATCTGATGGGTCAAGCCCTTTCTGGCATGATGCACGTCACTGGAGACTCCGATGGACCACCGCAGTTCACCGGCTCACCAATCGCAGATTGTGCGGCTGGGCTTACCTTGTTTGGAGCTATTGGCCACGCCCTGTTCCATCGCGAACGTACAGGCGAAGGCCAATACGTGGAGGTCACGCTGGTCGACCCGTTGTTTGCAATGCATTCAATTGCAGTTCAGGGTCACAGCGCTACTGATGGCACATGGCGACAGGAACGCTCAGGCAGGCAATTCAGCATTGTGGTTCCATCCGGCACGTATCAGGGCCCAGAAGGTTGGATTGTCCTTCAAGTACTGGCCCCCCAATGGGAGCGACTGTGCCAAGCCATGGGGCAGAAGGCTCTCGCCACGGACAAAAGATTCGCCACAGCAGAAGCTCGTATCGCTAACGCAACAGAGTTGTTGTCCTTAGTTGAACAGTGGATGCAAACATTCGACTCCGACGCAGCACTGTTGAAGCTCCTTGAAGACAATCGGATTCCAGCTGCACCCGTTTTGAGCCCGGAGGAAGCGATGACCCACCCTCACTTCGTGGAACGGGGAATGACACGCACTGTAGAGGACCCAAATTTTGGCCACCTAACGGTCACAGGGCTCCCAATCCGATTCAGTTCCCTCCAGCCCCCGGACACTGAACCGGCACCACCGACTTTAGGAGAACACAATCAAGAAATAATGCGGGAGGTGCTTGCGCTGTCTGACGCCGAAATCGCTTCGTTGGTTACCGACGGAATTCTCATGCAGGAGGGAAAGTGACACTATCCAGATATTGGGCAATGATCAGGGGCAGTAGGTTCAGCTAACCGGTGAAAGCAAGTAACCAAAGGGCAAAATATGACAATCGAATCTGTAAAGAAGATGGTCGAAGCAGCCAAAGCCGAGATTGACAATATTTCACCATCTGAAGCGTCACGCCGTGCCAATGAAGAGGGTGCCTTGATTGTTGACATCCGCGACGTTCGTGAAATGCAACGTGATGGCGCCATACCTGGAGCGATGCACGCCCCGCGCGGGATGTTGGAGTTCTGGGTTTCTCCTGACTCTCCATACACGAAAGAAATTTTCGGCGAAGACCGAGAATTCGTTCTGTGTTGCGCCGGGGGTATGAGGTCTGCCTTATCAGCAAAGACACTGAAAGACATGGGCATGGAAAAAATTAGTCACATCGAGACAGGCTTTGGAGGTTGGAAAGCCGATGACATGGCCATCGAGACCTACGAAGAATGGAAAGCCAATCGCAACAGGTGACTGGGCAAATCTTGACCCAAATCTTCAATCTTCACCAAACACGCACAGATAATCAACCCGGGGACGCCAAACAGATCACTGGCTACTCTGAGCCCTTATCTCTGCGGGCAGGCGAACAAATCCAATGGTTTGGATCTAGTCACGTACCAACCAATGGCCTTCTAGATCTTGTCCGTTTGGAATGCGGCGACCCCACGCGATCCGGCCCCGGGTTCTCTGAACATCCTCTGGACAGCGTTGCGCCTTTGGATATCGAACTTGTGGAACAACCGCTAGCTCCCGGCTCCTTCGCAGAAGCAATACTGCCAGCAGATGACCCAAAGAACGTGTCAGTCGGCTTCTGGTTTCAACCGACTCTTCTCAAGCGAGACGGCACCATTGCGTCAATGCGGTCCGATGACGGATCCATCGAAATTTTAAACAAAGGCGATTACCTGTTCGGCCGATTCGGTGGCGCCGAATTCCGACTTCGAGAACGTCCCCTTGAGAGACGCCGCTGGTATTTCCTCCACCTCGATATCCAGTTATCTGACCGCCGAGTGACGGCAAAAGTGACTACTCAGCGAAGCGCGTCGCCCGGTCGAGACCTCCTCCAACTGGGCGAAGACACGAAAGAATTCGAGATACCCGCTATCGCGTTTAACGGAATCGTTCTCCGACTTGCAGCCGGGATCGACAGCAGTCGTTGGGACGGCAGAATTGCCGCACCCGAAATCGTCATTGACGACACAACTCACATCTGGTCCTTCGCTGACGATATGGAATCCGCGGTAGTCAAGCCAATCAGCGGAGACACCGATCTGGCTTTTTACCAGTTACCGGCCCGCGGGGTAACCGGGCCACATTGGAATGGAGAACACCAACGTTGGACCGAAGCTCCGGACCAATGGGACGCCGCTCACTTTCATCACGACGATCTTTATGATGCTGGCTGGACACCGACGTTGACACTCGACCTTCCCGAAGAGTTACCGAGCGGCATCTACTGCTTTCGGTACCAAAGTGATGCCGGCACGGACCGGGTTCCTTTCTTCGTTCGGCCCGCCGCCACCGCTACCCATGCAGATATCGCCCTCCTCATGCCGACGTGTACCTATATGGCTTATGCCAACCACAGAATGCTTATCGAAGGCGCCGATTTCGTTGGGGCACGAAACAACCTGAGGCCCGAGCACCAGTACGTTGCCGAACATGGCGAACTTGGCCTTAGCCACTACGAGAAGCATCCCGACGGAAGTGGGGTGATGTTCAGCTCGCGACGGCGCCCCGTGCTTCAGCTCCGACCCGGCGCCGACGGATGGAACTTCACTCCTGATACCGATCTGAACGCATTTTTGACCCACTTAGAGGTCAATCACGACATCGTGAGTGATGAGGATGTGCACACCGAAGGAGTAGCGGCGTTAGCGCCTTATCGGGTCATCGTGACCGGCACACATCCGGAGTATTGGTCCACGGCAATGCTGGACGCTTTGGACGAGTGGCAGCGCAGCGGGGGCCGCTTGATGTACCTGGGTGGGAACGGGTTTTACTGGCGGGTGTCTTTCAGCGATTCTTGGCCAGGAGCTATAGAACTTCGCAGGGCTGAAGATGGCGTTCGCAACTGGCAAACCGGCGATGGTGAGAACTACCACGCGTGGGGTGGCGAATATGGTGGTCTGTGGCGTCGGAACGGCCGAGCTCCGAACCAGTTGGTCGGAATTGGGTTCGCGGCACAGGGTTTTGAAAGGGCGACGTATTACGTTCGCGACCCAGAAGCTCTCGAGTCGCGAGCCGCTTGGGTTTTGGAAGGGGTCGAGGATGAGCAGATTGGAACGTCAGGCCTCGGTGGAGGCGCTGCGGGCCAAGAGGTCGACCGTTTCGACGTCAAACTCGGATCGCCATCCCATGCAGTGGTCTTAGCGTCCGCGACGGACTTTGGCCCGGACATGCTTCGCACCAAAGAAGAATTTGAAGGAACGGTCGCGTTCCCAAATCCTGATCCATTTGTCAGAGCGGACATGGTTTTTTTTGAAACGCCCGGCGACGGAGCAGTGTTCAGCGTTGGGTCCATTTCATGGTTTGGGGCTTTGTCGCGAAACGGCTACGACAACGATGTAGCGCGCATAACCGAGAACGTTGTACGGCGCTTCTTAGACCCAACGCCGTTTGAAGCACTCCCTACCTAAAACCCTTCGTTTATTCGGAGCGGACGGAGGAAAGAAGGTCCGCGATTCGATTATCGGGCGGGTAATACCCCTCCGGCAGTTCGACCAGTGGGGGAGTGCTTTCCTTTAGAGGCTCCGGAGTTGAGTTGACATTGGGTTGGTCATCCGACTCTTGTTCTTCGTCGCTAGCCACATCTTCGGCTGGGTCGTTAGACACCGTCTCAGCATCCACGTCCACGCCGGCAGCTTTGCGCGCGTCACGAGATTTCGACGTGAGGGCCGCAAGGCGCTCATCGGTTGCTGAGCTATCTGCTTCAGCAGCAGCCGGCGATACGGCCGGTGCGGGTTTCTGGACTACCGGTTGAGCGGGAGCATCCATCGCGGGTTGTTTAGCTGGCCTGGTGACCACAGCCGCCGCGACAGGCGGCGTTGCTGCTGTTAGAACAGCGGGCGAAACCGCTCTACTTTTCTCACCATTCTCTAATTCAATTGAGTTGTTTTGGATGTACTCCCACGCTGCAGGAGAGACGAGTTTGCCTTCGGCGACCGACAGCGATTCGACTCCGTTGTCGAAACTCACGCGGTACCGAGTGGCCTTGATGCCGATCGCGCGTCCGACTCGGCCCACCGTGCCCGCGCCCACTCCAGGAAGGTCCGCGATGAGAACCACACGGGTTCCCTTTTTCAGAGTCGAACTCTCAGGTGCCATGAGAACTGAGCGTAGACGGTTGCGACGCTCACGCCTCAGTCATCTCAAAGATTTGACATCCGTTTCGGACCGCCAGCCAAGAGCAACCGCTTCGCGTTGCGCCGATGACCCGTTACCGCCGGTGGCTTCATTCGCGAACGCTTGCCAAATCCTGGCTTGAGGAGATCTGGGACGCGCAGCGACTCGCAGCATTGCGTGACCATTTGACTGATCCATTCCGCAGTTTATTTGAGCACGGAGTAATGCTTGGCTAAACAAATCACGCTGGGCGGCACTTCCGCCAAGACGCCACCAAGAATCGGCCGCTTCTGTGAGTTCAGAGCATGCAAGGTTGCTGTCTCCGGACCCGAGGGCACCCATTCCTCTGGCGACGCGGAGGCCACATGTCTTGAGGACGTAGCTCGAATGCAGCTCTTGATCGAACCCAGACCACAGTTCCATTCCCTTGAGGAGAGCCTCCAATTCGCTCGTTTTACTCAGACGCCCCAAGGCGAACGAATAATGGCAATCGTTGAAAGGATGACTGTGATGGCCCAGACGGTAAACGAGGCCTTCGGCGAGTCCTTCCCAGCGTTCCGCTACGTCGACACCAACAAACTCGAGCCGGCATAAAAGGGCAATAGCGTTGGACAACACCAAGCCCTCTACGGAGGGAGATGGATAAACCACTTCGTCAAACAAGGCAAGGACATCATCGTGGCGGCCGGTTTCAAGGAAGTACAACGCGAGATGCCACCAAACATGCCCAGCAAAACTTCCGCCTGCCTGTAGGGCCCTCTCGCTCTCACGTATCCAATGAATTCCCGGCTCCCATCGTCCTTGCATTTCCAAGACGTGAGCGACGGCATGCACGGACCAGAGATCGTTTGGATTGCTTAAGACCGCCTCACGCCCCATGGGTTCGGCAGAAGAAAACTCCCCGGTTTCACAGAGAGCAAAACTGAGCATTCCGTCTAGAAGAGACTTTCGAGGTAAACCATCATTCCAATTCTCCCTAGCGGTTCTTACCGAATTCACCATTTCGGTGATCCGGCCTTGGTTGAAGAGAGAAAAATGTAAAAGCCTCAGAGCAACAACATCAGACGGTGTTTCGGCGACCAACTCAGCGAAGATGTTGGAAGCTCCTATCGAGTCACCCAAGATTTGCCGGCTGAGGGCGTCGAGATGCTTTCTCTCGCGATTATTAAGTGACCGAGTGTCCACCTCTTCTAACAGCGTTGAAGCCGCAGCTAGCGTCTCGCTGCTGTTCGCCATGAGAAGAAGTTGCCCAACCAAGCATTTGCTAAGAGGCGCTGCCGAAAGCGACGCGGACTCCATTGTCTGCGCCAAGCCGGGAGCGAACATCAGATAATCGTCAACAAGCCGATTATGCAGCCCGATTTCATCTGAGTCACCCTGCATCGCCAAGCCCCAGGCGTCAGTGGAATTCACCAGTCCCCTTTCTGCCCATACGTAGGTTTTCTCGACCCTATGCTGCTCAGGCACGGTTAGGAGGACTTTGAATGAAGACAGCACTCGTCGTCGGTGGCACAGGACCTACCGGGCCTCACATCGTCAACGGACTACTTGAACGGGGATTCAACGTCACGATCCTGCATACCGGAGCGCACGAGTCGGTTGAGATCCCCGACGCCGTTGAACACATCCATACCGACCCTTTCGACTCGGAAAAAACAACGAACGCTCTTGGTAACAGAACTTTCGACTTAGCCATTGTGATGTACGGCCGTTTGCGTGAATTAGCCGCCTTACTTGAAGGTCGGACGGAGAAGTTCGTGAGTGTTGGAGGCGTGCCTGCCTACACCGGTTGGGGAGACGCCGATGCTTTGTGGCCCGCGGGTATGCGGGTTCCCACTCGAGAAACGGCTCGCCTTGTCGTCGATGAACCAACGGGTTTCGCGGTTAACAGGAAGGTGGCCAACATAGGCCGATCCGAGGTAGTGGTATTGGAACATCATCCGACCGGTTCACACCTCCGATATCCGTGGATTTACGGACCGGGACAGGTAGCGAGTCTCGAATGGTCGATCGTGCGTCGAATCCTTGAGGGCCGTAAACATTTAATACTTCCCGACGGAGGAATGACACTTCAGTCCAGGGCCTACGCCGTCAACGCAGCACAGATGCTTTTAACCATCGTCGACAACCCTGATGTCGCCGCAGGCGAGATTTACAACGCTTCGGATGAGTGGACGCCCACTTTGTTGCAGTGGGTCGAAATAATTGCCCAGGCTCTCGGCCATGAATTTGAGATTGTCAACGTCCCTTGGGAATACGCGACACTCGCCCAGCGTCTTACAGTTCGAGGGACACCCCATCACCGAGTTACCTCGTGCGAGAAAGCTATGTTCGACCTCGGTTATCGAGATGTAGTGGACCCTGTTGAGGGTCTGTCAGTAACGGCACGGCATTTAGCGGAAAATCCGTTAGAACGCGGTGGTTCTGCAGAACGTTCTCTTTCCGATCTCTTCGATTACGAAGGTGAAGATCGCTTGATCGATGTGTGGAAGAAGGCGATGACGCAAGTCGCGGAAGTGGCATTTGAGTTGGATACAGGCCTGACCGACAGGTATTCGGCGGCGTTCGACGATAGCGAGCGAACGGGATGGACCACTATCCGGAAGTAGACGTCAGGGTAAACAATTCGCTAACTGGTCGCGCCCTGCCACCGCTTGCCATAAACCAACATCTCATCCACCCATAGGCGCACAGCGCTCTCAGCTGTCTCAGGCAGCCGACCGTTCACGAGTTCGGACACTCTTGGTATACCAAGGGTTTTGGGGTAAACCCGGTCGCTCAGCGTCCCGCAAATTCGGAGCAACTCTTCCCGAACATTCTCGCCACCACGAGAGCTGGGTCCCACGGCGACGATGCCAACAATCCGGTCAGTCAAACAACCATTTCCGAACGGCCGAGAGAGCCAATCAATCGCATTTTTCGTTACGGCAGGTACACCGAAGTTGTACTCCGGTGTAAAAATCAAAACAATTTGACTGGCTGCAACCGCCTGCTTCAGCGCGAGCACCGTTGGGGGGTCTCCTAATTCTTCGACATCTTGGTTAAAGAACGGCACCAACGAGAGATCCGGCCAACTTACGTCCACTTTGCCAGCAAGGTAACTTTCAGCAACTTGGGCCGCTGCGTAGTTGAACGATCCTGCCCGGAGACTTCCGACCAGAATGGTTAATCGAGGCCCATCACCCATGCGTTGAGATTCCACCATCGACCGGAATAGTGACACCTGTCAGCCACGAACTCGCACGGCTCGAAAGGAAGATCGTCGCACCAACGATGTCTTCGG
>CETZ01016681.1_pt1 | contig 17389 bp, 19 predicted proteins | sample 531441 | NCBI WGS metagenome assembly CETZ01 (sample SAMEA2623098, study PRJEB7988) | marine metagenome | isolation source: saline water (ENVO:00002010), including | reverse complement strand
CTATTCACTGAACTGGTCAGGGCAGTATGAATACATGCTGCGCGCCAAGGAAAAGCTCATCTATGTGGTGCCGCTGACGCTGGCTATCATTATCGTCTTGCTTTATTTCAACTTCCGCAGTTTTGCCGAGGTCGCGATCATCATGGGCACGCTGCCCCTGGCGATGGTGGGGTCTATCTGGCTGATGTACCTTCTTGGCTACAACTTCTCGGTGGCTGTGGGAGTGGGCTTTATCGCCCTGGCCGGTGTTGCTGTGGAAATCGGCGTCATCATGCTGGTGTACCTCAACCAGGCTTATCGGCATATGCTGGAGGAGTGTGAGCAGGAGGGCGTGGAACCCCGCCTGGAAACCCTGCGCCACGCCGTATTACACGGTGCCGGCTTACGGGTGCGTCCGGTGATGATGACGGCTGCCGCGATTATCGTGGGGCTGTTGCCGATAATGTACGGAACAGGGACCGGTTCGGAGGTCATGAGTCGTATTGCCGCGCCCATGGTCGGTGGGATGCTAAGTGCGGTCATTCTGACTTTACTCGTGCTACCAGCCGTTTACCTTCTTTGGAGAAAGCTCTGAGAAAGGGATCTGGCCAAATGTCATTCGAGTTGATTTGGATCAAATAATCTACCCCAACATTACAGGTGTGTAATGTTGGGGTCATCCAGGTGTCAGTCTCCCCTCATTAACATAGCCAATAGATGGCATGAATCTGCACGCTAAAACTGCTTGACCTGTGTCCATGACACAGGTGTATAACCTTTTCCAGCGCACGGTTATAAAGCTTGGTGTAGAACCTCGGTTTATAACCGGTGATTGACTCAGATCAAGGTCCTGATCCCGGCGGAAGCTTAGGATGGCATGACTGGATCAAGAGGAGGGTGGCATGAAAGTCATCGAGGTTGCCAGGCTATTGGGCATTACGGCAGACACGGTACGGTTTTATACCCGCATCAATATTCTGAATCCCACCAAAAGCAAGGCCAATGGATATCGGGAATACAGCGACAACGATGTTAAGCGTTTGAGGTTTGTGTTAAGCGCCCGACAGTTGGGATTTTCGGTCGAGGATATTCAGGAAATTCTTTCCCATGCTGACAAGAAAAAATCTCCTTGTCCGACGGTGAGACGCTTGATTGATCAGAGATTACATGAAACTGAGCAGCAGTTTAAAGAAACGATACGGCTGCGGGATCGTATGCAACGCGCCGTATTGGAGTGGAGCCAAAAACCGGACAAGGCTCCGACAGGTCATATGCTTTGCCATTTAATTGAAGAATTCACCGTGGAGGAATGAGTATGAATACACACCAAACGTCGAACGCCAATCAACGTAAAAGTGGCTGTTGCTGTGCGGGCAAGTCATCCATTTCGTCTGCGGCACCTGATACCAACAGTGTTAGCAGATCATCGCAACCCCTGCACCAATTACAAGTGCAGGGAGCCACCTGTGGTGGTTGCGTTAAAAGTATAGAACATACTCTGAAATCCGTTTCCGGGGTCAGTGAGGCCTCTATGGATCTGGCAACCGGTGTCGCTTCAGTTGTTGGTGCAGTCGATGCAGATCATCTCGTTGAAGTATTGCAAGGCGTTGGCTTTCCAGCGGCGGTCATCCGATAACAGTTCTTAAGAAATAACCGGGAGTAGGGTATGAGTACAACTAAAACGGAATCTGGCGGTGTCTCTTGCCATGAAGATGGTACGACAACTCCGCCTCATGATCATCATGCACATAAGGCTAATCACCACAGTTCAGGAAATAACTCTGGTCCTCAGGAACTGATTATTGAAGGTGCGGGTTGTGCCAGTTGCGTTGGAAAAATTGAGTCGGCGCTAAAGGCGGTGTCCGGTGTAGAAAATGCCGAGATGAATTTCGCTCAGCGCACTGTGAGTGTGACGGGCAATGCCGATGCTGCTGATCTGGTAAAGGCGGTGGAAAAAGCCGGTTACAACGCGAAGCTTGCGGCTGCGGAGAGCGAAGATGATGCGCTCGCAGAAAAAGAAAAGGCGGATCAGGCTTATTACAAACGCCTGATGAAGGAAACCTGGATAGCCCTTTCCCTGGGTGGGCCGCTAATGGCCTATGCGCTGATTACCGGGGAGGTTAATGTTAATACCACAACCGAGCGGATCGCTTGGCTGATCGTTGGCATACTCACCTTTGGCGTTTTGTACTTCTCAGGAAAACATTTTTTTGTCGGCGCCTGGAAGTCCTTCCTGAATCATTCTGCCAATATGGACACTTTGATTGCGCTGGGTACGGGTACCGCATGGCTGTATTCCATGGTGGTCGTATTTTTCCCCGAGTCGGTTCCAGAACAAGCTCGCCATGTTTACTTTGAGGCCACGGCGATCATTATCGGGCTGATCGATCTGGGCCTGGCCCTAGAGCTCAAAGCCCGCGGGCGCACATCGGAAGCTATTAAACGGCTGATCGGCCTGCAGGCTAAGACAGCCAGAGTCATACGCGACGAAAAGGAACTGGATATCGCTATCGAACAGGTGCTCATGGACGATGTGGTGCGTGTACGTCCGGGAGAAAAAATTCCTGTGGATGGTGAAGTCATAGAAGGCCATACCGCCATTGACGAGTCCATGTTAACGGGTGAACCCATGCCCGTTGAAAAAGCCGTGGGCGACACGGTTGCAGCGGGCACCATCAATAAAACCGGCTCCATTCTGTTTAAGGCCACTCGTGTCGGCAAAGACACGGCCCTGGCGCAAATTATCAACATGGTCAAACGCGCACAGAATTCCAAGCCGCCTATTGGTCGCTTGGCCGATGTGATTTCCGCGTATTTTGTACCCGTCGTAATGATTATCGCCGTCACCAGTGCGTTGGTCTGGCTCAACTTTGGCCCGAACCCAGCCGTGGCGTTTGCCATCGTATCTGCCACCACGGTACTGATTATCGCCTGTCCCTGTGCGTTGGGTCTGGCAACCCCCATGTCGGTGATGGTGGGTGTGGGCAAAGCGGCAGAAGCGGGTGTCCTTATTCGCAACGGCGAAGCCTTGCAAACCGCATCGAAAATATCAGCGATGATTCTGGATAAAACCGGCACCATTACCTTGGGGGCGCCGAAGGTCACCGATATTTTGGTCGCTGGCGAGCAGGACGAGAACACTATCCTGAAGCTGGCAGCCACGCTCGAATCGGGTTCTGAACATCCGCTGGCGCTGGCGATTGTCGAGTCAGCCCAGGAGAAGGGTATCGAAACCGGGAAGGTCTCCAATTTCAATGCCATCGCCGGTCACGGTGTGCAGGCTGAGGTGGATGGCAAAACGTTGCTGTTCGGCAATGAAAAACTGATGCGAGAGCGCAATATCGAACTCGGCGATTTTGTTGAAAAAGCGCAGGGCCTGGCTGCCGAGGCTAAGACGCCGATGTATTTCGCCGTGGATAACAAGCTCTCCGCCATTATCGCGGTGGCTGACCCCATCAAAGAAGACTCTATTGCCGCCATTAAACGACTGCAGCACAACGGCATTCGCGTTGTCATGCTGACCGGCGACAACCGCGCCACGGCAAAAGCCGTCGCCGAAAAGGCGGGCATTAAAGAGTTCTTTGCCGAGGTGTTACCGGAGGACAAATCCAAAAAGGTTCAGGAACTGCAGATGGAAGGTGAAGTGGTCGGCATGACAGGCGATGGCATCAACGACGCGCCAGCGTTGGCAATTGCCAATGTGGGTTTCGCCATCGGTACGGGCACCGACGTGGCCATAGAGAGTGCCGATATCACCTTGATGCGCGGATCGCTGCATGGGCTTGCCGATGCCATTGCGGTGAGCAAGGCCACATTACGTAACATCAAACAGAACCTGTTCGGTGCGTTTATTTACAACGTGGCGGGTGTTCCGGTTGCCGCAGGTATTCTTTACCCCTTGCTTGGGGTACTTATGAACCCTGTGATTGCGGGTGCCGCAATGGCATTTTCGTCGCTCACGGTCGTCACCAATGCCAACCGACTGCGCTTGTTCAAAGCGCAGGAGCACTAATGGCTATTTCGTCAGAAACTTGTTTAGGAGAGTGGACATGTTAATCATTAATAGTGTTGGCGTTGTTGTGATCGCGCTCATTATATGGTGGTTTTGGTTGTACAAGCCCAAAGAGGCAGAGCTGGGTGAAAATGATCTGGTGATTACCGTGGAAAATGGCACCTATTCACCCTCCCGAATTAAAGTGCCTGCGGGTGAGCCGGTTGAGCTGAAGTTCATACGTAAAGATGAATCACCCTGCTCAGAAACGTTACTGATTCCCGAACTGCAAATCAGTGACACCTTGCCCCTCAATAAACTGAAGTCCATACAACTACCTGCACTGAAATCTGGTGAATACGCCTTTCATTGTCAGATGCAGATGTATCGCGGTCAGCTCACGGTGAATTAGAGAATGTTCAACAAAGAAAGTAAGGATTGATATCAGTATGAATATTCAAAAAGTGACCGCCATTTTTGACGAATTTCGTTTGAAGGACGTAGAAGAAGCACTGATTAGGCATGGGGTTAAAGGCTTCACCCTGCATCCGGTTCGCGGTCGTGGAGAATACTTCGACAGCTTCAACGAGAATCATTTGATTAAGCACATTCAAATGGAGATTTACGCCAGGTCAGAGCATGCAAATAACATCGCGCAACTGATTGTAGAAACGGCGCACGTCAATGCCGATAGCGAAGGGCTGGTTTGTATTATTCCGGTGAATGACTTGCTTTGGATTCATGATAAACGCAGTGCGATAGACAGCGATTTTCAATTTCATCCGTGAGGTGTGATATGGCAACGCAAAAAACATCATTCTGGTTAACACCCAAAGGACTGGCGGCATTGGGCCTAATTGGTGCTGCCACGTATTTTCTGCTGATCGAACACCGCCAGCATGTCTGGCAGTTTTTACCTTTTCTGATTTTGCTGGCATGTCCTTTTATGCATCTTTTCATGCATGGAGGTCATGGTGGCCACGGGGGGCATGGTGGGAGCCATCAGCGCCAGGGAGAAGGCCATCAGCATGAGGGTGAGTCAGATCAAGATGCTTACCAGCGTGGATTAGAAGATGGGCGCCGGGATAGCGAACATCGGCACCACCATTGACCCGGTAGAAAACAGGAGAACGACAAATGCACGGTGATTCAGCTTATGGTCTCTGGACACTGGTGATACTGAATTCGGCAATATTTATTTTCTTTGCCTTCAGTTTTGCCAAGCCACAAACAAAAACCGACTGGCGCAGTTTTGGGGCTTTCTCTGCGTTCATTATTGCGCTCTTTACCGAGATGTATGGATTTCCGCTGACGATATATTTTCTGTCTGGATGGCTGGCGGAAAAGTACCCAGGAGTGGACTTCCTCTCCCATGAAAATGGCCATTTACTGCACACCATGCTCGGGTTTGAAGGTGATCCGCACTTTGATCCGCTGCATATTGCCAGCAATGTACTAATCGTGCTCGGCTTCTTTCTGCTCGCGTCGGCGTGGAACGTGCTCCACAAAGCGCAACAAACTCACTCCCTGGCGACCACTGGTTGGTATGCCCGCTGCCGTCACCCGCAATACATTGCTTTTATCATGATTATGTTTGGCTTTCTGTTGCAGTGGCCGACCCTGCCGACATTGGTCATGTTCCCGATATTGGTCGTTGTCTATGTACGACTGGCCAAGCGTGAAGAGCGTATGGCGATTGAGGAATTTGGCGACGTGTATCTTCGCTATATGGAGTCGACCCCAGGGTGGGTACCTAAATTTTCTACCGATAAAGCCGCTTCAAACTATTGAGGATATACCAATGAAACGTAATTCTATCAGAACTATGATTTCCGCCGTCGTTATTGCTACGGCAATAGCTTCACCAGTATTTGCAGAAAATGCGCATGATCACGGTGATAAAAACCAAGGCGCTAACAATGGCATGATGATGGGGATGATGAATCATGATCAGATGATGGCGATGCATGATCATATGAAAAAAATGCATGCCCTGATGTCAGAAATCAAAACCGAAACCGACCCAGAAAAACGTCAACAATTAATGAATGAGCATATGCAAACTATGCAAGAAGGTATGCAGATGATGAATATGGGGAACGGCATGAAAGGCGGTAAGAAAATGGACAAAATGGATATCACAAAACGTATGGATATGATGGAAAAACACATGGGGATGATGCAAAAAATGATGGGGCAAATGATGGATCATCAATCTGAGGCAAACAAGTCTAACGAGCATCAACACAAATAATAGACTGTTGGTGATGTGAAAAAGTTTGTAAACAGAGATTAGATCTTGGAGGTAAATTATGAAACAAGAAGAGCACCGACTGGGTGTGTCTGAAGTCAATCTCGTTGTTCGTCATTTAAAACTTGACGCAAAGAACGTTAGTAATATCAACGATGCAATTACAGAAATCGATAAGTTATATGGTTTGGATGCGGTTTCATTTGATGAACAGTCACAGGTTTTGAATCTCGCATACGATGCATCTCGTCTATGCCTCGATGGTATCGAGGATGTGTTGGCTAAACACGGTATCGAGGTTGGTCACGACTGGTGGACGCATTTTAAAGAAGGATATTATAAATTCGTGGATCAAAACATAAAAGATAACTCGGAGCATGAGCCATGGAGTTGTCACAAGTCACCGCCACGCAACAGGCGAAAATAGCAATGACGGTGAAAACGATGGAGTCAGCAAACGCTCTTAAGGTTATTGATATAGGTATCGATACCCACCAAGAACCCGTCCTTTATATGCGAAACGATTGCCATATCTGCCGCTCGGAAGGTTTTACAGCTAACAGTCGCGTTTCAGTGGAAGATGGCCAAAACCAAATAATCGCAACGATCAACGTGGTGGATGAGAAGGTCATTGAACCAGGCAGCGCTGGTTTATCCAAAATCGCCATCGAACGGCTGGGAGTTACCGCAGGGGCATTGATTAGCGTCAGTCATGCACCGGTGGTGACATCGCTGGCGGCTGTTCGCAAAAAAATATTTGGCCATAAGCTCAGCGACGAGGAAGTCACTGAGATCGTACAGGACATCAGCGACCATCGTTATTCCGATATCGAAATTGCCAGTTTTCTCAGCGTTTGTGCGGGTAGTCGTCTGGATGTGGATGAAATCATTGCCTTGACACAGGCCATGGTGGCTTGCGGTAAGCGTCTCAGCTGGCCCGATTCACCCATGGTGCTGGATAAGCATTGCATTGGTGGCCTGCCGGGCAATCGCACCACGCCGCTGGTGGTGGCGATCGTCAGCGCAGCAGGTTTAACCATTCCGAAAACCTCGTCTCGCGCCATTACGTCACCGGCGGGTACGGCTGACACTATGGAGGTGCTGACGACCGTCAATCTCAGCCTTGCGGATATTCAACGAGTTGTAGCAGAAACTCACGGTTGTCTCGCCTGGGGTGGAGCGGTGAATCTTAGCCCCGCCGATGATTTATTGATTCGGATTGAGCGCGCGCTGGATCTTGATGGCGAAGGGCAGTTGATTGCATCGGTTTTGTCGAAAAAAATCGCTGCGGGTTCTACCCATGCGGTGATTGATATCCCTGTCGGCCCTACTGCAAAAGTGCGTTCGCAAAAAGATGCCGATCGCCTCGCTTCACTATTTACACAGGTTGGTGCTGCGTGCGGCCTTCAGGTTCGTTGCCTGATAACGGATGGCAGTCAGCCCGTCGGGCGCGGTGTTGGTCCAGTAGAGGAAGCCCGCGATGTAATTGCTGTTTTGCGGCGCAGCAGCGATGCGCCCGAGGACCTTCGAGAGCGGGCACTGTTTTTGGCTGCCCATCTGTTTTCCCTGGCGTATCAGCAAACCTATGAACAAGGTTTGCAAAGGACTACCGAAATTCTTGATAGCGGTGCGGCGTGGGAACAATTTCAGCGAATTATAGCGGCCCAGGGCGGGATGAAATCTTTGCCTTCTGCAGATTTTCAACATACGGAAACTGCCGCATCAACCGGCACTTTGCAGACGATTGATAATCGCCAATTAGCGCGCTTGGCGAAACTGGCGGGAGCGCCCAATGTCTCGGCAGCGGGTTTGCGCTTGCATAAGCGTGTCGGTGAAACTGTAGAGCGAGGTGAACCCTTGTTCACACTGTTCAGTGACACAGAAGGCGAGCTGCAATACGCATTGGCCTATTACCGACAATCCAACATTTTCACGATTGGAGCAATCTCATGAGTGAACTGAACCCGGTTTCAGGAAAGACACCGTTGGTGTTTTGCTTACACGATCACCCATTGGCGGATTCGTTAGCAAAGGCGATGGGTGTGCAGCGGGGAGAATTTAGTGCACGTCAATTCCCCGATGGTGAATCCTATTTGCGTATCACCTCTGATGTGGAAGGCCGCGCCTGTATTGTTGTGGCGGATTTGTCGCACCCCAACACCAAGTATCTACCGTTACTGTTTTTGGTCGAAACCTTGCGGGAACTGGGTGCTTCGCAAGTTGGCCTAGTGGCGCCCTATCTCAGCTATATGCGACAGGATCGCCGTTTTGTCGATGGGGAGGCGGTTACCTCACGTATTTTTGCCAAATGTCTGTCTCACCATATTGATTGGTTGGTGACGGTAGATCCGCACCTGCATCGTTATCATTCCCTGGACGAAATTTATTCCGTACCCAGCCGTGTCGTGCAAGGTGCCCCGGCGTTGGCGCAATGGTTGAAGACACAAAACAACCTGTTGCTGGTGGGGCCGGATAGCGAGAGTGAACAGTGGGTATCCGATATCGCCGATTATAGCCAGCACCCGTTTGTGATTGGCGAGAAACAGCGTTTCGGTGATCGTCATGTCGAAGTGTCCTTGCCGAACATTGAAGCGCACAGAGATAGAACCGCCGTCATTATTGATGATGTCATATCGAGCGGGCAGACCATTCTGGAGTGTATCAAAACCCTTAAATCCAATGGCATTGAACACATCCAGTGTGTCGCCGTACATGGCATTTTCGCCGACGGCTCTGATCAAGCACTGATCCAGGCGGGCCTCAGCCAATTAGTAACCGCTAATACCATTCCTCATTCATCCAATGCCATTGATATCACGCCGCAGCTGATTACAGCCGTTATCTCCATGTTGCAACCAACAAGATCAGATTCCACAGGAGTCGTATCATGAGAATCACCTTTTTAGGCGGTACCGAAACCGTAACCGGTTCAAAATTTCTACTGGAAACCGAGCGCAGCAAGGTGCTGATCGACTGTGGCCTGTACCAAGGCTACAAATGGTTGCGTGAGCGCAACTGGCAACCGCTGCCGCTGGATATCGATAAGCTCGATGCCGTGTTGCTCACTCATGCGCACCTGGATCACTCCGGCTATATCCCCGCCTTATACAAGCACGGTTTTCGTGGCCCGGTGTTTACCCATCACGCCACCAAAGACCTGTGTCAGATCCTGTTGGCAGACAGCGGTCATATTCAGGAGGAGGACGCGAAATACTACAGCAAACATAAGCTGAGCAAACATGAACAACCCGAGCCGCTCTATGACCGTCAAACCGCCGAATCGAGTATGAAGTTGTTTCAGTCGGTTGACTTTGATGAACAGGTTGAGGTGGGTGATATTCGTTTTCACCTGCAACCGGCGGGACATATTCTCGGTGCCGCCAGTATCATTATTGAAGCGGAAGGCAAACGCATTGGCTTTTCAGGCGATGTGGGCCGTTTCGATGACGTGTTGATGAAACCACCGCGCCCGCTGCCCGAACTGGATTTGTTGCTGATGGAGTCCACTTACGGCAATCGGCAGCACGATCCGCAGGACGCTGCGCAACAATTGGCTGCCGTGGTTAACCGTGTTGCTAAAAACGGTGGGGTTTTACTGGTGCCCGCGTTTGCCGTGGGGCGGGCGCAGGCCTTGCAACATTTGCTGGCAACGCTGATGCAAGAGGGTGCCATACCCAAACTGCCGATCTATCTCGACAGTCCCATGGCCATCAAAGTGTCGGATATTTTTTGTCATCACAGCGATCAGCATCGACTCAGCCATGAGCAATGTCATCACATGTGCGATGTCGTCACTTATACCCGTACCGTGGATGAATCCAAGGCGCTAGCGGGGCAGGCTTTCCCCCATATCATTATTGCCGGCAGCGGTATGGCCACCGGTGGGCGAATTCTTCACCACTTTAAACGGCTATTGAGTGATAGCCGAACCACGGTGCTGTTTACCGGTTACCAGGCCGGTGGAACCCGTGGTGCCAAGATGCTTGAAGGTGTCGATGCGGTGAAAATCCACGGTAGCTGGATTCCACTACGGGCAGAGGTGGAGGTGATTTCCGGGCTCTCGGGGCATGCGGACTATCTCGAACTCACTGAATGGTTGCACCAATCAAAATTGGCAAGCACAACGCCGATCAAACTGATTCATGGTGATCCTGAAGCCTTGGAAGGCTTGCGCGTGCATTTGCAGGAGCAAACGGAGTTTAAGGTCGACGTTGCCGGGTATCGGGATATCTTGCGCCTGTAACCCTTGTCCCCGTGATCCTGCACCAATCGAAACAAGAGAACCAAGATAGTAGAGGAAAAGATCATGCAAATTGAAACCCTGAAAGATGTGTTGCACTGGACCAAAGAGTTTCACCAACACCTGAACCAGTGCTTGTCCCACTGCGCGGATAAAAACACTGACGAGCGGGCGCGAATGATACTGGCTTATCTCTCCGAGCACGAAAAAACGCTGACCGACGTGGTAAGCGGTTTTGAAAAGTCCGGAGATGAACATGCCCTCAATACCTGGTGTTATGAATACGTCGAACATCATCCGATTACCCGGCACGCTCATTGTGATGCCCCCTTTGCCGAACTGGATGCCGCGCAGATTATGGAAGTGATCATTGATCAGCACCAGCAGGTCATCGAGTTGTATCGCTATCTAGCGTCACGGGCGGACATTCCGTCGGCTAAGGAATTGTTGGAGACCTTGCGTTCGCTGGAGGAACACGAAGTGATGCGCATGGCGCAATCGTCCAATCGGTTTGGTGATTTATAGACAGGTAAATACACATGATAGAAGGAGCACCGGTATGAAACTGCATGCCTTTAAATTTGGTCTGGCCTGCTCAATCAGTGCCATTGTGCTTTGGGTCATTTGCAGTGTCTTCGTCGCGGCGATGCCCGCAATGATGATGTCCATGTCCGGCGACATGGTGCATATGCAGTTGCAGGATATGGGGTGGCACCTAACCCTGGTCGGCGCACTTTGGGGGTTGGTGGCCTGGGCTGTGGTGGCTGGTTTTTCCGGGTGGTTGCTTGCCACTATTTACAACCGCTTGCTGGCCTGAACCAGGGTGCAAGCGTCTGTTATGCCTGTTTTTTTTCAGTCCTCAACCCTGACAGTTCCAGCATTAAGTGGGCGACATTTTCTAATGGATACTTCCATGGGATTTACGCCCAATGAGGGGCTGTTAATGCGTACGCGCAGCGGTGATGTTGATCCAGGTTTGCTGGCCTGGTTACAAAAGCAGGAAGGATGGTCGCCTGAAGATACGGATAAACTGCTTAATCAGGAATCCGGTTGGCGGGGGTTGTCTGGTGGTGTTGATAATATGGCTGAACTATTTACCAGTGACCACCCACAGTGCCATCTGGCATTTGAGCTGTTTCGATACCGCTTCCAGAAAACATTGGGGGCTTACTTTGCGATTTTAGGTGGCCTGGACGGTATTGTGCTCAGCGGCGGTGTTGCCGAACATAATCCGGCTCTTTGCCAAGAGCTCTTGTTGGGGTTATCCCATTTGGGCGTTGAATTGCACGCTGAATCGGCCAACAGCAACCTGCCGATAGAGCTTTCCTCAATGACATCAAAAGTGCAGTGCTGGGTAGTTGCCTCGGATGAGGCGGCGATGATGCTACTCGCAGTCCAGCAGCATTTTCCCAACGAATTTAGCAATCAGCCAGTCGCTGACTGAGGCATAGCCATGTATGTGATAGACCAACAAAACGATCACCGTATTGAACAACGAGCCAGGATGTATCGCGAGACTTACCCAGCGTTTGCTCATTGGGCAAACGGTCACGGGGTGATACAGCACAGCGATGAAACACAGGTACGCATATTTGATCTGTGCCAGCAACTGGTGTGTGAGGGGCGCTTCAAACAGATTGATGAGGTTCTGGAGATTTTGTCGGCTACCGACCGGCTGACCAGTGCGGCCATGTGGTTGGTGGTGCATATGACTTATAGCACCAAAGTGGATTTTTCCGGTAGCGCACTCGACGCTGAAGATTTTAAAGCCAATCCACAGGGGCATACCGGTGGCTCCCTGAATATGGTGCCTGCCTATGTCGCTTACATGGTGGCTAACCACCTGGCGGGAATCACACGAAGCTGGTTGATGGGTCAGGGCCACTGTGTGGCGGCCATCGACGCGGTCAATGTGTTACTGCAAAACCTCTATCCGGAACAGGCGGAGCGCTACCCCCTAAGTGATGAAGGTCTATCGCAATTGGCGCAGGATTTTTACAGCTACGCGATTACGGATGATGGTCGCCCCGCAGTGCCAGTAGGCAGCCATGTCAATCCACACACGGCGGGCGGTTTGATTGAAGGCGGGTATTTGGGTTTTGCGGAGCTACAATACGTGCATATGCCACTGCCCGGCGAACGATTGGTGGCATTTTTGAGCGATGGCGCCTTTGAAGAACAGCGCGGCAGTGATTGGGCCAGCCGTTGGTGGCGCGCCGAGGATTGTGGTCTGGTAACACCGGTGATGATCGCCAATGGCCGGCGTATCGATCAGCGTTCCACCATGTACCAGCAGGGAGGTCTGCCCTGGTTTTACGAACATCTGGAGCAGAATGAATTTCATCCGATCGCCATCGACGGGCGCGATCCAGCTGCGTTTATCTGGGGAATATTTGAATCTGAAGCACGCTTGCAAGCCTGCAGTGCACATATTCGTGCAGGAAAAATGTGTTATCCGGTGAAACTGCCGTACCTGATTGCCGAAACGGAAAAAGGCTACGGTTTTTACGGTGCTGGCACCAATGCAGCCCACGGCACGTCTTTGCCCGGCAACCCTCGTAGCGATGCCGCGGCTCGGCAGCTATTCAATGAACACGCTGCCAGGCTCTTTCTGCCGCGTACTGAGCTGACCAGTGCAATCGAAAAAATAACACAACATAAGGCAGATAACCGGGTACCGGAAAAATACCATGCGCTCGGTCAGCGTGATGTCGTTTTAAAACTACCTACTGCTTCACCACAGTGCGAAAAGGGGCAAGCATTGTCACCCATGGCAGCCGTAGATAAGCGCTTGTGTGAGTGGCATCTCGCCAATCCGGGCGTGCGCGTACGTATCGGCAACCCTGATGAGCTACGCAGTAACCGCATGGGCCAAACGCTGGACCTTCTCAAACACCGGGTGTTAAACCCGGAAGACGGTGTGGCCGAGTCGATACAAGGGGCTGTCATTACCGCTCTGAATGAGGAAGCCGTAGTGAGTGCGGCACTGGCGAATAAAGGTGGTATGAACCTGGTGGTCAGCTATGAAGCCTTTGCCATGAAAATGATTGGTGCCTTGCGGCAGGAAATCATTTTTGCGCGGCACCAAAAAGAACTGAATCGACATCCGCGCTGGTTATCGTTGCCGGTTATCGCTACTTCGCATTTGTGGGAGAACGGCAAAAATGAGCAATCCCATCAGGATTCCGCTTTTGGAGAAGTGTTGTTGGGTGAAATGAGTGATATGGCACGCGTCGTATATCCCGCTGATGCCAGTACGGCGGTTGCTTGTCTCGATGCCTGTTACCAGAGCCAGGGCCAGGTTTGGGCCATGACCATACCTAAACAGGAAATTGTGGTTTCATTCAGTTACGAACAAGCTCAGCAGTTAGTTGAAAATGGAGCGTTGACATTGGAAGAAGATGATAAAGTTGATGTTCAATTAGTTGCGGTGGGTGCTTATCAACTCCAGGTTTGTCGTGAGGTTGGTCAGCGTCTCAGAGAAAAAGGCATTGGCTGCCGTATTACTTATTTGCTTGAGCCTGGCCGTTTTCGTATTCCGCGCGACAGGCACGAACAGCCATTTGTCTGTTCGTCATCGCAGCAGACCAAGTTGTTTGACGATGAGATTCGTTTGCGGATTTTTGTATCCCATATGCGACCTGAAATATTGCTGGGCACTTGTAGGCCGCTGGATTTGGGCAATGACCGTTGTTTGGCATTTGGTTATCGAAACCGCGGTGGAACATTAGATACGCTGGGCTTGCTGGAGGCAAATCAATGTAGCGCCCGGTTCATTGTAGCAGCGACTTTGAAAAAGATGAGTTTAGGAGAAGATTGATGGATAAAGATGGTCGCACGACTCACTATGATAAGGGTAGCCTAACGCTCTCCGGTACCGTGATGCTGGGGACCGGAGTCATGATAGGCGCGGGTATTTTTGCCCTGACCGGGCAAATGGCGGAAATGGTGGGCGTACTGTTCCCGCTGGCATTTCTGGCAGCAGCGGTGGTCGTTTCTTTCAGTGCCTACTCTTACGTCAAAATTTCCAATGCCTACCCTTCCGCCGGAGGGATAGGGATGTATTTACACAAGGCTTATGGCGACAGCTTACCGACGGCATTCAATGCACTGTTGATGTACTTCTCCATGGTGATTGCACAGAGCTTCCTGGCGCGGACTTTTGGCTCCTATACCATGCAATTATTCGGTGGTGATGAATCCGGGCGAACGGTGGCGATGCTGGGTGTGGGGCTGATTATTTTTGCGTTTATCGTCAATTTGTTGAGTAACCGCTTTATTCAAAAGGTAGCTGGGTTTATCGGGGTGTTAAAGATTGGCGGCATTTTGGTGTTCGGCATTATCGGTGTGTGGGTGGCCGATAGCCTGGCGCTAGATTTCGGTCACACGGATAACGTTGAAACCTCCGGAAATTTTCTTGGTGCTACCGCTCTCGGGATTCTGGCTTTTAAAGGTTTTACCACCATTACCAACAGTGGATCCGAGGTAATCGATCCTAAGCGAAATGTTGGAAGAGCTATCGTTATCTCTATTGTTGCGTGTGTAGTCATCTACACCCTGGTTGGCTTTTCAGTGGCCAGTAACCTATCCCTGAGTGAAATCATAGATACTCGCGATTATTCCCTGGCAGCGGCTGCGCGACCAGCGCTTGGAGAATACGGAGTATGGTTTACAGTCGCAATTGCCATGACGGCAACTGCGGGCGGCATTCTTGCCAGTATTTTTGCGGTGTCCCGGATGCTGGCCATGTTGACCGAAATGAAACTGGTTCCTCATCGCCATTTCGGTATGCCGGGAAGCATCCAAAAACATACACTTGTCTATACCGTGGTACTCGGTATTTTTCTTACGGCCTTTTTTGACCTGTCGCGGATAGCCGCCCTGGGTATTGTCTTTTATCTGGTCATGGACATCGCCATTCATTGGGGCGTGATTCGTTATTTGGCGGATGAAATAAAAGCCAAGCGCTGGGTGCCCATTGTGGCCATTGTTTTCGATTTGCTGGCACTGATCGGTTTTGTTTGGGTGAAACTGAACGCTGACCCGTGGGTTATCGGCGTTGCTCTTATCGCGATGTTACTGATCGCAGCGGGCGAGAGGTGGTTCTTGCATTCGAATAGACGGCAACGACTACTGGACGAAGACGGTAAGCACCAACATCAGCATTGATGCTTGCTGATCAAATTTAAACTTCAGGTTGTTAAGTGGAGGAAAAACGCATGAGTGAACCTAATGAAATAAGCATCGGTTATCGATTGGCGCAACCCCTATTTATCAGTAAGCATCAGAAGATGGCGGAGCATTAGAGAAGGGTGAGGCCAATGAGCAAACTTGAATTCACAGTACATTGTCCCGTATGTAAGATGACAAAAGTAGATCGATCTCTGCTGTTCAATTATCGAGGCATCGATCACTACTTTTGTTCTTCTCAGTGTCTGGATCGATTTAAAGCGCATCCACATTTGTTTGTTGGTGATCCTAAACATGGCATGTCGCCAAAGCAAAAGGGGCAGACAGCACTTAAAAAATGTCGCATTGGTTTCGCTGAGCCTATTGATGACGAGCTCAAAGTCGTAATGCAGCAATCCTTGTTGTCACTGATGGGAATAGAATCCCTGGTATTTGAAGAGTCCTTGCTCTAAGTCACTTATGATCTCTTGCAAGTATCCTTGGAAGATATTGAAGCAGTCATTGAGCAATCGGTGGGAAAGCTTAAGTCCCGCGTGGCGGATCGGATCAAGCGAGGCTTTATCCATTACAGTGAAGAGTGTGAACTCGACAACCTAGCGCATCCTGTCGGGGACGGTGGCTGCCATTGAGGAAGAGGCAGAAAAAAGACACGGGAATTAAATCCGTTCTATTTGTCTGTCGTACTATGGGTGTGATGCTGTCAAATGGTTGGAGATGAAACCAGCTGGCCCTTGGTACATAGGCTTTTAAGGGTGAGTCTGCAATAGGCCTATATCGCGTGGATTTTCACTTTATTGAGAATATGGTTTCTGAATTCTAAAGTGAAAAACTCAGGGAAAAAGTAGCCGAATATTTCGGTACTGATTGCAATAATGATGGCGACATTGCGGATGCGATAAAGAATTGTTCTGGTTGAATACCCCGGACACCTCAAGAAGAGATAAACTCTTCACCAGCAGAGGTGCCAACCATGAGCCAGAAACGTATTTACAAACAGTACCCGCAAGAATTTAAAGAAGAAGCCGTTGCTCTCGTGACTGAGCAAGGTTACTCCGTTCCAGAAGCCGCTAAATCCTTGGGGATTGCCACCAACTTGCTCTATCGGTGGAAAGAAAAACAGGAGCAGTCAGCCAGTGAGTTGAGGCCTTCAGAAACCGAGCTGGAAGAGCTGAAACGGCTTCGTCAGGAAGTCAAAACCCTGCGCATGGAGAAAGAGATTTTAAAGGGTATCCGGATTATCTGGTTGCTATGCGAAATTGAAAGGTGGGCGACAAGCAAAACTCACAACGGATTAACTGGTTGATAGGCCCTACATAACCACACTTGAAGCACCGTGAGGTGTCGGGATGGGCGAACAGGAGTCAGCAGAGGCCATATTAGGCTCTCTAACCAAGAGCTGAAGGGCTGAACCTGTCACGAGTGGATAGTTGACCACTCTCTGATGTGTACGAGCAGAAGCCTCCCCGGAGGGCTCTCGATAACTGTATGGCGGGCCGGAAGCCCAAAGACTGTCGAAGCGCTCAGAGCACACAGGCGAGCGAATTCAGCGGAACGAAGCTCAGCCCGATAATGGGGGACAGGAACCGCCGTGGTACGGATCCGTTTGCCCGGTGGTGTGAGAGGACGGGGGAGGCGACTCCCCCTCCTACTCGATTCTGCCCCGCCCTGAATAGAGTTCATCTGAAGTTTCTGTGTACATAGCTATCTGGCAATAATCAATTCCTGAAAAAGGGGCGCA
>CETZ01056925.1_pt1 | contig 17452 bp, 11 predicted proteins | sample 531441 | NCBI WGS metagenome assembly CETZ01 (sample SAMEA2623098, study PRJEB7988) | marine metagenome | isolation source: saline water (ENVO:00002010), including | reverse complement strand
GAATAAGCTTACTTGCGCAAATCTAGTTGCAAAAGGTAGGCATATTCCGGTGCCGTTTTATGTCAAGGTGGTCGAAGGCGATGGCGAACGAGAAATCAAGATAGATACCCTGCTAAGGGTTGTACCAGGAAAACGACTTATTGGGATATCCCACTGGAAAGATTCGACGGTTATCATAAAGTTATTTTTTCACGCGAGATATTGGAAGCGGGATATTTTTAGAGATGTACGTGGAATCAACCTACTTCTGCAATACCATATTCCAACACCTAAAATATTGAACCAAACCACTACATCTGATGGACGAGGGGGGGTGTTAGTCATCGACTACCTGCAACAGGGAGTCAGCTTGGGTTCGCTATTTGAAGAAGCTCACTACGAAGAGGCTAGGTGTGATGACGTTATGAAGCGTGTGCTTGCGGTGATAGGCGATTGTCATCGTTCGGGCATCTGGCAAAAAGATATGCACCTACACAACTTCATGCTTGTTGATAAAGGAGTCTATTTGCTCGATGGTGGTGATATCCAAGCTGTCGATGGGGGTCTCAAGCCGGACTCTGCATTGGATAATTTAGCGGTTTTCTTTGCACAGTTTCCGGTAAGCAGAGATGCTCGAATTGGCGAATGGTTGGAGTACTACCAACAAAAAGGGCTCAAATTAACGCCCCGGGCGACCATTGGGATGAATGAGCGTATTCGTGGCGCTAGGAAAAGAAGAATCGCACATTTTGAAAAGAAGTTATTCCGGTCAACGACAGCGAACCGTTGTATAAGAACATCGAACAGATTTGTCGTCTACGATCGTGCTATCCATTCGTCTAAATTAGAAAGTTTTATCGAGAATCCCGACGAATTTATCAACGAAAAAAACCTTATTAAGGCAGGCAATACCAGTACTGTTGGCGAAATCAGGATTGGCGACCGCGAATTTATACTAAAGCGCTACAATATAAAAAGCTTTTGGCATGGTCTTACGCGCCTTTTCAAAGCAAGTCGTGCCCAACACTCTTGGCGCAATGCATGGGTTCTTGAAATGCTGGGTATCGCTACTCCGCATCCCTGTCTCATGCTCGAAGAGCGATTACTCTGGTTGTTTCGGCGAAAAGCATTCTTCCTCACGGAGAAAGTACCAGCACCCAATATATTTCAATGCTTGAAAACGGGCGGCGAATTAGAAGTCGATATCGATTCGTTAGTGAAGGCGTTCCAGGAATTATTTGATGCGCTAAATGACTATCAGATAAGCCATGGCGATATGAAGGCAACTAATTTTATTTTTAATGATCAAAAACTGTATGTACTCGATCTCGATGCCATGCACCGCCATAAATTAAAATCTAAGTTTATCGACGCACAAACGAAAGATATGTCACGCTTCCAACGTAACTGGCAAAATGGAAAACTTGAGCCAATTTTTGGTTTACTTTCTATACAAGACGAGTAACTAAAACCCGGACAGTAAAATGCCTCTCATCACTCTTGGGCTCTCAGGAGCAATTGGACACGACCCGTCAGCTGCTTTGTTTGTTGATGGGAAGCTAGTTGCTGCTGTCGAAGAAGAGCGTTTACTGAGGCGTAAGCACGCTAAGAATGAATTACCTTATCTGGCCGCTAGGCAATGCCTACAGATGGCGGGGGTGAAAGGGGCGGATGTTAACCAGATCGCCATACCATGCGCGCCGATATCACTTTTTAGAAGGGCACGCTGGCACTATGCGTATCGCCACTGGTATGCACCAGACCGCAGTATCGATAGTCTGTTTAACGGCAATCGTCGATTTCGCCGTTATTTACGAGAACTCAATGGCCTTTTGGAAAAGCTTCACATCTCAAGGCCACGGACGAAGCTAGTACCCGTCGGGCACCAGCTAGCCCACGCCAGCAGTTGTTACCTTCTCAATGAGTCGAAACAAAAAACGGCAATATTTTGTATTGATTCAAAGGGGGAATATTCTAATATTTTTCTCGGATATGGCGAAAACGGCAACATCCGAGAAATTAAGCAGTTCTACGATCCGGACTCAGTCTGTGGCATGTATGCAGCCCTGACAGACTATCTCGGCTTCGAAATTCTTGACGGAGAATTCAAGGTCATGGGGATATCATCGCTTGGAGACCCCGAAAAATACGATCTTTCTTCCTTGGCTAAGTTCGATGGCAAGCACTTTAAGGTCAATAACAAGCTTATAAGTACAATTGGTCTTCGTCGCTATAAGACAAAGTCCCGTGGTCACTACTTTAGCAAAGGGCTGGTGGAGATGCTGGGGCCTCGACGTGCAGGAAGTTTGTTAGAGGACCCTTACGTACACTATGCAGCCGCTATTCAGAAACTTTATGAAGATATAGCCACTGGTTTAGTGAGTTATTACTTAAAGGATATTCTTAAAGGCACAGGAAGACTGGCTATTGCTGGCACTGGCGCAATGAATATTCGCTTGAATCAAAGGCTCAAGGAGCTCCCCTTTGTAAAAGAACTTATTGTGCACCCCGCTTGTGGGGATTCTGGAACGGCTATAGGAGCAGCAGCCTATGCGGTAAGGCAATCAAAATTGAAATTGGAACCAGTAAACAATATGTACTTGGGGCCATCGTATAACAATGATCAGTGCATCGACGCCTGTGTTATGCATCGAGAGAAACCGCAGTGGCAACTACTGGAGGATGCCCACACAACAGCAGCACAATTACTCGGTAATGGCCAGGCTATTGGCTGGTTTCGAGGGCGCATGGAATTTGGGCCAAGAGCATTGGGTAACCGCAGTATTCTTGCCAGTCCAATTCAGAAAGGTATTGGTGACGTGATTAACCATCAGGTCAAGTATCGGGAACATTGGCGACCATTCTCTGTGAGTTTACTTAATACCGTAGCAGAGGATTTTTTGCCTAGAGACTGCCAGGATGAGTATATGTGTATTAGTTTACCTGTAAGTTCAAAATGGCAGGGACTTTACCCCAACACCGTTTGCCCAAATGGTACAACAAGAGCACAAATTGTTAACCAGGCTAGCAACCCAGATTTCTATCGGCTATTACAGTGTTTTCAGGGAGAGACAGGACATGGCTTGCTAATCAACGCCACGCTAAGCCGGCCCGGTGAAGCGTTGGTATGTACTCCAGAGGATGCAGTTAACATGTTTATGGGAACTGATCTTAATTACATGATTCTGGAAGACCTATTAGTTACCAAACGTGAAGAACCAGATATCTGGTGATGTTTTTAGGTTAACGATTGGTCCTTCGGTAAATAGTGACTCGCTGATCTTTCATGCTAGGGAATGCTGTTTGGAACTCTAACAGGTTACTTACCTGGCCCCCAGTTACCAATAGCCTCATTTCGTAGTACATTTCTATGGCAAACAAGTCGTTGGGTTGTGCATTAATGATCTGATCTTCGGTCAGGAATCTTTGGGTCTTGTCATAGTTATCAACTTTTCCAGTGAAGTAAGCAATTGCGTGATTGTTGGTTATTAAATCAACATTAGTTTCAGATTGTTGATTAACCCAATCTACTGAATCAAAGACAAAGCTCTTTGAGTCTCCAAAGCTAATAAAAGAATCGAATCCGAGATATCCAAAAAAGAGAATCACAACTCGCATGCCGATCGTTCCCCAGTTGCGTTCGCGAAGGCTATCAATAATTCGCGAAAGCACCACCGGTATCACCAAAGCGACTAGCAAGCAAAACAACATAGCGTAGCGACTGGAAAGATAACGCATGACATACAGAAAACCGAAAAGAATAATGGCGTTAACAGCAAGGTAGAATATAACAGGCACGACCAGACGACGTTCCGCCTGTATGTATTTTTTAAAAGAGCCGTAAAGGAAAAGCCAGAAAAACGGACCTCCTATGGCATTAAACAGGTTTGCTGCTAGAACCGCCACAAACCCCATTGCGAGGAATAGCACAATATATTCTTGTGAATAATTTGTTGCATGTTCGCCAAAAAGAGCGGTTCCAAGTATTGCTGATTCAGCTGCGCTGGTGGTGAAGGTGCTATTAACAAGTGGCTCGTAACGAAATAGAAAATCTGTCACTAGGCCGCTGGAACTCGTTCCGGTCAGTGTGAGTAAAAATACCGCAAGAACAAGCAAGGTAAGCACTATCCCAGCAAGTCGCAAGAAATCTTTTTGACGAATTTGTTTCTTAAAACTGCCTTCGAATAAAACTGCAAACGGCACTACGATTAAGTACGCTATCGCTTCCGCCCGAAAAGTTGCAGCAATCATTAAGGCTAGACTAAAGGTGGTAGCATGCACTATTGCACGATTCATGTTGTATAAAAGGAGTTGCCACAGGGAAAACAGTGAAAGCGCCCAGAAACCAACATCACGGATTACTAGATAACGGTATTCATTCAGTTGCGGGTAAAGCAGTATGCAGAGTGCAGCCAGAAGCATTACCTGTCTTGAGTCGTCAATAAGTTTCACGATACTAAGGAAGGAGTGCACCAGTAGCGCGTAAAATAAAGCATTGATTACAAATGCAGCCGTGAATAGTGAAAATCCTAATTGGCTGAAGAATGCAATTAATATTGAGTAGCTCGCCCAGGCATAATTTTGAAACGCAGCTAGCGCACCTTCTGCAAGAAATATTTCAGCAGTCTTGATATAAACATAAGCATCGTCATTTGGAGTATCAGGAAAAAGAATAGTGATTAGCGAAATTAACAGACTTACAACAACGGCACTTATTCTAATGTCGATTAGTTTGTTTGCGTATGTAGTCAATTCTGATTCCTTGCTAATAAGGCCTTGCTGCCTTCCCCGAGGCTTGGGTTTTAAATCTTTTATGTAGCCACAAGTACTGGTCGGGTTGTCTTGTTACTGCCTGCTCTACCAATATGTTAATGGTCCTAGCATCTTCTTCCTGGTTATTGCTGGGAAAGTTCTCCAGCATAGGGCTGAATTCCAGATGATAACCTGAGTTATCTTCTTTACGATAATGACTGAAGAATACAACTGCTGAATCATTTGCTTTGGCAAATCGGCTGGTCGCTGTAATCGTAGCTGCCCGATTGCCGAAGAACGGGACAAAAACGGAATGTTTTGCCCCGTAATCTTGATCTGGGGCGTACCAAAGAATATTACCTTGCTTTAAACTGCGGATAGCACTGCGCACATCTTTGCGATCAATTACGTTTGGGTAATGTCTGATTCTACCGTTGTACATGGCAGCTTCAAACAACGCATTTTTGTTTGGGCGATAGGTTACATCCATTGTATGAAATAGATTGAACAGAAAACCGCCGAACTCTAATGTAGTGAAATGGGCGCAGAGCAGCAGTACACCCTTACCCTTATCAAGTGCTGCCTCTAGATTCTCTAGTCCTGACACGGTAACGCGATCCTTGTATTCTTCGGGGCTGCGATACCACGCAATTGCAATTTCAATCAGCCCGATACCATTGGAGATGAAAGTTTTTCTTACGAGCTGTTGATGTTTAAAATCCGTCAATTCTGGGAAGCATAGTTTAAGGTTTACTTCACAGACATGGCGACGACCACGAGCGAAATAATAGCTCAATATCCCTATAAACTTGCCAATTTGTATTTGCAGAGCAAAAGGAAGATGAGCTACGACCCACATAAAGCCGAGGCTAATCCATGTAGGCCAGTAGCGCGCCGCGGAAAACTGGCGAAGCGGAATTTTTTGCGGTGATGCGTTAGACACCTAGCTAGCCAACTCATAGAGGATTCAAAGGCGATTTCGCGGGAATTGTAGCAGATGCTGTCTGGAAACTCAGTTTAGCTAGATATATAGCAATACGTGCTATAAAACGACAAAAAACCCCACAAATAGGTCTATTAATACCTACTAGTAGGCTGTAAAACCCACTTAGTTGTATTTTCTAGATAAATCCTGTCAATCGGCTAATCTACTCCTGATACTCGCTGTGGTATGATCTGCCGCCGGGAAATATAGGGTTTTGGCCTATTTGGAGAGTTTCGTATGAAACTGGAGATGCCGCAGTTTCAACATGCCAGATTACTGGTGATTGGTGATGTCATGCTAGACCGATACTGGCATGGCCAAGCATCACGTGTTTCGCCGGAAGCACCGGTTCCCGTCGTGAAGGTTGGTAATCGAGAGGATCGGCCTGGGGGGGCAGGTAACGTGGCTCTCAACATGGCCGCTCTGGGTAGTGCGGTTCGGCTGGTAGGTATCGTGGGCAATGACGAAACTGGACTCGAGTTACTTTCCCGACTCAATGCAGCAGGCGTCTATTGTGATTTCCTGCAGTCAGCGGATAAGCCCACTATTACCAAATTGCGTGTTATCGGTCAGCATCAGCAACTCATAAGGCTCGATTTCGAGCAAGAGTTTGAAGCCGCAGATATTATTGGGTTACAGGGCAAGGTGAAATCGCTAATTGGTGACTCTCAGGTAATGGTGCTTTCCGATTATGGCAAAGGTGCCTTGCAGGAAACAGCGAATCTTATTGAACTTGGTCGAAGTAAAGACATTCCTATTATTGTCGACCCAAAAGGCACAAATTTCGAAAAGTATCGGGGTGCCACATTGCTCACTCCCAACCTAAGCGAGTTTGAAGCTGTAGCTGGATACAGCAATAATGAAGAAGAGTTTGTGAATAAAGGATTGCGTTTGGTAAAGGACTTAAACCTGGAAGCTATTCTTATCACTCGAGGTGAACACGGTATGACCCTTATAAGACCAGATTCACCTGAACTTCATTTGCCGGCAAGAGCGCAGGAAGTGTTCGATGTCACGGGTGCTGGGGACACGGTGATATCGGTTCTTGCAGCCGCAATGGCGGCGGGTAATGGATTAGCGGACTCTACAGCACTGGCAAATCTTGCAGCTGGCCTCGTAGTCGGCAAACTGGGTACTGCTGCTATAAGTGGGCCTGAGCTTCGTCGCGCAGTTCTAGTCGAGCTGGACTCCGGGCGTGGAGTGATGACTGCAGAGCAGTTGCAAATAGCAGTGCAGGATGCGAAGGCCCATGATGAAAAGATTGTTTTTACCAATGGTTGTTTCGATATTGTCCATGCGGGCCACGTTGGCTATTTAGCTAAAGCCAAGCAGTTGGGCGACCGGCTCATAGTCGCGATTAACGATGATGAATCTGCTCATCGGTTAAAAGGCCCAGGCCGCCCAATTAATCCAGTAGAACGCCGTATGGCGGTACTCGCTGGTCTCGAAGCTGTAGACTGGGTGGTAAGTTTTTCAGAAGATACTCCGGAACCGTTATTAGAATTTCTGCAACCAGAAATACTAGTTAAAGGTGGAGACTACACAATGGATGAGGTTGTGGGCGGCGATTATGTCAACTCCTATGGTGGTGAGGTAAGAGTCCTGGAGTTTCTGGATGACTGCTCGACGTCAGCAATTATGGAAAAAATGAAAGAAGTTGGAGAGTAACTCACTAGAAATTAGGACGTAGTATTTTCTCAAACTTCCAGACTTTTCACGACGTTAGCATTGGCTTTTAAGTGATTAGCGTTAATTGTTCCCACTATTACGCTGGTTACCCCCTGGTGATCTAGAGCAAATCGTAGGTTGTTTGTAGAATTAGTCTCTGCGCCAATGCAATCATGCCCGCTGTTCAGCACTTTTTTGACAAACACTCCCTTTTCCAGTTCCATTGTAAGGTCTATTACTGTGTGGTCCTCTTTACTTGACGGATTGTAGGTGACCATAACTACGTCGCCAATTTCTGCAGCCTTCATACCCCCTTCCACTGTTTTGGTCGACATGCCGACTGCTCGCACTACTCCCTGCCGCTTCAACGACAGTAGTGCATTAAGACAACCCGTCGATTCAAGTATATGCATATCATTCCCGTCTGAATGAATGAGCACTATATCTAGGTAGTCCGTGTTGAGATTATGCAGGCTCCTCTCAATGCTGTAATGAACGTGATCGGCCGAGAAATCGAAGAAGGATTTACCGTGAAGAAACTCCTCACCTACTTTGGTGCAGATCACCCAATCGGCACGATTGCTGAGCAGTCTACCTATTCGTTGTTCACTGCTTCCATATGCTGGTGCCGTGTCCAGCAAATTTATGCCTAGTGAATGAGCGAGTTCTAAAAGATCGATGATCTCTTGATCAGAAGGTAAAACAAAGCTGTTGGGATATCTTACTTCTTGATTGCGGCCGAACTTAACGGTGCCCAAGCCGAGGCGGGAAACTTCCAAGCCGGTTTGTCCTAGCGGGTGAGTTTCCAGTGTCACTGATTACTAACTCCAGGGTGCTTTCGCTATGCCGGGTCGTGTGAAGAACTTATCAAGATCAGCGGGATGCCCCTGATTTAGTACTGGCACGCCGGCAGCATTAAGTGTCTCAATAGTTTTATCGGCCAGCAATGGTGTAAGGGTAAGCTTTGTAGGCCATGCAACGAGTACATTGTTTTCCTCAATAAGACTTACATCATCCGGTCGGTAGTTATTATTGATATTGGCTTCGGCACGGTTAATCGGGAAACAACCCCAGGTTGCATCGTTAAAGTTGATCCACGGGAATACTGAAAAAATTAGTTTTTTCGCAGCCTCGATCTGTTCTGCAGCGCCTTTGCCGACCCCGCTTTCCGCAAGTTCGCCACCGAGATACCAAGTGTTGATGCCTAGTTTGTCCTGATGAGAGGTTATGGTAAGGCGAGGAGTTAAACTTAAGTCGCCACCGATATAATGCATGAATATTGGCGGTAACTTACGCTTCTTTACGTAAACCATGTTGAGTGGACGAACCTGAGAATGTGGATTTCTGAGCGTAGCCTTTTCAATCAATGCTTGATTACCTTCTCCTGCGCAGAAAATTATCCGTTGTGTCGCTATGCTAATCAGTTTGTTCGCTATATTAATCAGTACCCCGGTTATGCTACCGGAGCCATTCCTAAGGAAATTGATTCCACTAGGATCAGCGTGATAAATTCCTTCAGGTTGTTGCCCCGCCAGTACTTCGATAAGTGAAGAGGAATCGATCACAAAATCGGGTAGTTGGTACAGCTTACCATCAGCGGGGGTATTGCCGAAGAATGAAGGATATTCGGACTTGGGGACTGCTCTTACACGGCCACTCAGACTTTTACTGCCCAGAAAGGCTTTCAGCTTGGATCGTAAACCCGCATCAGACCACATATAGTAGTGGTTACTGACAATCTGGACACCTGACAGGTTTATATCGCTGTTTCCTTTTGGGCCGCCCAGCAAGCAACTACGCCAGCGCTCAGGCATATTAGCTAAGACATTGGCTGATCCCTTGAGAGACCCCTTCAGTGCATACTTGAGACCGCCGTGAATAATGCCCTGAGATGCAACGGTTTGGCCGCAACCGAGAGAATCACTCTCAAACAGAATGGCACCGTAGCCCTCACTGCGCAATCTATTGAGTAACCATAGTCCAGCTACCCCTCCGCCGAATACGACGATGTCAGTTGAATAGCTTAATGTCATTGGTTACCTTTATAGGTATTCAAAAGCCTTAGAGTATATCGGCATCACGCTTGATTGCCCAACTAGCTCCAGGAACCCTATTGGCAACTTTACTATTTTTATGACGCGACTACTCTACAGTCTAACTTTGTATCTCGCAGTTCCGGTTATCCTGCTCAGATTATACCTAAGGGGCCGCAAAGCACCGGCATATCGGCAACGAATCTCTGAACGGTTTGGTAAATATGTGCCACCGGCCAACTTCAATTCCTTGAAACAAACCTTATGGATACACGCGGTCTCAGTTGGCGAGGCTTCTGCTGCAGCTCCATTGGTACGTGAGTTGCAGATTCGCTATCCGGATTCACAGATATTGGTAACTACAATGACGCCAACCGGCTCGGATAATATCCTTGGCGCGTTCAACGACCAGGTTTTTCATTGTTACTTACCTTATGATTTACCAGGAGCTGTAGATCGATTTATTCACCGCTTTAACCCAAGCCTGTTAATCTTGATGGAAACAGAGCTTTGGTACAATTTAATTCATAGTTGTGTAAGCCAGCAGGTTAAACTGATATTGGCTAACGCTCGTTTATCCGAAAATTCTGCCAAAGGCTATAGGCGTTTCCTTGGTTTCACGAGGGGCATGTTATCCAGATTTGATTTTATAGCTGCTCAGGCCCAAGCTGATGCAGATAGATTCGTAAAATTAGGAGCTGATCCTAAAAAGATAATGATCGCTGGGAGTTTGAAGTTCAATGTGAATCTTGATATAGATAAATCGAAGGACGATGCTGTATTGTTATCTATTAAAGAGTCAGGTCGCACAGTAATCATTGCGGCTAGCACTAGGGAAGGAGAAGAGCAGAAAGTATTGAGAGTTTTTCTCAAGGTACTGAAAGAATATCCAAGTGTTCTATTAATATTGGTTCCAAGACATCCTGAGAGATTTGACAGCGTGGCTAAGCTCTGTGAGGCCCAAAATCTTATTGTAAGTCGTCGTAGCGAAAAGCAAGCGGTAGACTGGTCTACTCAAGTTTACTTAGGTGACACAATGGGCGAAATGCTCAGCTATTATCAGATATCCTGTATCGCTTTCGTTGGAGGAACTCTCGTGGATACGGGTTGCCAAAACGTGCTCGAACCCGCAGCGCTCGGGTTGCCTGTGGTCGTAGGCCCTTCACAATATAATTTTGCCACGATTTGTGCTCAACTCGAAGCTGCGGGAGGTCTCCATACGGTAGCCAACGAAGCTGAACTAACGAAGTATCTGACTTCTCTTATCAGAGATCCAGTCAGGCAACGACAAATTGGAACTGCAGCTCGGACGCTGGTGGACGCGAATAAGCAGGCGTTACCATCGCTCTTAAAAATCATCGCTGACATAGGGATTCGAAATACCTAAGTGGATGAATGGTTTATTCAAATTGTTGAGTAAGGTTTTCAAATCCGTTCTTGGTAACACGCACATTATCTTCTATGCGGATACCTCCGCAATGATAGAGTTCGTCTACGAGCGCCCAATTGATAAAGACTCCCTTGCTCTGGCTTCGCAAAGGCTCTAGTAATAACGGAATAAAATAACAACCGGGTTCAATTGTGAACACCATGTTTTCATCTAACACTCGGGTATTACGCAATGCTGGGGAGTGTTGAGGAGGTTCGGACTTGTTGCCCGCAGCGTCCGTTTGATGGCCCCCTACATCATGCACCTGTATCCCAAGTAGATGACCGATACCATGAGGCAGAAAACGCTGTGGTAGGTTGTTGCGAATAAGCTCCTCAGAAGTTCCGTGACAGATATCGAGAGCGATTAAGAGGTTTGCAACACCGGCTAATGCTTCTGAGTGAATTTCCGGATAAGCGAGACCAGGTGTCACTAAATTAACCAACTGCTGCTCCAGGTCTTGCATTCCTTTTAACAAGTCTTTAAAAACCAGGGGTGCCGTATCTTTAGCCCAGGTTCGTGTTATGTCCGAGGCATAGCCATTAATACGACAACCGGCATCAATCAATAGTACTTGGCTTTGGTCGGCGCTTTCACGTCGTTTCTGTTGGTAATGCAAAATAGCCGATTTTTCGTCTAGTGCAACAATATTGGTATAAGGGCTCTCCTCCTCAAGAATATCGCAGGCTGTGAGAAATGCCATGTGTATCTGATATTCGTTGCCGCCGTCCAAAAAGCAATTTCGTGCGGCCTTATGGCCCACGGCGGCAAGTTGATTTGCAGCGCGTAGCTGCTCTAGCTCGTAGTCAGTTTTGTAAGCTCGCTGAAAATCTAGGAATCGTAACAAAGAAGAAGGGTTCATGGCTTTTTTCTTTATGCCAAGAAACTTAGCGACTTGAGGATGACCTCCTAGGTAGGCTATGTTGGAGTTAGGCAGTTTGGCTGGCAGTTCCTTGAGAGCATTCAATTTAACTATATCGAATTCATCAGCCCACCAGGATTCTGCGTCTATTGACAAATCATACCAATAATCATTAGGTACCACTTGGAAATAGAGGGGCTTGTTTCCCGGCTTAAAGTATAGGAATTGATCCGGGCGGTTGACTGGTATCCAGTGACAAAAATGCCCAAAAGCCTGGAAAGGAATATCGCGATCATCACCATAGTAATATTGCTCGGAGCCGCTGTGAACCAGCACTGAGTCAATGGTCCCATCTTGACACTCAGAATTTTTCAGTACTTCTGCGTATATTGTGCAAACATGATTTATATGTGCATTAAAGAGCGAGGAAGACACTTATTATCCTTTAGAGAGGAGCCGTTATCTGTGATTATTGCTAACGCGCTATGTATTGCCGCATCAGCACTTAGAACTATACTGTTATGCGTAATCAAACCCAACAAGTAAAGGCTATGATAAGGGCGTATTATATCGATTTGCATTGGTCGGCCCTATTAGTTTAAATCGATTTAGCCTAGAGAATAGAACGGAGTAACCCATGTCAGATGTAGCTGTGTATATGATAGCGAACTTAGTTATAAAGGACGCCGACGAATATCGTAAATACGAGAAAGGATTCTTTCCGATTCTAAAGCGATTCGGTGGAGAGTTTGTCACCTATGATGATGATAATGAGACCCTTGAAGGCACCGATCCAATTGAAGGGCGCATGATAATTTTCAAATTTCCCTCCGAGAGAGCCGCTAAAGATTGGTATCATGACGATGATTACCAAGTGCTCTCAGAATTCCGACGGGCCGGAACTACGCTGAAAAACCTCACGATGGTGCGAGGCTTACCGCCCCGTGACTGACCTTCACGCAAAACCGACGGATCGGTATAGAGTTGGTGCACGGCGAAAGCACCGACTAATACCAGCTGCTCCAGAAAATACGGCGCTTCAGTAAAAACTTATTCGATGTGAGGTCCGAGGTGTTAGTGTAGTGATTTCACAATTCCACTGACTGGATTGGGAAATAGGCGAGAGTCATTATTCCTTTACTTCACACGGGTCGTTATTGGCCTAAATCCCACTGATAATTTTCAATTGCTGGACAGGCACAGAATAAATTGCGGTCACCGTAAACATTATCGATTCTATTGACCGTTGGCCAGTACTTACCGTCGAGGTTGAAGCCCGCGGGAAAAGCTGCTTGCATCTTCGAATATGGTCTATTCCAGGTATCGTCTACCATGTCGCTTAAGGTATGCGGGGCATGCTTGAGTGGGTTGTTGTCGGCATCAAGTTCGCCTGATTCGATTTTAGCAATTTCTAGGCGAATCTGGATCATTGCATTGATAAAGCGATCCAATTCCTGTTTGGATTCACTCTCCGTAGGTTCAATCATCAGAGTTCCCGCCACTGGGAACGACATGGTTGGCGCATGAAAACCGAAATCCATAAGTCTCTTGGCAACGTCTTCCTCGGTAATACCAGAAGCTTGTTTTAAGGGTCGCATGTCGATAATGCACTCATGAGCCACCATGCCTTTGCGGCCGGTATACAGTACGGGATAATGAGGGGCGAGTTTCACTGCTACGTAGTTAGCATTAAGAATTGCGACTTGGGTTGCCTTTAGCAGGCCCTTATTGCCCATCATACTGATATACATCCAAGAAATCGGCAGAATATTGCAGCTACCCCAAGGCGCCGCAGATACCGCTCTATTGGTGGCTTTAGGTCCATGAATCCCAATGACGGGATGATTAGCCAAGAAAGGAGCAAGATGAGCTTTTACTCCAATAGGGCCCATGCCCGGGCCTCCGCCACCATGAGGAATACAGAAAGTCTTGTGCAGATTTACATGGGAAACATCGGCTCCAATTTCGGCCGGATTAGTAACACCCACCTGAGCATTCAAGTTGGCCCCGTCCATATAAACCTGGCCGCCATTATCATGTACGATCTGGCATATCTCTTTAACTGCCTCTTCGTATACGCCATGGGTGGAAGGGTAGGTAATCATTATGGTTGCTAAATTATCGCGATAAGCTTTCGACTTTGCTTTTAGATCGTCTACATCAATATTGCCATTCTCATCGCAGGCAACCAATACAACCTTCATCCCAATCATCTGAGCACTGGCTGGGTTGGTACCATGCGCTGAGCTCGGGATAAGGCACACGTTGCGGTTTCCATCTCCCGTGCTGTCGAGATATTTCTTGATAGCCAATAGGCCAGCATACTCGCCTTGAGCTCCGGAGTTTGGTTGCATGCTTATGGCATCGAAGCCGGTAATCTCCGCTAACATGTTTGCCAGTTCAGCAATTACTTGCTGGTAGCCACTCATCTGGTCCACTGGTGTAAACGGGTGAAATTGGGCAAATTCCGGCCAGCTAAGAGGAATCATCTCTGCAGCCGCATTCAATTTCATGGTGCATGAACCTAACGGTATCATGGCATGAGTCAAGGAAATGTCTTTGTTCTCGAGACGCTTTATGTACCGCATCATCTCGGTTTCACTGTGATAGCGATTAAATAACGGATGTTGCAGGTAGTTGCTCTGCCTGAGTAGTTTATCGGGGATAATTGGCGCTACTTCACCACTGGTAATAGCTTTATCAATAGCGGGAACTGTCAGGGATTGACATTCATCTCCTAACGCCACTTGCCAAAGTTTTTCTATATCTTGCTCAGTCGTACATTCGTCAAAACTAATACCAAAGGTATGATGGTTATCAGGTCGATCTACTCTCAAGTTGACAGCACTGTTTTTAGCCCGTTCTTTTATCTCAGCTAGCTCATTTGGGTTCACTGATAGCGTAATAGTGTCAAAATAACAGTCATTAACGATTTTTAGGCCGCCTTGCTGCAGTCCAATGGCGAGAATTGTTGTTAACCTATGAATCCGATCAGCAATCTTTCGGATACCGACAGGGCCGTGATACATGGCATAAAGGGCCGCGATGTTGGCTAGCAATACTTGAGCGGTGCATATGTTGCTGTTCGCTTTTTCGCGTCGAATGTGTTGTTCGCGAGTCTGCAGGGCCATGCGATAGGCTTGTCTGCCGCGGGCGTCAATAGATACACCAATAATTCGTCCTGGTACCGATCGTTTGTATTGGTCTTTGGTGGCAAAATAGGCGGCATGAGGGCCGCCATACCCCATGGGCACTCCGAAGCGTTGAGTACTACCGATGACCACATCGGCACCCATTTCACCAGGAGGTTTCAGGATCGCTAGGCACATCAAGTCTGCGGCGACCACGGCGATAGCGTTGTATTCATGGAGTTTATCGATTTGACTGGTAAGGTCGTGGACACTCCCCTGCATCGAAGGATATTGAAAAATAGCGCCAAAAAACTTTTCGGGATTCATAGAATCTACGTCACCGATTTCGAGTTCGAACCCAAAACATTCTGCACGAGTCTTAATGACATCAATGGTCTGGGGAAAAGCATATTTGTCGACGAAAAACTTATTGGCCTTACGATTACCACTAACTCGCTTAGCCAGAGCCATTGCTTCTGCAGCAGCGGTCGCTTCATCTAAAAGAGACGCGTTGGCCAGGTCCATGGCAGTTAAATCGAGAATCATCTGCTGGTAATTCAAAAGACATTCTAGACGTCCTTGGGAGATTTCAGGCTGGTACGGCGTGTAAGCTGTATACCAGCCTGGGTTTTCCAGCACGTTGCGAAGAATGACATTGGGCGTATAGGTATCGTAATAGCCGAGTCCGATAAAGGATCGCCAGGTCTTGTTTTGAGATGCTATGGATTTTAACTTGCTTAGCGCCGCAGCCTCGGGCAGTGGGTCTGCGAGAGCCATAGGTTTTTTTAGAGATATGGATTCAGGAATAGTCTTCTCAATGAGTTTATCAAGAGATGTAAGCCCCAATAGCGATAGCATTTCATTTATTTGTTCCCGGTCTGGACCAATGTGCCGGTCGATAAATTCGTCCCTGCAAAGCAAGGCTTGCAGTGTCGCTGCGGAATCATTTTGTGCGATGTTGCCCGGTATGGGCTGGGATTTTTCTTGCGAGCGCATTGGCTTCCTTTGGAAATTGCAAATTATAGCGGTGGATTGCTTACTTTTGACTCTTGTCTATTAAAAAATAGAAGAATGGCCTGGATTTCTACCCAAATCTTGTTCGTTATCAAATCTGCTTTTACGAGAAGTGGATCTTCGAAACTATTCTTCATCACAATGGTCAGAGTATGCGTCTGCATCCATCAGGTCATCTAGCTCAGCTGCATCGCTAATAGTCATCTTGAGAAACCAACCGTTCTCATAAGGGTCTGAATTAACCGTTTCTGGCGCCTCTGCCAGGACTCCGTTGACCTCGATAATCTCACCTGAGATGGGACTGTAAAGGTCCGAGGCAGCTTTAACGGATTCGACTACGGCTACTTCGTCTTTTGCGTTCACGATGGCGCCGGGTTCCGGTAAATCCACGAATACGATGTCACCAAGAGCATCTTGTGCATGATCGCTAATCCCAACTGTTGCCACCCCGTTTTCGTTGACTCGAATCCACTCATGCGTAGATGCATACTTTAAGTCGTCAGGAATATTACTCACCAGAGCCCCCTTTCTAGTCTTTTACCTAATATCTTTTCTGCGTATTCTGTTTCGATTAAAGATAGGTGTTAATCAAAAAATTTTTTCCCAAAGCGGACGAAATTTGGCTTAACGATTCTAACTGGTATCAGTTGGCCCCGCATGTCTACTTGGCAATGCTCACTATTTACTGGAATTCTAGCTAATGCAATGGAATGCTTCAATGTAGGAGAAAAAGTGCCACTGGTGATAATACCCTCACCCTTATCCGTAAAAATTGTTTGCCCTCTACGGAGCACGCCTCGTTGCTCTAAAACCAGGCCGACCAATGATGGAAGCTCTCCTTCGGCTTGCGATTTTTTCGCAGCCCACGCTGCCGATTTGCCAATAAAATCCCGATTAGCAGGTTCCCACGCAATAGTTTTTTCCATGTTCGCAGCGATCGGTGAAATACTCTCGTCCATGTCGTGACCGTAAAGATTCATTCCGGCTTCCAACCTAAGAGTATCACGAGCTCCCAGCCCTGCGGGTTTTACGCCGGCAGCCAGGAGTTTATCCCATAAGAGAGTGGCGCCATTGCCCGGAAGGATAAGTTCCAGACCCTTCTCACCGGTATAACCGGTGCGTGCAACAAAAAAGTCACCCAGATCCGTTCCTCTGAAATTTCTCAATTGCAGGATTTTGTGTGCGTATTTAGGTAATACGCTGCAAACCTTTTCGATAGCCTCTGGTCCATGCACTGCAAGGATAGCGAGGTCAGGTTTCTCCTCAATGATGACGTCAAAACCAGCACTGGTGTCCGCCATCCAATTGAGGTCTTTCTCGCGAGTAGCACAATTGACTACCGTTCGATAACCGAAATTCATGCGGTAAACGATTAGATCATCGACAACGCCGCCATCATGATTGAGCATAGCGCTGTAAAGGGCATGTCCGATTTCATCGAGCTTGGCCACGTCGTTGGCCAGTAAGAACTGTAGGAATTGCTTCGCCTCTGTACCACCAACATCCACTACCGTCATGTGAGAGACATCGAACACTCCGGCGGCAGCCCGAACTTGATTATGTTCTTCGATTTGTGAGCCGTAATTGATAGGCATATCC
>CETZ01125641.1_pt1 | contig 17525 bp, 15 predicted proteins | sample 531441 | NCBI WGS metagenome assembly CETZ01 (sample SAMEA2623098, study PRJEB7988) | marine metagenome | isolation source: saline water (ENVO:00002010), including | reverse complement strand
TCGGTGCGCCCCATTTTCTTATAGACCGCCATAGGGTCTCCGGCCGCAATATTCTCCTCGGTCATGTTTACATAAGCATCCCCCAGGATCAGTCTGGCAAAATCTTCATCATGAGCCGTGGAAACGGCACCGATAAGACAGGAAATAGTGAAAAACAGGAACGAATAAAGCAAATATTTACGGTAGCGATAAGCTACTTCCGGCAACTCATACCTCCAAAAAGTCACAAAACGACTGGTTTTTTCACGTTTATTGCGATAGATAAAACCATAAGCCCGGGAAGTGAGACTATTCAGGTATGCGGTAATCTCGCCAGTTGGGTAATGGGTTTGAGCATAGGCAAGGTCATCGGTAAGCTGTATAAACTGCGAAGCCAGTTCATCCGGATCGCGGCCGCTGCCTGTTTCCAGGCCTTTTTCAAATTGTTCCCATTTTTGAAGATTGGCTTTTATGAAAGCAGCCTCATTCATGAAAATGATGGTATTTTGCGCGGAAAATAGACATTCTTAATGGAAATGCAGTCCATAAATATACAAACCACCCAAAATGTATCCCTGCGGTATCATTTGGCGGGTTTGGGCCACCGTATTGCAGCCACTTTTATTGACTTTATTATCCTCGCCTGCTTCGGGATATTTTTTTCTTTGCTGCTGGGGTTTACTGAAAGTTATAGCGTTACTACTTCGGTAATAGTAGGTTTGGTAATATACCTGTATTTCCTGCTTTGCGAGATCATCATGAACGGGCAAACCATCGGCAAGAAGGTGATGAAAATAAAAGTGATCAAGGTGGACAGCACCAAACCCAGCATAGGAGCCTATGTATTGCGCTGGATACTTTTACCCATTGACTATTTCATGATGGGGGGTGTGGCGATGATCTTTATCATTCTCACCCCAAAAGGCCAACGCCTGGGTGACCTGGTAGCCAACACTACGGTAGTACTGGATAAACGTGAAGAAAATGTACTGCAAAAGAAAAAAGCCATTATCGGATCGGTGGACCAGGATTACCAGCCCGTATTTCCTGAAGCGTCCCGTTTGAGCATGGAGGATATCAGCCTGATGCGCCAGGCCGTGGAAGCTTTCCAGAACCGGTCACAACGCGCTCCTATGGAAATGCTGAAAGAAAAGATCGAGGCTAAGCTCAACATTACATCCGGCCTGCACCCCATCAAGTTCTTTCATACGCTGATCAAGGATCATACGTATTATTCCTGGCGCGATCAATAAGCCGACTCCAGCTCCCGGATAATGACCTGGGCCGGAACAACCCCACTCTGGCGCCATTTCATTTCACCGGACTTATAGATCATTAAGGTGGGAACGCCCTGAATATTCAACTCCTGGGCCAGTTTCGGGTTCCTGTCAATATCAATCTTCAGTATCCTTGCCTTGTCACCCACCTGAGACTTTACTTGCTGGATGATCGGGGCCAGGGCTTTACAGGGTCCGCACCAATCTGCAAAGAAGTCTATCAATACGGGTTTTTCAGAACGGATTAATTCACCAAAGGATGCCATTACTTTTCTATTTTTCCATCTTCAGCCTTCCAGGCAGTAACACCCCCTTTCAGGTTGTATACCTCTTTAAAGCCACTTTCCTTCATTTGCTTAAGGGCTTTAGCACTTCTTCCTCCGCTATGGCAATACACCAGGTATCGCTTATCATGGGGCAAGTCTTCCAACTGCTGCGCAAAATTGGCATCGTAATAATTCATGTTCTGCGCTCCGGCCAGGTGACCGGACTGGTATTCTTCGGGGGTACGTACATCCAGGATAACCAATTCCTTATCCTGCTTAACCATGCCCGTAGCTTCGGTTACGCTTACATCACCACCGCCAGGGTTGCTTTGCTGCCCGTTACAGGCTAATACGCCAAAGGCGACCAACAGCATAAACAGTACTTTCTTCATACTCGTGTTTTTGAGAATTGCTATATCCTATGGATCAGGACATCCGTATAACCCCCGCCATTATAGAGGTTTCCTACTCCTTGTTCCCTCAACCATTTCAAAGCTTGTTCACTGCGCTGCCCGGAACGGCAACATAATACCACCGGACCTTTGAGGTTTCTAAACCTTTCCAATGAATCCGGCACCTTATCCAATGGGATATTGATACTGTTTTCTACGTGCCCGGATTCGAATTCTTCCGGTGTGCGCACGTCTATAATTACCGCATCACTGCGATTAATGATCTCCTTCAGGTTTTCCATAGCAGCTCTTTTTTCAAAAATAGAAAAGAAATGCGGACCAAATTACCAGATGATCACCTGTGCGGTATCGGCCAGTACCATTGGATCTCCTGGCTCGCAACCCCAGGCTTCCCTGAACTCGGGCATATTACTCATGGGACCATTTACCCTGAATTTAGCGGGAGAGTGCGGATCGGTTACCACCTGGTTGCGGAGGTAAGCATCCGTCTGGTTATTTTGCCACACCTGCGCCCAGCCCAGGAAAATGCGTTGTTGCCAGGTATAACCATCTATCACCATTTCCTCGCGCCCTTCTTCCAGTGACTTTTGGTAGGCGTAGTAACCAAGGGTAAGACCGCCCAGATCGGCAATGTTTTCACCCAACGTAAGTTTACCGTCAATGAAGGTTTTCAGTAAGGGTTCATAGGCACTGTATTGCGCCTGAACCTTCCGGGTTTTTTCTTCAAACTGGGTGCTGTCTGATTGGGTCCACCAGTTTACAAGGTTACCATGAGCATCATATTGACTGCCGTTATTGTCAAAGCCATGCGTGAGCTCATGACCGATCACACCACCTATTCCACCGTAATTAATGGCTGCCTCGGCATCCGTATTGTAAAAAGGAGGTTGCAATATACCGGCCGGAAACACTACTTCATTGTAGGATGGGCTGTAGTAAGCATTTACCAGGTGCGGAGGCATAAACCACTCATCCTTATCCACGGGCTTGTTAAGTCGGTCCAGGTTATCCTTTACATTGTACCGGTCCAGTGCCATGGTATTGGCCAGGTAACTTTCACTTCCAATTTCAAGACCTTCAAAATCCTTCCATTTGTCAGGATAACCGATCTTATATTTAAAAGCATCCAGTTTTTCGATAGCCTTCTTCTTGGTGTCCTCTCCCATCCAGCTTACATTGTTAATGCGCTCACGGTAAACATCGCGCATATCCTCGATCATCTCTTCAATGTCCTTTTTAGAAGATTCCGGGAAGTAGCGGTCTACAAACAAATGGCCCAAAGGCTCGTCCAAACCGTCTTCGATATTGGAGAGCACCCTTTTCCATCGTGGTTTTATTTTCCTGGAGCCCCAAAGGGTCTTTCCGAAAAATTCAAAGTTCTGGCTGGCAAAATTGTACGGTAAAACCGCAGCGTATTTATCCAATACGTGCCAACGGGTATAATCTTTCAAGGTTTGGATACCCGTTGCCGGCAGGATGGTATGTACTGCTTTCATAAAGTCCGGCTGCGATACTACCAATGAATCGAACTCAAGACCGATACCGTTATAGAAGCGATCCAGCTTAAGGGCCGGAAGACTGCTGGTCCATTCTTCCGCATCCATTTTATGGTAGGTTTTAGCAGGATCCCAGGCATCGGAACGTTTCATCGCGTTTTCCGCCAGTTTATACTCCAGTTTATAAATGGCTTCAGCAGCAGATGCGGCCTCTGTTTCCGGATAACCCGAAAGTACCAGTACCCTGGACACATGCTTTCGGTATTCCTCCTGAATATGCAGGGAAAGAGAATCATCCTTCAGGTAATAATCACGGTCCGGCAAACCCAGACCTCCCTGGCTAACTTTAAGGATATGGACGCTTGAATTCTTGTCATCCACATCCACCACAGTTCTCCAGGGGTTGCCCATACCGTTCTTCTTAAGGTATACCTGCAATTGCAGGTAATCATCAAAAGAAGAAACCGACTCTATGGAATCCAGCATAGGCTGCAGGAGCTTTAGCCCTTCCTCCTCTACCGCCATGGAGTCCATTCCTGTTTTGTAAAAGTCGGCCACCATTTGCTGGTAACTTCCCTTACGCAGGTCTTTTACCTCACGCACGCTATCCAGCAGACCTTTCACCTTGGCGTTATTTTCTTCAATAAGGATATTGAAGGAACCCCAGCGGGATTCGGTTTCCGGGATAGGATTTTTCCTGATCCAGCCCCCTGCGGTATACTGGAAGAAATCCGTACAGGGATCTACCGTGGTGTCAAGGTTGGCTAAGTCAAAACCAAGGTCCGGCTTTTCGGTCTCAGTCTTTTCAGGATTTTGGCAGGCCGTAAAGCCCAGTGCGAGAAGAAATACGGTAATTTTTTTCATGCTAAAAGATTATTGATTGATCCAGGCTTTACGCATTTTCAGCTGGGCAGGAGTGGGGTTTTCCATAACTTCCAGATCGTGCTTACGCTTAACATTTCCCATTATGGCTTTGGCCTTAAGGGTTTTTTCCTTGAAACCACCATCACCATCCGGGCGGGCTATTTTTACTTTTACCTTGTCCCCTACTTCGGTACTCTCATAATACTGGTTCAGTATGTCCGTAACGTTGGAAAGCTTAACCTCTTCTCCGTTAAACTCGATGAGTTCATCGCCTTCACGAAAACCCAGCTCCCGGCCAAAGGCGTCCATATCATTTACATCTTCCACTCTCAAGCGTTCCGTTTCAAAGTTGTAGCTAAAGCTCAGGTTGCCGGAACTGATACGAGAAATGCTGTACTCCCGTTGGTATTCAATGCCGGCCAGTGCAAACAGTTCCTCTAAGGGGAATGGTTCCACTCCTTCATAGTGGCGCGCAAAGAACTCCCGCATCTCCGGATAAGTCATTTCGGTGATGATATCAAAAAGCTGGTTATCCTGGAAGAAGGTATCCACACCGTAGGTTTCACCCAGCTCCAGGAGAAGGTCTACGAGGCCATATTCCGAATCGGACAACTCCCTTAATTTGAGATCCAGGGCCATACCGGCAATAGCTCCTTTCTGGTAGAAATTATAGTATTGATCCTTAAAATAATCTATGGTGAATTTACTGCTTACGGTAAGCGGTATATCGGAGTCAAACTTATCATTGGATTTGAGTTTTTCGCGAATGATATCCAGGAACTCATCCATATCATAGATATTGCTCCGAATCTGTACCAAGTGAGAATTGTACTCAGTAACCCCTTCATACAACCAGATATGGGCTGACATCTGCGGTTCAATAAAATTGAAATCAGCAACGTATTCTGAATGGATATTGAGGGGAGTAACAATATGAAAGAACTCATGTGAAGTAATATCCCGCACGCCACCGTAAAAAGTTTCACCGGGGAATTCAGGCATGTATAACACCGTAGAAGTGTGATGCTCCAGGGCACCATAACTGTTTCCGGCCTGGCTCATCGGCACGCAATACACCAGCACTGAGTATTTATTCACGGGAAGCGTACCACCCAGGTATACCGCAGCAGCATCCAGCACCGCTGCAATACGCTCCATGCAACTGGCAGCACTGATCGTGCGGTTAGGACTGTACACAGATACCATTACTTCCGCCCCACCTACCATTTTGGTAGCCGTATCCGGAACGCAGTAAAGTATAGGGTTATCGTGCAACACAAAGTAATTGTCTGCCTTAAAAGAGTCCAGGCTGTCCCCAAGTTCAAAAGGAAGTGAGGTACTGGGATAAAAGCCGGCTTGGTGGGCAATCTGCAGGTCAAAAGGATGATCCTTATAGCCATCCACATACCCGATGAAACCGAAATTATTCAGCAGAAATACGCTGTCTTCAACGGAAGTACCGGCCGGTTCAAAAATGTCAAAATCCTTTTCACTATCGTAGGTATCCTCCACGTAATAACTGATCTTGTAAAGCTTCTTAGCCTTGTAAACCCGCCAGCGGTTGGTATCCAATTGTTTTATCTCCAGGGCATTTCCCCGGGCATCAGTAGCCTTTAGCTCACTTACAAACTGTCCGTAGTCTTCAATAGCGTAGGTACCCGGCACTATTTTGGGCATATGAAATTCCACGCTGTCATAGCCCAATACCGGTGGTACAATCTGCACAGGCAGACGGTCATCTTTCACTGCCGTAAGGTCCATGAAAACACTGTAGGTCTCATCGTTCTGGAAAGGCTCGAACTGGGCACTTACCGTTAAGGTAAAACAGCAAAATACTGAGGCTGCGAGAATGTTCTTAAACATATCTGAGGATTAAAAGAATGGTTAAAAATACAGCGGAAAACTATTCATACTTAAGCGTATCCACTGGTTTAATACGTGCAATTTTAATGGAATGATAGCTTATAATAAAATATGCCAGCAAAATAGCCGTAAGTCCGGAGCTGACAAACACCAAAGGATGCAGCTCCGTAGTATAGGCAAAATTGGACAACCAGGCCCTGGTGAGCCAATACGCCAAAGGTAAGGCCAGCGCTACAGAAACTACTATAAGCCAAAGCATTTCCTTGAAAATAAGGTTGACCACCTGGGCACGGCCAGCACCTAGTACTTTACGAATACCCACTTCCTGGGTTTTGAGATTGGTAGTAAAAGAGGCCAGCCCGGTAAGGCCCAAAAACGAAATAAATATGGCCAGGTACGTAAGGAAAAGTATCAGCCGACTTTGGCGCTGTTCCTCCTCGTACAGTTTCATAAGGTCTTTATTGAGAAATGAAAACTGGAAAGGCACTCCGGGACGCAGTTGGGCAAAAGTCTTTTCCACGTCATTAAGGGCGCTAATCAGGTTTTTACTATCCACCCGAACGTGCAGGTAACCGGCAATTTCGTCCTGGAAGGTAATAATGGTAGGCTCTATATCCTGGTGTAGGGAGTGTGCGTTGAAGTCCTTGACCACGCCTATCACTTCACTCATATAATTCTCTGCCTGGCCAGGTGCTACTATTTCGATCTTCTGCCCCACCGGGTTCTTCCAGCCCATCATTCTTACCGTAGCTTCGTTGATGATAACGGGATACGTATTGCTTACCTCGTCCTGTTCCGAAAAGGTATGACCCTCTACAAACTCTATTTCCATGGTTTTGAAGTAATCTTCACCCACCATCATAAAATCCACCACCTGTTGTGAAAGGGTGCCTTTTACTCCCGGCACATTGATCACAATACGGTCAACCGACTTACCGGGAATAGCCTGAGCACTGCTACTGGCCTTTATATAAGGGCTTTGCGCCAGCTTTTGCCGGATGCCGCTGATGGTCCTGGCGGTGAGCGTATCGCGGATAGGTATAAGCATCACATCTTCCTTATTAAAGCCCAGGTCCTTACTGCGCACAAATTCCATCTGACGGTACATTAATAATGCTGTGATCACCACTGCCACGGAAATGGTGAATTGAAAACCTACCAGCAACTTGCGTACGCCCAGGCCTCCTTTTTGGCGGATGATCCCTTTCTTAAGGCCCGCCATGGCGGGCACCTTACTCAGGTATAAAGCCGGGAACCAACCGCTCAGGAAGGCAATAAGAGAGGCCAGACCCAAGGGCAACCACCAAAGGGTAAGGTTGTGCATAAAGTTCAAAGTAAGATCCTTCCCCATAATATTATTAAGTGGCGTGAACTCCAGCACCAGTTCCACCATAACCATTGCTACCAACAGGGCCATGCTGGCCAGGATGAAAGATTCGATCAATACCTGGTAAACAATTTCCCGCTTACCAGCCCCAAGCACCTTTTGCATACCGGCCTCTTTTACCCTGCGCAGGCTCCGTATGGTGGCCATATTGATATAGTTGATGCATGCCAGCACCAGTATGAGTAAACCTATGCCCCCAAAAGCATAGAGGTATCCTTTATTACCAGCCGGTCGGTCAAACTTTACCGGTTCGGCAAAGTGGACTTCGTCCAGTGGTGTTAAGTTGATAAGGTAATCGGCCTGCAGTCCCTGGCCTGCTTCGGCCATGTATTTTTGGTAAAACGAGCCAAAATCATTTTCCAGGCGGGCTGCATCAGCAGCGCTACTCAGCTTCAGAAAGGTATGGGCTTCGATCTGCCACAAGGAATTTTGCCAATTCTCTGCCTTATCCCTGCGATAGAAGGATAAAATAAGAGCCGAGTAGGAATGATGAGTATTGGCCGGAAAATCATCAATAAGGCCGGTAACGGTATACTCATAGTTATTGGTGCTGATCAGTTTGCCCACAGGGTTTGCATCTCCGAAATATTTCTGTGCAAAAGAGCGCGTAACCACCATGCTTTGTGGCTCATCAAGAGCCGTAGCCGGGTTACCGGCCAGGAAGGGTATTTCAAAAACCTTGAAGTAATTATGATCAGCCAGGGCCACATAATCGTCACTGGCCTGTATACCATCCCGTTTAAAGAGTACACTTTCGTCAATGTGAACAAACCGTGTTGCTCCTTCAATAAACGGAAATTCCCTTTGCAATAAAGGCGCAAGACCTATTCCGGCACCTCCATATTCTTCCTGCTGCTCGTCTACCGTAAACACAGAACTTACCCGGTATATTTTATCGTAGCCCGCAATGCTTGTATCGTAGGTAAGTTCACTTTGCAGGTAGAGAAAGATAATAAGGCACACCCCCAAACCTATAGCCAGCCCCATAACATTGAGCAAGGTGTACACTTTATTCCTCAGGAGTGCCCGGATAGCAAATTTGATGCGGAACTTATGCATGCAGCAGCTCCTTTTCCGAAACTATCTGCCCGTCCACCAGCTTTACAATACGGTTGGTATAAGCGGCATCGTGAACAGAATGGGTAACCATCACAATAGTGCTTCCGGCATCATTCAAGCTGCTGAGCATTTCCATGATCTCATTACCATGCTGTGTATCCAGGTTGCCGGTGGGTTCATCGGCCAGGATCAGCCGGGGATTGGTCACAATAGCACGACCTACGGCCACACGCTGTTGTTGCCCACCTGAAAGTTCATAGGGAAAATGCTTGCTGCGGTGCCCCAGCCCAATCTGTTCCAGCACACGGTCTACTCTTTTCCTGCGTTCACCCACTGCCACACCCTGGTAAGCCAGGGGCAGTTCTATGTTTTCAAATACAGAGAGTTCATCCAGGAGGTTGAAATTCTGAAAGACAAAGCCAATATTGGCCTTACGGAGTTTTATACGCTGTTTTTCGGAAAGGGTGCGTACATCGGTATCATCAAAAATATACAGGCCACTGTCATAATCGTCCAGCAACCCTATTATGTTGAGGAGGGTGGTTTTACCACAGCCAGAGGGACCCATAATGGAAACAAACTCACCGCGTTTCACGGAAAAACTAACTTCAGATACCGCCTGGGTTTCCACAGAACTGGAGCGATAGGTTTTTACTATGTGATGTAAGTGGATCATCCCGCCAGGCTAAAGTTTTAAAGGAGAAAAGCCCCCGCCATATTTTGTACGTTTAACACAAAATTACCTACAAGGTAAAAAGAACTCGGCTAAGGGGGCTTTAAATTTATTACAGGATGGGAATTCGTGAAAAAAAATCCCGGAAAATACAGAAACCGGACAATAACCGATTAACCCTAAAATTCTGCTACTTGAACTTGAAATTAAACAACCAATTGATGGTCCGGCCCTGTATAGAAACTAATTTAATATGATGAAAGAACTCCGCTGATTCACAGCTTATCCGGGATTTTTAATTTTGTCAGATCCGTACAAATCGCACCTTCACAGTGTGTACTTTATCAGCCAGGTGTTCCGCCACGCTGATCTTTTTATTGCGCAGCATCTGGGCGGCATAGGTATTTACCAGGCAGTTTTCACCATCTACGCTCACTATGGCCAGATCACCATCTTTATTCACTATAAAGGAAAGGCTCACCGAGGCATCATCTACATTGAGGCGTTGCATTTCCAAACCCTCAAGGGATGCTACTACATCGGATTTAAGATCTTTAACGGTGTTCATGGCCCTGGCTCCGGGCTCATTGCCCTTGGCCCCGGCAAAGCCTGCGGAAAGCAGACTTATAGCTAAGACCAGTATTCTTGTTCGGGTAGTTGTCATTTTTATGCTTTAGTTTTCGTGCCAATACAAAGGCAAGCGATATACCTTTATTTTAATTTACTGAAAATCATTTATTTAAAAATATTACTCTCCTTTTTACTGTTCATTTTCGAACAGCAATTTGTTCGGTTTTGAACAATAGAATACTTTCATCCTCATGGAAACCAGCCACTGTATTTTAATTGTTGACGATGATGAGGATATACTGACTTCAGCGCGCCTGTTGCTGAAACAGCACTATTCAAAGGTGCATTCCATTTCCGATCCTCAAACCCTGAATCACAACCTTGCCAAATTCCACCCGGACCTGGTACTGCTGGACATGAACTTTCGCAAAGGGGTAAATGACGGACGTGAAGGCCTCTACTGGCTTAATCACATCAAAGAAGTGAGCCCCGCTACGCAGGTAATTATGATGACCGCCTATGGTGAAGTGGAACTGGCCGTGGCCGCCATAAAGAAAGGCGCTTATGACTTTGTACTGAAACCCTGGACCAATGAAAAGCTCCTTTTAACCATAGATAATGCGTTGAAGCTAGGTCGGGAAAAGAAAAAAGTGGAACAACTGGAATACGCCAAAGCCTCACTGGAAGATTCCATCGGCCTCAAAGATGAAGACTTTGTAAGTAAGTCTCCCGCTATGAAGAAAGTGTTGGAAACCATCCGTAAAGTAAGTGCTACAGACGCCAACGTACTTTTACTGGGGGAAAATGGAACGGGTAAAAGTGTACTGGCCATGGCCATTCACCGGCTTTCGCCCCGCCTGAAGAACTCCTTTATTACCGTAGACCTTGGGGCACTGAATGAAAACCTGTTCGAAAGTGAACTGTTCGGGCATAAAAAGGGAGCGTTTACAGATGCCCACAGTGATAAACCCGGCCGCTTTGAGGTAGCACATGAAGGCACCATCTTCCTGGATGAGATAGGAAACCTGACGCTTCCTTTACAGGCCAAAATGCTGACCGCCATCCAAAACCGCAAGGTGACCAGGCTGGGTGAGAACCGTGAGCGCCCGGTAGACGTACGACTGATCTCTGCCACCAATATGCCGGTGCGCAAGATGGTGGAAGAAGGTAATTTCCGGCAGGATCTGCTTTACCGGATCAATACTGTTGAAATTGAAGTACCTCCTTTACGAGAGCGTAGGGAAGACATTCCCATTCTTGCCAAACGTTTCCTGGACCGTTTCAGCAAAAAATACCAGAAGCCGCGACTGCATTTCAGCGAGGAAGCTATTGATCGCCTATGTGAATACCATTGGCCTGGAAATATCCGTGAGCTGGAACATACTATAGAACGCGCTGTGATCATGAACGATGGAAACCAGATCCATCACTTCGGACTGGAGCTTTCCGAAAACCACAGCATCAGCCCGAACAACCTTAACCTGGAAGAGATGGAAAAACACCTCATCGTTAAGGCACTCGAGAAATTCAAGGGCAATATCTCAAGGGCGGCCAATGAGCTGGGCCTTACCCGGGCTGCCTTATACCGCAGAATGGAAAAGCATGACCTCTAACCGCTTTGGAATAGGACTGTTATTGCGGATCTGTCTGATCCTGGTAAACCTTTTATTGCTGGCCGCAGCATGGTTAAAGGCCGACCTGTTATTTACCTACATCCTGCTGATCCTCATACTCGCAGTACAGATCGGGGAACTGTTGCATTATACCAACCACACTAACCGCGAATTGAAAAAATTCCTGGATGCCATACGCCATGAAGACTATTCTGTCAACTTTTCCGGGCATAAGCTAGGCAAAAGCTTCCGCGATCTTAACGAGGGTTTTAAAGATATTATTGAGCGCCTTAAGAAGGCCCGAGTAAGCCATCAGGGTCAGACCGAGTTACTGAAAATGGTGATGGAGAGTGTAAGAGTAGGTATCTTGGTAATTGAAGAAAACGGCACCGTAAGCCTGATGAACCAGGCCGCATGCCAGATGCTGAACTGCCCACAATTTCACAATTGGGATATGTTCCGCAAAAAGAAGAGCGCCTTTGCCAGCCAACTGGGCGACCTCGATTTTGAGGGGCGTAAACTCATCCACCTTGACGACCGGGAGTTTTACCTGGACCTGGAGCACATCCGCCTGGTAGGAGAACGCTATTACCTTATTTCCTTCTCCGACCTGAAAAACGAAATAGAGCAAAAGGAAATAGAGGCCTGGCACAAGCTTATCCGTATACTGGCGCATGAAGTAATGAACTCGGTAACCCCCATCAGTTCACTGTCCGAAACCGTACAACACATGCTGACCAACTCAGCTGGTGAGCCTATTACCACCGAAGAGTTTACCATAGAGCGCATCCATGACATCCGTGAAGCCATGGGCACTATTGTTCGGAGAAGCCGGGGCATGCTTAATTTTGTGGAAGAATACCGGAAGCTCACCAAGCTGCCTGCCCCTAACTTTGAAGTTTTTGGGGTGAAGGAACTCCTGGACGAGGTAACAGCGCTTATGAAACCCCAGGCTGAAAAAGCAGGTGTAAGTCTTTCAGCCGAAGTAGCTCAGTCAAAGCTGGCTTTAAAGGCTGATCGGAAAATGGTGGAACAGGTGCTTATCAACCTCATCAGTAATGCTATATACTCCCTTGAAGAGCAGGCCGATGGACAAATAGCGCTGCGATCATCGGTTACTGAAGAACATACGCTTATTTACGTTCAGGATAACGGTCGTGGCATCCCGGAAAACATCCTCCCTTCCATCTTTATTCCCTTTTTCTCCACCCGGAAAAACGGCTCGGGAATCGGGCTTACGCTCAGTAAGAACATCATGAAACTGCATAAAGGAAATATTACTGTCCAATCCCAGGAAGGTAAAGGAACTACCTTCCAATTGACTTTTACCAATTGAAATTTACTCCACTTCCCAGGTACTTTTCCCCCGGATCAGCTCATCCAGGTTACCCTTACCCTGTAGTTCAAGTGCTTTATCCAATTGATTTTGCATGGCCTCTTCGTAGGTGAAACGGTCTTCACTGTAGAGTATGCCAAAAGGACGAGGGAATTTATCCGGTCCGGGTTCATGATTAAAAAAGCGGCTGAGGATATGCGCCTTAGTGGCATCTTTTTCATCGTGCACCCAAAGCTCAGACTGCGAAAAGCCCTCGGTAAGATCCACTATCTGCGGCTTCAAACCATCCAGGCGCAGGCCCTTATTTCCGCCATCGTAAACCAAAGGCTGCCCTTGTTGCAGAATGATGCTATTGGCATCCCTTTGCTTTTTATCCGTCCAGGGTTCAAAAGCCCCATCGTTGAAAACGTTGCAGTTCTGGTAGATCTCCACGTAAGAGGTCCCCTTATGTTCATGGGCACGTTTCAGCACTTCCCGCAAATGAGTAGGATCCCTATCCACCGTACGAGCCACAAAAGTGGCATCCGCACCTAAGGCCAGCGACAAAGGATTAAAGGGGTGATCTATACTCCCCAGCGGACTGGATTTAGTGTATTTACCCAACTCTGAAGTGGGTGAATACTGCCCCTTGGTAAGCCCGTATATTTCGTTGTTAAAAAGCAGAATGTTGATATCCAGATTCCTGCGAAGAGCATGAATCAGGTGGTTACCTCCAATGGAAAGGCCATCCCCGTCACCGGTTATCACCCAAACACTCAGTTCGGGATTGGCGGCCTTAAGCCCGGTAGCTACGGCAGGAGCACGACCGTGAATGCTGTGCATACCGTAGCTGTTCATGTAGTATGGAAAGCGTGAGCTGCACCCAATTCCGGAAATAAAGACCAGGTCCTTACGGTTGATACCCAATTCCGGTAACACGGTTTGCATTTGTTTTAGAATGCTGTAATCACCACAACCGGGGCACCAGCGAACATCTTGATCGCTGCTGAAATCTTTACTGCTATATGCTGTTCCGTTACGCTCCATGTAACTCCCTTATCTTTTCGAGTACTTCATCAGCCCGGAAGGGCAAACCTTGTATCTTATTGAAAGCAGTAACACTTGCATCGTATTCCTGCCTGATCAGTTTGCTCAGCTGACCGTTATTCAGTTCCGGGATCAACACTTGATCGTAACCCGAAATAATATCTCCCAGATCATTAGGTAATGGGAACACATGACGCAGGTGTAATTGGCTTACTTCCAGACCTTCGGAAATAGCATTACGAACCGCCACTTTTATGGATCCAAAGGTAGAGCCCCAGCCCAGCACCAGCACACGCCCTTTAGGCGGACCTTGTATCCGTTCCAGTGCAGGATAGTCATCGGCTATACGGGCAATACGCTCCGCCCTGATCTTCACCATTTCTTCATGGTTCTCCGGATCGTAGCTCACGTTACCGGTCTCTTTTTCCTTTTCCAGCCCGCCTATACGATGCTCCAATCCTTCCTGACCGGGCAAAACCCAGGAACGCACCAGTTTATCATTACGCTTATAGGGTAAGTACTCTTCTTTACCACTGAAATAAGGTGCTTGTATCTTCCCCAGATCATCGGATTTCGGAAAACGCCAGGGTTCCGCTCCATTGGCAATGTACCCATCAGACAGTACGATAACCGGAGTCATGTATTCCACCGCCATGCGGGAAGCCTCAAAAGCCACCCAGAAGCAATCCGATGGCGACCTGGCTGCAATCACCGGGATGGGAGATTCTCCATTACGGCCGTATACCGCTTGCAACAGGTCCGCCTGCTCGGTTTTAGTAGGAAGGCCCGTAGAAGGCCCGCCCCGCTGAACGTTGACGATCACCAGTGGAAGTTCCAGCATAACCGCCAGGCCGAGCGCTTCACCCTTAAGGGCCATACCCGGCCCCGAAGTGGCTGTAACACCCATAGACCCTCCAAAGGAAGCTCCAATGGCAGCAGTGATGGCCGCTATTTCGTCTTCAGCCTGAAAGGTCTTAACGTTAAAATTCTTATGTCTTGAAAGAAAATGCAGGATATCAGAAGCTGGTGTAATGGGATAACCCGCATAAAAAAGGTTGAGACCCGCCTTTTGAGAAGCAGCAATAAGTCCCATTGCCAGGGCCTGGTTGCCAACTATATTCCGGTAGGTTCCGGGTTTAAGCTTAGCACTTTCAATACTATAGCGCTTAACCGCTTCAATAGTTTCACCGTAGTGGTACCCCTTTTTCAACGCTCGTATATTGGCTTCAAGCACTATGGGGTCCGTCTGGAATTTGTGCGTAAGGAATTGCAGTGTAGGATCCAGGTTCCGATGGAAAAGCCAGTACACAAAACCCAGGGCAAACATATTACGCGAGCGGTCTCTTTCCTTCATGCCCAGCTCCAGATCCTGTAACGCCTCACGGTTGAGTTTGGTGATATCCACCCTGTAAAGCTGGTAGTCGGAAGCGCGCACCTCATCTAATGGGTTTACAGATTCATCCATATGCGCCAGTCGGAGGTTACGCTTATCAAAACCGGCCTCATTGGCAATGATAATACCACCTTTTTTAAGATTGCGGATGTTCTTTTTGAAGGCTGCAGCATTCATGGCCACCAACACATCCGGGTTACTACCGGGTGTATTGATCTCTTCACTTCCAAAATTGATCTGAAAACCACTTACCCCGGCCACTGTACCTATAGGGGCACGAATCTCGGCCGGAAAATCAGGAAAAGTACTCAAATCATTGCCCTGTAAGGCAGTGGTTAGCGTAAATTGAGAACCCGCCAGCTGAATCCCGTCACCTGAGTCACCGGCAAAATGAATGGTAACTTTTGAACGTTTTTCTTCCCGGGTCGTCATTGTCAAGCTTGCTCCAGTTTACTGATCTCCACCACCCGGGTAACTTCCGGGGCGTGTTTCTTCACGGTCATTTCCACGCCAGACTTCAGGGTCATCTGGTTTACGGAACACCCAGTACAGGCACCGTGGAGCTCCACCTTTACGGTCCCGTCATCATCAAGGTCGATAAAGCTGATATCGCCACCGTCCGAATTAAGGAAAGGGCGTATTTCACCCAGGGCCGTACGTATTTTAGAAATGGTTTCTTCTCTGTTCTGTATCATAGCACCTTAGTTTACGGCTGAACACCCAGCCATGGTTGTGATGCGGGTAATTTCCGTTGGCGGGAGATCTTTATTGCGTTGCACCAGCTCTTCCACCGTTCTGCGGGCCATATCTTCAAAGGCTTCACTTACAGGAGTATTCTCCTGAAGTATAGCCGGCCGGCCTACATCACCCGATTCACGGATACTTTGTACGAGTGGGATTTCACCAAGGAAAGGCACATCCAACTCTTTGGAAAGATGTTTAACACCATCTTTTCCAAAAATATAATATTTATTATCCGGCAGTTCGGCAGGGGTAAAGTACGCCATGTTCTCCACCATACCCAATACCGGCACCTTTATATTGTCAATCTGGAACATTCCAACTCCCTTGCGGGCATCGGCCAGCGCCACATGCTGAGGGGTGCTCACAATTACCGCTCCTGTTACAGGAACAGCCTGAACCAGGCTCAGGTGTATATCACCGGTACCAGGAGGCAGGTCGATGATCATAAAATCCAACTCTCCCCAATGTGCATCACGGATCAATTGGTTCAACGCCTTGCTGGCCATGGGGCCACGCCATACCACCGCCTGGTTTGCACCGGCAAAAAATCCGATGGACAACAATTTCACCCCGTAGCTTTCCACAGGCTGCATCCTATCCTTGCCATCTACATGAACCGATCCGGGGCGTGCATTGGGAACGTCAAACATGGTGGGCTGGGAAGGACCGTAGATGTCAGCATCCACCAGGCCTACCTGGAACCCCATATTGGAAAGGGCTACCGCAAGGTTAGCTGCTACAGTGGATTTACCTACTCCTCCTTTGCCAGAGGCTACGGCAATGATATTCTTCACTCCGGGAAGTTCCGCCCCACGGATCATATTCGCTTTTTGCTGGGCTGCTTCAGGCACCTCGATATTCACTTTTATCTTCAGCTTGGTGTCCACTTCATCATGAACCGTCTTCAGGATGTCCACCTCCAGTTTTTTCTTCACGTGCAGGGCGGGAGAAATGCTGATCACGTCAACCACCACCTCATCACCAAAAACCTGAACGTTCTTAACATGACCAGCTTCCACCAGATTTTTACTGGTTTCCGTAGCCGTCACTTTCTGCAAAGCCTCAATAATCTGAGTTTTGGAATATGCCATGAAATTTACTTCAATTAGGCTGCAAAGGTAAGGATTAAGCCCCCACTCTTAGAATGATTATAAATAAAGATGATAATCTCTTAACTAAGTTCTTCCAGATGAAAAATAAGCGGGCGCGAGGGTGAGGCGTCATTGTGAAACGGAGCCACCTGCAGGTTAAGAAGGTACAAACCTTCTGCCGTTCCTGCCGGCACGCGGATCATTTCCGTAATGGTGCAACCCTCACGGGGTTGTGCAGGAAAGTTCCAGAAGAGCTTGTGGGCCTGCACCTTTCCGCCATCCGACTCCCGGTCTACCGAAGGAAGGTCCAGCAGCAAATGGCGCACCCCCATTTCCTTCACAAAAGTTATCAACTCGGGCTCCAGGTAAGGGGGGTTGGTATTGCTGAAATCATGACCCTCCGGGTAATTTCCGGTTTTCAGGATCAATGACTCAAAATTCCACTTTTTGATGTGGCCTCTCAGGCTGCCCAGGG
>CETZ01123622.1_pt1 | contig 17606 bp, 13 predicted proteins | sample 531441 | NCBI WGS metagenome assembly CETZ01 (sample SAMEA2623098, study PRJEB7988) | marine metagenome | isolation source: saline water (ENVO:00002010), including | reverse complement strand
CTTCCACCCGTTCTCCACTCTCCGGAGAAAGTACATCAAAGGTGAGTACTCGGTTGCTGGAAGCAAAACCAGGCAAAAACCGCAGGTCCAGGTAACGGGCCAGTTTCAGGTTGGCTATAATATTAATGTTGTAGCCTGGGTTTACGGTAGATCGCACGGAATAATAGCCTGGCACAGAACTCAGGTTTTCAATTTCCTGGATATGGAAATCATAAAAATTGAAACCCAGGAGAAAACCAAAATGCCACCTGCGGTCATTGTAATGCGGCAGGTTTTCCAGTCCCCTTTGGGCAAAGGCTCCGGAGCTGGCAAAAAACAGGCAGGCTAGTATGAGAAAACTTTTCTTCATTTCAGAAAAACGTGCGCAATATAGCATTATTTCACTGCTTCGTAAATCATGGCTACTCCAAAAGTTAAAGTGGTAAAACGGGATTTCTGATAACCCAGCCTGCCGAGTATATCCGTAAAGCGTTTTCCATAAGGAAAGGCATCTACGGATTCGGGGAGATAGGTATACGCACTTTGATCTTTACTGATCAGCCGGCCCATAGCGGGCAGGATATTCTTGAAATAAAAACGGTACACTTGTTTGAAAGGAAAGGAGGAGGGTTGTGAAAACTCCAGCACCAGCAATTTACCACCGGGTTTTAGCACACGGTAGATCTCGGAGAGGCCCTTTTCCAGGTTCTCGAAATTACGCACACCAAAGGCTACCGTAACCGCATCAAAGGAAGCATCCTCAAAGGGAAGGTCTTCCGAATCACCTTGTTTGAGGCTGATGATATGGGTGAGATCACGGTCCTCAATCTTCTTCTGACCTACTTTCAACATACCAGCTGAAAGATCTAGCCCCACAATTTTATCAGGATTAGCTTTGGTAAGGGCTATGGCCAGGTCAGCAGTACCGGTAGCTACATCCAGTATGGTTTTGGGCTGCTCTTTGGCTACCATTCGTACTACCTTCTTACGCCAGCCCTTGTCTATGCTCATGGAAAGCATGTGGTTGAGAAAATCGTAACGGTGCGAAATGTTATCAAACATTTCAGCTACCTGTTCTTTCTTGCCACTGGATTTTCCCTTGTAGGGTTTTACCTCTTTACTCATAGTCCTTTAAAATGGGGCGCAAAGGTAAGGGGTTTACACATAAGATCAGAAGCATCAGGAATGCTTCAGGGCCAGCTCCACCTTTTGCAGGACATCCGCTACTTCCAGCCAGTTGAGGCAGGCGTAGTCTCCGCGTAAACAGGGTTTGTTGCCATATACGGAGCAGGGGCGGCATTCCAGTTTGTCAATGGCAATTTCCGCTTTCAGGTCTTCATTTTCCCCCAATGGACCAAACCCGGCTGCACTGTGGGTGGCTCCCCATATACTCACCACCGGTATTCCGGCCAGGGTGGCCATGTGCATATTGGAAGAATCCATGGCTATCATAACGTCCAGTTCCTTCATCAGGGTCAATTCCACGCCAAGGGTAAAGTTTCCGGCCGCATTCCGGCTCATTGTGCCGGAGGCCAGTTTGTCCAGTTCCTTACGTTCCTGCGGACCGCCAAAAAGAATACAGTGATACCCCAGGGCTTGCAGCCTTTCCAGCAATTTCGCGCTTTTGGATAAGGGCCACATTTTACCCTTGTGCTGTGCAAAAGGAGCTAACCCAATGATAGGAGTATCAAGGTTTTCAGGAAGCAGGGAAGTAAGGTCCGCTTCGCTTATAAAATTAATCTTGGGCTGGTCCTTCGGGTCAAAATCCAGTTGCAAACCCGCCTGGCGAAATACTTCTGCATAGCGTTCGGTAGTGTGGGGCAGTTGCCTTCTTACTTTGTTCTCCGGCCTGCTGAGGGCTTTTTTCCCTTCCCTTCCCTTGTTAATGTGGTACACAGGAGTACCATTGCTTTTGAAAAAAATGGATAGGACTCTGCTGCGTAATACATAGTGAAGGTCAATGATTACATCTGGGTGGTACAGCTTTTTGAGTTCTTTATACAACCTCCATAAACCGGGCACACCCTTATATTCTTTAGTAACATCGGCTCCGTGAAAACGAACGGGCAAGGGAGTACATAAAGGCTCCATAAATGGCCGGGAGACCAGGGTTATTTCAGCCTTTGGGTTTTGTTCGGCCAGTTTCTGCAACACGGGTACGGTGAGTGCCACATCACCGAGTGCCGAGAAGCGAAAAACCAGGACGCGCATTAGTCCTTATTTTGAGCGTATAATACCGGGTTCAGTTCCGGGTCATTATACATTTTCATCTGGCGGTATACCTTCATAATGCGGTTGCCGCTCTGCAGGTCTTCCAGCAGCTGATCAATGGCTATAGAGAGATCGGTTTGCTGGGTACGCAATACGTTATATTTAAATTCATTCTTTTGCTGAAGTTCTTTACTGATATCCGAGCGTTCAGCTTCTATCCTCATGTGGTAGATCTTCAGTGACAGTATGGACAGGCGGTCAATGGCCCAGGCCGGGCTCTCGGTATTTACCCGGGCCTCAGGCGAAGCCTGTATGTCATGGAATTGCTCCAGGTAATGATCATCGATCTTTTCCACCAGGTCCGTGCGGTCCTGGTTACTCGCATCTATCCTACGTTTGATCTTCAGGGCAGTTTCGCTGTCAATTTCCGGGTTACGGATAATATCTTCCAAATGCCATTGCACGGTATCTATCCAGTTCTTGCGGTAAAGAAGATACTCAAAAGAATCTTTGGGATAAGGGTTGTGCATGGACGCATCCACATCATCCGTTTGGTGGTAATCATCAATACTCCGCTCAAAAACGGTAAACATACTGTCTGCAGTCATCATTATTATCCGTTGAGTTTAGCCACTGCTTCTTTGATCCTCCGCAGTGCCTCACGTAACTGTTCTTCAGAAGCCGCGTAGGAGATCCGCAGGCAATTGGGGCTACCAAAAGCTTCACCCGGTACCAGGCCCACACGCCCCTCTTCCAGCAGGAACAGGCACAGATCATTGCTGTTTTCAATGGTCTGGCCGTTGTGCGATTTTCCGAAAAGCTCACTTACATTCGGGAAAATATAAAAGGCACCTTTGGGAAGATTGGTCTTAAAGCCAGGAATTTCATTGAGCCATCCCAGAACCATGTCGCGCCTCTTTTTAAAAGCATCGCGCATGTATTGTACCTCCCTGGGATCGGCATTTACAGCTGCCAAAGTTGCTCTTTGTGTAATACTGCTGGCGGCAGAAGTAAACTGTCCCTGCATTTTATCGCAGGCTTTGGCCAGCCAGAGCGGAGCCCCAATGTAACCGCAACGCCACCCGGTCATGGCAAAACCTTTGGAAACGCCATTTACGGTTACTACGCGGTCATAGATATCTCCGAATGAGGCCAGTGAAGCGTGGGTAGTGTCAAAGTTTATGAGTTCATAGATCTCGTCCGAGATCGTCACTATATTTTCATGTTTCTTAAGTACCTCGGCCAGTTCACCTAGTTCCTCCTGGGAGTAAACGCTTCCGGAAGGGTTACAGGGTGTACTGAAGATCAACATCTTTGTTTTGGGAGTAATGGCATCCTGCAGTTGCTTTCCGCTGATCTTGAAATCCGAATCAATGGAAGAGGGAATTTCCACCGGTATACCACCGGCCAGTTTTACGATCTCGTAATACGAAACCCAATAAGGAGCGGGCAACAGTACTTCATCACCAGGGTTTACTACACACAGCACCACATTGGCAATACTCTGCTTGGCACCGGTGCTCACCACGATCTGGTCCGGGCTGTAATCCAGGTTGTTATCCCTTTTGAACTTACGGCTGATGGCCTCTCTCAGGTCTTTATAGCCTGCAATGGGAGGGTAGTAGGTATAGTTCTCATCAATACCTTTTTTGGCCGCTTCCTTGATAAAATCAGGCGTGTTAAAATCCGGTTCACCCAGTGAAAGGCTGATCACGTCCACACCGCTTTCTTTCATTTCGCGGCTTTTACGGTTCATGGCAATGGTCTGGGATTCAGAGAGGTTTTGAATGCGATCGGAGAGCAGGTTCATCCTGGTTTTTTGATTAAGAGGCAAAACTACAAATTTCAAATGTTCGCCCTTTTTGATTTTTACGATATTTGGGGCCTCTGTTACTTAAGGGACGAAAACAATGGATGTAATTTTAGATATACTTAAATACGCTCTTCCTTCGGTCTTTTTACTGCTACTGTGCTACATGATGCTTAGTAACTTTATGGAGAATGAGGAAAAGAGGCGTTCGTACTTCCTCAAAAAAGAAACCCAAAAAAGCGCCTTACCCATACGTTTACAGGCGTATGAAAGGCTATCACTTTTCCTGGAGCGCATTACCCCGGACCGGCTTTTGTTGCGTCTTTCCTCCAAAGGTATGAACGTCCAGCAATACCGCTCCTTATTGGTCAATGCCATTCGCCAGGAGTTTGAGCATAACCTGTCACAGCAAATCTACCTGAGTGATGAAGCCTGGAAACTGGTGGTTACGGCTAAATCGGCCACTGTAGGTATTATTAATAATGTGGCGGAGGAGTTGGATCCCAAACTGGAGGGAATAGAGCTCAGTAAAGCCATCCTCAACAAGGTGATGGAAATGGAAAGTTTCCCCACCAAAAAAGCACTGGGCTTCCTGAAACGCGAAGTAAAGCGGGATTTTTAGGACTAGAGGTGTAAGAACATTTTGTCATATTTTTGATATATTGCCACCCTGTTTATTTTTTCATGAATTGCCTTAACCTATCACTTTTCCAACCTTTTTGGTATGGATTTTTTCTTTGTCTGCTACAACTGAACATCAGTGCTCAGCAGTACAATTATCTAGACGCAGAAAACTTTAACGGCATTGCCTCTTCAGGTACCATTCCTAAAGATTTTACCCTTACGTGGGCTTCACGTCTTGAGTCTAATCCAAATGTTTCATCCGGGGAAGAGCTTGAAGAATTCTGGAGCAGCCAGTATTATCTTATAGATGATATTCTGCAGAGCGGGAGGATTGTATTCAACCACCCCGCAACAGATTATCTTAATGCCATAAAGAATGAACTGCTAAAGGATGATCCGGTCCTTAGAGACCAGATCAGGGTTTACGTAAATAAGAATCCTTTTGCAAACGCCTTTGCAATGGGAGATGGTATTATAATTTTCAATACGGGCATATTGGCCTATGCCAATACCGAGGCAGAGCTAGCCTTTGTAATGGCTCATGAGATCCAACATTATAAACGAAAACATATTCTTCAAAGTTTCAGACAAAGGGAAGCTTTATTGCGGGAGAAGGTCAGGGAATACCGCAGGCTGCATCCATTGGAAAAGATGGCACTTCTAACCATGCAAAGTCAGGAACATGAGTTTGATGCGGATGAGCAAGGATTGGAACTATTACTTCAATCTTCATACAATCCCAACGCGGCTTTTGGTATAATGACCATTTTGCATGAAAGCTATATACCCTATGGCCGTAAAACAGTGGAGCATGATTTTCTTTTGACGGCAGGTACAGGTTTACCGCACATTTTTTTCAGAGAGGAGGTTAAACCCATAAGCCGCGAGGAGGACTATTTTGATGAAACGCATGCTCACCCCAATATTTACAAGCGTAGATTTGCTATTGATGAAACTTTAAGGGGAAAGCAAGGAGGTACAGAGGATTTTGTGCAACCTAAGGCGCAGTTTACGGCCTTACGCAACCTGATGCGATTTGAGCGCGTGCGGGAATTGGTGTTGTACGGTTATTATGGTGATGCCCTGTACGACATTTACTGTTTGCGGGAAGATTTTCCTGAGAGCCGATTTTTGGATATTTCCGAGGCCAAGGCTTTGTATGGAATGGCTGTATTTAAAGCCAATCGGGCTTATGATGAAGTTGCCAGGAGTACCAGTCGTCAGGAAGGGCCTGTACAACAAGTACATCATATTATGAAGCAATTTAGCAAGCAGCAACTTACCACCTATGCGCTCCAGTTTATTCGTGAAGTTTCCCGTAAATATCCTGAAGAAAAATACCTGGATATTTACGCTTCCGAATTAGTGAAATTTATGCTGCTCAATTGTGAAATCTCCTTCAAGGATTTTGAACAGGATGTTGCCGCCCAAATCCCTTCTTTTGAAGGAAAGCAGGAAGATTACCGTAATGAACGTGAATATTTCCGGGCTCAACAAAAGCACTACCGTGACTTTTATCGCTATTTGCTCAGAAAGGATATCCAGGATGGATGGCTTCAAGAGAGTTTTTCTAAGAACCAATGGCTAAGGGATAGCCTGGATCAGCATCGCAATATGAATGCCGATGATAAGAATGATAAAATGGAAGCGCTGGAGGAAGCCTGGGAAGAGGGTCAAAACCTCCATGTGAGAGAGATTATTATGCTTGAGCCTACGTTGGTACTGAATAAATCGGATGAGGATAATAAAGACCGAATAAAGAATTTTGAGAAAGAAATGGAGTTTAAAAAACAACTACCATCTCTTCTAAAAGAAAGTGGGATAGAGGGAAGTTTGTTTTTTTCCTACGAAATTGATCCCAATGATACAGAGCGTTATAACGATTTTTCCCGGCTTAAGGAATGGATAAGTGAAGCCCGTTTCTTTTCAGGCCATGACCTTATACCAACCAGTGTGGACATTACGCATAAACTGAAGTCCTTTAATGAGTCCCGCTATGTATGTGAAGTTCGCGGTCTTGTACAGGAAGGTGCGGACACGTACTTTTTTATGGTTTACGACCTTAAAAAAGGCAAAGTAGTTTTTTATAGGAGAGATAAACAAGGTTTCCGCCTATCTCTGAACGATCTTTTGAGTGAAACTGCTAAGGATCTCGAAAAAATCTATTAATACCATTTCATTTTAAATCAATATTTTATGAATCGTTTACTTCAACTATTGCTGATTTTGGCTATGGCCCTTCCGGGATTGGCGCAAAAACCAAAATGGGGTCGTCCAATACAGGCTGAAAAGAAATCATATACACCTACCATTGTTGGTGATGATGACAAATCCATCTATACCGTAGAGGTGCCAAACTCCAAAGAAATTATGTTTGAGCGCTTTGATAAGAAAAAGCTGGGGCGTGATTACACCAAAACTGTTGAAATACCCCGTTTAGGGAGGAAAAAATACGACCTGGAGCGTATTTCATTCATCGGAGGTAAATTCCTGGTTTTTGCTTCTGTATACAATTCCGGATCTCACGAATATGAGTTGAGAGCATTTACCTATGATGGTAAAAATGCCCGGTCGGCTGGTGACTTTGAAATATTTAATAATAAGGTTGAAAAGAAACGGAGAAAGGGAGATTTTGAAGTATTTACTTCCAATAACAAAGAGAGGTTCCTGATTTATTATACCACTTATTATAAGGAGAAAGACCAGACTATAGAGGTGGTTAAGTTGTACAATCAAAACGTGGAACTTGTCACCGAAAAGGAGTACATATATGATGGAGAACATGAAGGTTCCATTGGTAACATATTACTGGACGATGAAGGTTCTGTATATTACTTGCAGGGAGAGGATGTGGTAATCCTGGATGCTAATCAAGGTTACGAAGAATGGAGAGAAAGTATCGTTCTGGAAGAACAAGGCCTTAACGGAGGCATAAGCCGCATCTATTTGGCAATTAATGGGGAGGGTGACCTGATGGTGATTGGTGACTACCTTACTACTGACCTTAGCAAGACGGATGAAAATAAATCTCGGAGGGAAAGAAAGAAAAATGACACTCAAATAGAAGGTGTGTTCTTTATGAAGATTAACGGATTCACAAAGGAGACGGAAGTGGCCAAACTGAGTAAGTTCGACAAGGAGTTCCTGGATCAGTTCCGTAGTGAAAAAGACGTTCGAAAAGGGCGTGATGCTGAAATGAACAATACCTTTGACAGTTTTGAATTTTTCTTTAAGGAAGACGGGGGACTGGTATTTGTTATGGAAGACAGGATGATTATCAGAAGGTACAGTAACGGTAGACTGGTGGGAGAATCCTATTTGTATAATGATTTGGTAAGCTATAATTTTTCACCTGAAGGTGATCTGGTTTGGGCCACCCGTATTCCCAAAAAACAGACATATTATTGGAATAGCATGTTATTAGGCTTTATGAGCACATCGGTAGGGATGACCTGGTTTGCGGAGCCTTATTATGCTAAGGGACACTTTTCATACCTGGCCGGTTTATCAGATGACAAGTTTTACATTATTTATAATGACCATGAAAAAAATGCCCGTGAGCAAAGTGAGAATTCGAAGCAGCGTGAGATCGCTAAGGTTAGGTATTCAGTACCTGTGATGTATACCATTGATCTGGAAACAGGCGTTAAGAAAAAGAGTCTTGAATTAGGCTTTAACAGCGGTAAGCTACACCTTAAACCCATTGTAAATTTTCAAAGGTCTCAGGAATATCCACTATATGTTTTTTGCATGAACCGGAAGACCTTCAGTTTTGGCAGGGTGGATTTTAACAACCTTACCCGTAAAAGCGCAAAGAGGTAAGTATAAAATAACAGTAACTGAACTTTGAGTATGGCCTGTTGATCTAGGAGTCAGCAGGCCATATTTTTTTCAGGAAGCGTTGTACGGCCAGGTGAGGTTCCAGTTGGTGGGTTTTTACCATTTCCTCCAATTCTTCCAAGCTTTTTTTAAGGTTTTCATCCCGATCAATGTACTCAAGTAATTGCACGATAAGACTATCTCTAAACCATTGAAGGGCTTGTTCTTTGCGATTATTTTCAAAATACCCTTTGGTTTTTTGTTGCCTTTCAAATTCCAGCATCACTTCCCAGGCTTCGTCTATCCCTTTTTTTTCGAGTGCTGAAATACTATTGACCCTTGGTATCCATTCATTGTTATTAGGGGGGAAAAGGTGTAAAGCGCGTTTATATTCGCCTATGGCCCGTTTTACAGCTTGCTGGTTTTCCCCGTCAGCTTTGTTGATCAGCAGGAGGTCGGCCATTTCCATAATACCGCGTTTAATGCCTTGTAGTTCATCTCCGGCTCCGGCCAGCATAAGCAGTACAAAGAAGTCCACCATGGATTTTACCGTGGTTTCGGATTGTCCTACGCCTACTGTTTCTACCAGCACTACATCATAGCCGGCTGCCTCGCACAGCAGTATGGATTCACGTGTTTTTCGGGCCACCCCACCTAATGATCCGGCACTGGGAGAAGGACGAATAAAAGCGCTTTCATTTTGTGAAAGTTCCTGCATGCGGGTCTTATCGCCTAAAATGCTGCCCCGGCTTTTGGTACTACTGGGATCTACAGCTAAAACCGCCACCTTATGACCCTTGGAAATAAGGTGCTCGCCAAAAGCTTCTATAAAAGTGCTTTTGCCTACTCCCGGTACTCCTGTAATCCCGATACGCAAAGATTTAGCTGAATACGGAAGTGCTTGGTGGATGAGCTCCTCCGCTATAAGGCGATGTTCTTCCTTTTTACTTTCTACCAGCGTAAGACAACGACTTAAGGTTGCCCGATCCCCTTGTATAAGTTTATGGAGTAATTGAGAGGGGTCCGGTAATTGTTGCCGGTTGAAATGAGTGAAGCGGGGGTTTATGGGGTCCAAACGATCTCTTTTACGGTAAAGGTAGGCATCCGTTTATTTCCCGAACAGCTGATCCATGCCGGGCATGTTCATCATGCCACTGGCTGCTCCCTGCATTTCGCTTTCGTTTACTGCGGTAGCCTTTTCAATGGCCTTGTTCAGGGTTAGTACAAGATTGTCGCTGAGCTCTTCCGCGTCCTCCAATAAACTGTCATCAATATGGATATCCTTTATCTGACGGTCTGCGGTAATGGTAATCTTTACTTTGCCGTTGGACGATTCCTCCACCATAGAAATGGTTTTTAGCCGTTCTTTGGTTTCTTCCATTTTGCGTTGGGCTTCCTGTAGTTTGCCCATCATGTCTCCGAACATATTGTGTTATTTTGATTTTATCATTACCTCTAATATTTTACTGGCCGCTTCGGCTATCACGGTACCTGGTCCGAAAACGCCTACCACTCCGGCATCAAACAAATACTGATAATCATTTTTGGGGATCACACCACCGGCAATAACCAGTATATCTTCACGGCCTTGTTTCTTCAATTCTTGCATGACCTGGGGTACCAGGGTTTTGTGACCAGCGGCCAGGGAGGAAACTCCCAGTATGTGAACATCATTTTCGATGGCCTGCCGTGCTGCTTCGGCCGGTGTCTGGAACAAGGGGCCGATGTCTACATCAAACCCAAGGTCAGCAAAGGAAGTGGCTACTACTTTGGCACCACGGTCGTGGCCATCCTGTCCCATCTTGGCGATCATAATGCGTGGCCTGCGGCCTTCCTGCTCTTCAAACTGATCGGCTAAGCGCTGGGCCTTTTCAAATTTTTCGTCCTTTTTCATTTCGTTGGAATAAACACCGGAAATAGAGCGAATAGTAGCGGTATAGCGCCCAAAGGCCTTTTCCATGGCCAGGCTGATCTCTCCTAAAGTAGCCCTTGCTCTTGCGGCATTTACGGCCAGTTCCAGTAGGTTCCCGCTTCCGCTTCGGGCGGCTTCTTCCAGTGCCTGTAGGGTAGATTGTACTTCCGCTGAGTTACGGGAGGCCTTAATGCTTTCTAATCGTTCGATCTGCTTCCTTCGTACCTCGGCATTATCCACCTCCAGTAATTCAATAGGCTCATCTTTTTCATTGCGGTATACGTTTACCCCGATGATCCATTCCTTACCGGAATCAATTCGAGCCTGTTTTTTGGCTGCGGCTTCTTCAATACGCATTTTGGGAAGACCTGTTTCAATGGCTTTGGCCATACCACCCAGTTCTTCAACCTCCTCTATTAAAGCCCAGGACTTTTGAACGATCTGATCCGTGAGGTACTCTACATAATAAGATCCTCCCCAGGGGTCCACGGTTCGGGTTAAGCCCAGTTCTTCCTGAAGGATGAGCTGTGTATTACGGGCTATACGAGCCGAGAAATCGGTGGGCAGGGCAATAGCCTCATCCAGTGAATTGGTGTGCAGGGATTGGGTGCCTCCGAATACTGCCCCCATAGCTTCAACCGTGGTACGTGCCACATTATTGAAGGGATCCTGCTCGGTAAGGCTGTATCCACTGGTTTGCGAATGGGTACGCAAGGCCATGGATTTTGGATTTTTTGCACCAAGATCCTTAACGATCTTAGCCCAAAGCATACGCGCGGCCCGCATCTTGGCAATTTCCATAAAGTGGTTCATGCCAATTCCCCAAAAGAAGGACAGGCGGGGAGCAAAATCGTCAATATCCAGTCCCGCTTCCATTCCGGCACGGAGATATTCCATTCCATCGGCCAGGGTGTAGGCCAGTTCAATATCGGCCGTAGCTCCGGCCTCATGCATGTGGTACCCGGATATGGAGATGCTGTTAAAGCGCGGCATGTTGTTTTTGGTGTACTCAAAGATATCCGAGACAATCCGCATGGATGGCTGGGGCGGGTAGATGTAGGTGTTCCGCACCATGAACTCTTTGAGGATATCGTTTTGGATGGTGCCGGAAAGTTGCTCGGGAGTAACCCCTTGCTCTTCGGCTGCTACAATGTAAAAGGCCATGATGGGGATTACGGCTCCGTTCATGGTCATGGAAACCGACATCTCGTTCAGCGGGATCTGATCGAAAAGGATCTTCATATCCTCTACCGAATCGATAGCCACACCTGCTTTTCCTACATCTCCAACTACCCGCTCGTGGTCGGAATCGTACCCACGATGGGTGGCAAGGTCAAAAGCTACGGACAGGCCTTTTTGGCCGGCTGCCAGGTTCCTGCGGTAAAAAGCGTTGGACTCTTCAGCCGTTGAAAAACCGGCATACTGACGAATGGTCCAGGGACGGCTTACGTACATGGTAGAGTAGGGCCCCCTCAGGTAAGGAGGCAAGCCTGCCACATAATGGGTGTGCTCTAACTTCTGAAAATCAGCTTTGGTGAACGCTGAAGGTACGTCAATGCCCTCTGGAGTAGTCCATACATCACCATGGCTAGCAGGCTTCCCGTCAGCCGGACTTTTATAATTGGTGGATTGAAAATCGTGTCTTTTCATGGCTTAGTAATCCTTTTCCAGTTGTTCGGACAAACGTTTTACTTTCAGCGGACGAACAGCAGTATGGTCCGAATGGGGTTTGTAAAAGTGGCCGTGCTCTATAATTTCTTTCAGGTTCTCATCCTTTTTCCGGTACTTATTGGCCCCGATCAGTACTTGCTGGGATTGGTCAAATACGGTTTGTTCCTGGCTGGCTTTTGCTTCAACTTCATCCTGTAGCCATCCGCTTTGCAAGGCTGCCAGGTACCCGCCCCGGGCTTCAATACTTTTAAAGAAATCCCAGCCCTTAAGCGCCAGTTCTTCGGTAAGTTTCTCAATAAAGTAGGCTCCGGCAGAAATATCACGCACCGCACCCAGGTGCGATTCATGCTGAAGGATATGTTGCTGGTTTTTGGCGATGCGTTCGCCAAATGATCCAGGTTCCCTGAAAGTCTGGTCGAAACCTTTAACGGAAAACTCATCACAGCCGCCAATGCCAGCCGCCATGGTTTCTGCGGAGGTGCGGATCATATTGTTGTAAGCATCCAGGATGGTCTTATTGCGGAGACTGGTCTCCGCATAGATTTGAGCTGAAACTTCAGGTAATTCCAGTTCTTTAAGTAACTGGCTCCATAGGTTGCGCAGGGCGCGAAGTTTTGCGATCTCACCAAAGTAGTCAGATCCAATAGCCGTGTTCAGCCAAAAGCGCTCAGCACCTTTCAGCTCCAGGCGGTAAATGTACTCATAGACCATGGCCAGGGTAATTCCCAACTGCTGGGAAAGCGTGGCCCCGGCATGGCCAAAGAGATTGGTATTCACACAAAACGGGCGGATATTGGGCGGGGTGAGTTCTCCCAGGTTTTTTAACTCCCGCAAGTCTTCCTCTTCGCTTTTAAACCAATTTCCTGTGCGCGCCAGGTTTTCAAGAAAATCTATATTGATACTGCCGTAAACGGAGGCAGCGTCCAATTTTCTTTCGTGGATAACCTCATTCAACTGCTTTGCTACCGTAGCACCATTGCCATTCGTTATAAAATGGACGGCAATGTGTTCTATGAGTATATTTTTAAGGAGGGCCTTAAGATCGGTATCGGGCGCTAAATAGAACAGCAATGCACTGGCCCCTTGGTTTAAGTGATAAAGCGCCAGTTTATTGGCCTGGACAGTATCTATTACCAGGATCTCCTGTACGATATTCCAATTGTTCTGATTGCGGAATGCCTGGCCTTTCGGTTTCAGATCATCCATGGTATAGACCGGCTGAATTCGTATTCCTTCCGGACTTTCCGAGACCAGGCTGTCCAACTCTTTTCCCTTGAGGTCTTTTTGTATTCGGTTTAACCAATCCTCACCGGAGGGTTGTGGAAAGTCTTTGAAGAGGTTGTGCGCCATAACATTGACTGATTTGCAGACAAAGGTCATAAATATAGCGCAATGCCAGAAAAACAAAGGGAAGAAAGGAAGAAGTAAAAAGAGATTAGTTGGGTAAAACCTTATTCTTCGATGAGATAGATCTCTTCGCCAGGTTTTTTCATCCAGTATTGCTCACGGGCAAATTTTTCCAGCTTTTCGGGGTCAGACGTAAGTTCTTCCAGCTGTTTTTTATCCCGGGTTATCTCCTCTTTGTAGTATTCGATGCTCTGCTCCAGTTCATCCAGCTCACCATTCAATTCATGGTGAATAAGGTAGGAGTTCACATCCAGGAAAAGCATCCACACCACGAACACGGCTGTAGCCAATACAAATTTATTGCTGGCTATAGCAAACCAACGCGTGTTCCTGATCTTCTGCCAACGCTTTTTCATGATTTTAAAAATAGTGTATGCTCTGTTGCTTGTAACGGTTAAACCCGTAAAATAGTGAACAGGGGAGTGTTAAATCAATGGGTGAACTGCAATTCGCTCAGGCTGTGATAAAGGCCTTTGTCGTTTTGCAGAAGCTCATCATGCGTACCGGTCTCAGCTACTCTTCCTTTATCCAACACTACAATACGGTCGGCTTTACGAATAGTAGCCAGGCGGTGGGCAATAACGATGGAAGTGCGTCCCAGCATCAATTTGTCCAGGGCATCCTGCACCAGGCGTTCAGATTCCGAATCCAGGGCAGAAGTAGCTTCATCCAGTATCAAAATACTGGGATTCTTCAATACTGCACGGGCTATAGCCACCCGTTGCCTTTGTCCTCCGGAAAGCTGGATGCCGCGTTCGCCAACTACGGTGTCGAGGCCTTCCTTGAAACTCCCGATGAATTCCCAGGCATTGGCTTGTTTGGCTGCTTCAATGATCTCTTCTTCCGAGGCATCCGGACGTCCGTAGGAAATATTTTCACGGATGGTGCCACCAAAGAGGAACACATCCTGGGGAACTACTGCCATTTGGTTGCGGATCTCGCTGAGCCCGTAGTTCTCTGCCAGTTGATCATCAAATAGGAGCGAACCGGAAGATGGTTCATAGAACCTCAGGATAAGGGAAACCACGGTTGATTTTCCGGCTCCACTGGGGCCTACCAGGGCTACTTGTTCTCCGGGATGGGCCGTAAAGCTTACCTTATTCAATACCTGTTGGTCGGAGCGGGTAGCGTAGGCAAAGGATATATCCTTGAATTCCACCTTTCCTTTGAAACCTTCAAGTTTCTGGTGACTTTGCACTTCCTTAAGGTTTTCCGTAGGCTCATCCAGGATCTCCATCAGTTCTTCCGTAGCACCAATAGCCTTTTGAATGCTGGCGTATACGTTGGCAAAGCCTCCGATGGAGCCTCCGATAAAACCGGAGTATATGATAAAGCTGAAGAGTTCTCCAATTTTAAGATCTCCGGCTGCCACTAGGTTTACTCCCTGCCATAACACCGCAACGATGGCTCCAAACATTCCAAAAACAATGAAGGATGAGAATGCTCCACGGTATTTCCCACTCTTCATTCCAATCTTAGCGGCATCATTGGTTTCTTTACGGTACCTGGCAATTTCCAGGAATTCATTGGCAAAGGCCTTAACATTATAGATGCCTTGTAAAGTTTCTTCAACTACAGTATTGGATTCCGCTACCCTCTTCTGTGCCTCCTTGGAGAACTTGCGGATATACCTCCCAAAAAACACCGCCAGAAGAACAAATACAGGGACTATAGCCAACATGAAGAGTGTAAGCTTGGGCGAGGTATACAACAATATGGCAATTCCTCCGAAAATGATCACCAATTGGCGGATGAACTCCGCCAGGGTAGTGGTAAAGGTTTCCTGGAGGAGTGATATATCCGATGAAATACGGCTATTCAGTTCACCCACCCGCTTTTGATTGAAAAAGGTAATGGGCAATTTGATAAGGTGTTGATAGGTGGCCTGCCGCAGTGAGGCCAGGGTTTTTTCGGTAACATTGATAAAGAGTACCACCCGGAAAAAGGAAACGATAGCCTGGGCAATAAGGATACCGATCAGGATGAGGCTGATCTCCTGTATGTTTTCAAAAATGGCTTCGGAATTGGTGGCATCCACCAGTTCTCCAAGGTACTTGGGGAAGGCCAGGTTGGCAGCACTGGAAAGTAACAGGAAAACCAGACCTACGGCAAACTCTCCCCGGTAAGGTTTAATATACTTGTAGAGCTGTAATGACTTTTTAAAGGACTCCCGGTTAAAACGCGCTTTCTTTTCTTTCCCGTCCTTGGAACCTTTTTCTTTCATGGCGCAAAATTAACAAGGGTTTTGGCATCCAGCCTATTGTTACTTTATTTTTTAAGCAGATCAAGCCTCTTCATCCAATATCTTACCCTTTTTAAAGCGGCTCCAGTAACTTTTCAGCTCGGCCCGTACTTCTCCGCTCAACAACAATAATCCTATTACGTTGGGGAGGGCCATAGCCAGGATCATCATGTCTGAAAAATCCAGTACTGCACCCAAACTAACGGAAGAGCCTATAACGATAAATACCAGGAAGATGAGCTTGTAGCTGAGCTCCGTCCATTTATTGCGACCGAGAAGGAAGGTCCATGCCCGGAGTCCGTAGTAGGACCAACTGATCATGGTAGAGAAGGCAAAGAGGAAAATGGCCACTACCAAAACGTAGGGGAACCAGCTTATCACGCTACCAAAAGCCTGAGAGGTAAGCGTGGCTCCTCCCATGCCGGCATCATCGTAAAAGCCGGTAAAGATCAGCACCAATGCAGTTAATGTACACACCACTACGGTATCAATGAAAGGTTCCAGAAGGGCAACAAAGCCCTCACTGACCGGGTGTTTGGTTTTAGCTGCGGAGTGGGCAATAGCTGCCGAACCTACACCTGCCTCATTGGAAAATGCTGCTCTGCGGAAACCTTGAATGAGCACACCCACAAAACCACCCAGAGCCGCTTTAGGAGCAAAGGCGCCTTCAAAGATCAAGGAGAAGGCATTCCCGATATTACCAATATTCACAAAGATAATAACCAGCGCTGCCAGGATGTATAAGCCCGCCATAAGTGGAACGATCTTCTCTGTAACGCGGGCAATGCTTCGGATACCACCAATAATAACCGCTCCTACCAAAATGGCCAGGATAACCCCGAAGTGAGGCCCATACCCGGCAATGGAAGTAAACTGGGTGGCCATTTGCTGGTATGCCTGGTTGGCCTGGAACATGTTTCCACCACCAAAACTGGCACCAATCGTAAGTATGGCGAAAATTACGGCCAGTACCTGCCCTAAACCTTTCATGTTCTTACGGGCCAGGCCTTTTCGGAGGTAACGCATAGGGCCTCCTTCTACAACACCGTCCTCACCAATGTCGCGGTACTTTACACCCAGGGTACATTCTGTAAACTTGGATGCCATTCCTAAAAGCCCGGCAATGATGAGCCAGAAGGTAGCTCCCGGGCCGCCAATGGAAATGGCTACCGCCACACCCGCAATATTACCAAGCCCAACGGTGGCACTTACAGCCGTGGCCAAAGCCTGGAAGTGAGTAACTTCGCCCGGTGCATCGTGCTCGTCAAATTTCCCCCGAACCAGTTTTATGGAATGCCGCCATCCCCAGAATTGTACTCCACCCATTCGGATGGTGAAGAACAGGGCCCCGAATATGAGCCATATCACTATAAAGGGTATCTGGTTAGTCCTGACCGTTCCGTTGGGAAATTTGGAAACTTTGCCTACATCATTATAAACCCGGTTGTCATAAAGACCCATTGCATAAAAGGGATCCCAGAAAATAACACTCGCAAAACCATCCACTATCGGTTTAAAAGTACCGTTGAAATGCTCAGCCAATGAATTGGCAGGAATGGAAAATTCCTTTTTTACACTATTGCCACTAGCGTCAGTAATAGTAACGTAATGAGAGGCACCCTCGGCCATACCTAAGGATTTGGATGCCGTGCTGTCTGTTGAGGTTTTGCTCCAATAATAATGATAGGGAGGGGTACCTCCCTGCACATTTACCAGGGCGCTGGCATCATTGATTTTATCAGATGGGTTATCAATAATAACCTCCGCGTTAAATACACCCGTTTGGGCAAAGGCTGGAAAAGCACAAAAAAGGCTTGCTAGGAACAGTAAAATCCTGCTCATGGGATCACATTTTGGTTTTTGAAGTATGCAATAATCTAAAAAATATACGGGCTCTTCAAATTAATGACACGTGGGCCAGCACCGTTTAT
>CETZ01125638.1_pt1 | contig 17620 bp, 22 predicted proteins | sample 531441 | NCBI WGS metagenome assembly CETZ01 (sample SAMEA2623098, study PRJEB7988) | marine metagenome | isolation source: saline water (ENVO:00002010), including | reverse complement strand
TCACGGGCGTGTGCCTGAAGTGTCCACGAAAGTGGTAGCAGATCACGCCCCTAAGCACGGCGTTATGTGTAAATAGCGATGGATGAAGTATTAGAGGCACTTCAATATTTGTTTAGCTTTTGGCGCTTTGTATTCAGTAAGCGATTTCGAGCTGAATGTATCTCGAAGTTTAAGAGAATGAGCTTATTTAGAAAGTGTATGGAAATAGCCGGTGGCCTAGCTTCTACCTTTGTTGGTCTTGGGTTGCTAGTATTTATTGTATATTGGGTATTCTTTACAACTTCTATATCGGCAAGTATTGATGCCTGTCTTGATGGTGGCGGTAGTTTTAATCATCAATTATGTGAGTGTGATTACGAGTTGAGTCACCCCTACATTGAGAAAAATCAATGCGAGTAGCAACACATAACAAGCGGCTGAAGTTCGCTTCGGGCCATTCGGCCCTTCTCTGGGACGCACCTTCGGTGCGCCCCATAGCCGAGCGTTATGCACACTAATTATGGAAATCAGAGAGCTATCAAAGTCTGAACTATACGAGCTTCTGGATTTATACCTGGATCTACATGATGAGGATGAATCTGCTCCTCAGGACGGCACGCTCGATTTAGTCTGGGATAAAATACAGGAAAACCCGGACTATTATTGTTTAGGTGTTTTTGTTCATAAAAAACTCGTGAGCACATGCAGTCTGATGATTATCCCTAACTTAACGAGAGGGTGCCGGCCCTATGCTCTGATCGAGAATGTAGTGACTCACCAGAGCTTTCGCAGGAAAGGCTATGGTAAAGCAATTTTGCAACATTCTTTAAATTTAGCTTGGGCAAACAATTGCTATAAGGTCATGCTTCAAACAGGACGTCTCAACGAAGAAACGTTTCAATTCTATGAGCAGGCGGGGTTCAATCGTCATGCTAAACAAGCATTTGTTGCCAAGCCCAAGTGCACATAGCAAGTAGGCAGTAAAGCTACACCCCTGACTGAGGTGTTACAAAAAAAAGGAGCCAGGCATGACAATCAATCTAAAGGAAGTTGACGGAATTAAAATTCTTCCGAAGCACAAAGCATCTTGCCATTGTGGGGCAGTAGAAATTGAACTGGACCTTCCGGATGGTCTGATTGATGTCCGTCGGTGTGACTGTTCGATGTGTCGCAGGCGAGGCGCTATAGCGGCGTCAGTTCCTTTGTCGGGTATTCATATTCTGAAAGGTTCTGGGGCACTCAAGCTCTATCAATTCAATACGATGACAGCAAAACATTATTTTTGCAGTCACTGCGGTATTTATACACATCACCAACGCAGATCAAATCCGACCCAGTATGGTTTTAATGTGGCCTGCTTAGAAGGTATCAATCCGTTGAAAATAGAGGGCATTCCAACCTATGACGGCGTTAATCATCCGGCTGACCGAAAGTAATGCAGTTTACAAATAATTGTTGTCATACCTTCTGGGTTGAGACAATCAAGAACACGCTGCTTTTTAGCCTGCTGCGAAAAGCGGGTGTTCTGCGTCACAGTGGTGAGGGTATAACTTCATGGAAATAGCGTTTGTATCGGGTGGTAGTTCTGGAATCGGTTTGGCAACCGTTCGGTCATTTCTTTCCCAGGGGGTGAAAGTAGTGACGTGCGGTCGCTCGGAAGACAGATGGCTCGCCTTAGTCAAAGACGATGTAGCATTAAGTGCTGTTGATTTTATTCCTGCTGATTGTACGGATGAAAGTCATGTTGAGAGTCTTTTCGAGTACATAAAGTCCAACTACGGTCATTTAAATTACGCGGTAAACAATGCCTCACCCGATTCAGGTTCAAACGGAGTGTTTCAGGTTCAACCCTTCGACGCGCTAAGAAAGAGCGTGGAAGCTGATTTGATATCTCACATGCATTGCATGCAGAAAGAGCTGGAGATCATGGGTGCTGGAGGCTGCATTGTTAACGTGTCATCGGTTAATGGGATAAGGCCGACCCCCGGTGCTGCTGCTTACTCAGCGGCAAAGCATGGGCTTGAAGGGCTGACGAGGTCAGTAGCGCTTGAAGCGATAAAGTCCGGGGTGAGGGTAAACTCCGTTGCACCTGGTGTAACCTGGACTCCCCGTTGGGAGCGAAGACAGGCTGAAACGTCCCATACAAGAGAAGACGTAAGTAATCTTGTACCAATAGGCAGGTTTGCAGATGCGGCCGAGATAGCGAGCGCTATCCAATGGCTATGCTCAAAAGAATCAAGCTATGTTGTCGGGCATACCCTGGTTGTTGATGGCGGGCTTTCTCTGGCATAGCTGAGAAAGATCTCGTTAACGTTTCAGGATTTACTCGTACTAAGCTGCCCGTTTGCACTGTCTGCCCTCTTTACCCTGAACTTCATTCCACTGACGCTATTGGACACTGGGCGACAACCTTTGTGTTGCTCATACCTGTAAGTGTTGATTATTCATCACTTTTTTATCAAAGAATTCACTGTGGTCTGTGGGGCTGCAGTGAATAGTTAATGATGGTTCTACAAACGTACCATTCTGAATTCTTCCATATGGGTGATTTGATGATTGCTGTAGTAAAGTAGACACCTTGGTGTAAGGGTGAAAATGAAAAACCCTGTTACAGTTATTCATTTTATTGCTCTTGCTTTCCTGCTCTATTTTCAGTTCTCTGAAATAGCCTATAAGTTGGATTTTCTAAGCTAAGCTGGTTGCCGTTTTAGAAAATGATGAAAAAATGAAGGAGGTGTGTGAGGTATACACGCCCGGATTCTTTGGTGAGGCAAAGCTTCAGAACAAATACCAGAAATGCATTAATGCTTATGAAACTGAAGGCTATAAATTGATCAACAGAAGTGATATGTGTTTTTAATATATGATTGGTCATAAAGTAAGATTTCTAAATATCGTTTTTGGCGCAATATTCCTGTTGTCATGCGGCAAGTTAGAGAGAGAGGATGGTGAGCTGTTATACAAGGACCACCCGATAGTAGGTACCTGGGTACATTCAATGAATGGATGTGATGAAATTTTTGAGTTTACTACTACCGGAATCCGCATGGTTCATGCGAATCAGGAAATCGTTAAAGCAGAATATGAAATATCAGACATAGTCCCAGAGAAAGGTATTTACCTCGTCAAAGATACTGTTTTGGAGGACAACGGAATGCCTGATTGCACTGGTTCAACTTCTGACATGAGTGGCGATGTGGTAGAGTTGATTTTGATTATTCAGCATCTTCCAGAGCGCTTTAGCTTCTGTTTTGATAGCCAATTAACCAGTTGTGTTGGCCCCTATGTGAAACAATAGGGAAACACCAGGCGCATTGATATTTAAGTTATCAATGTTGTAAGCATAGCTTTGCGAAGTGTGTTAGTCATTAAGGATGTGACCATGCTCCAATACTACGAACAGCGCTACCCTGAATACGAGGCAATCTATGCTAAGCCCGAGCGTCAAGTGGATCTGGTATGGCTTGAGGCCCGCATTCGCGAGTTAACGTCATATAAATGCGTCTATGAGATTGCTTGTGGAACTGGTTACTGGACGCGCCGACTGGCGTCCTTTGCTGAACGCGTGCATGCCACAGATGTATCGCAGAAACTGGTTGATTTAGCTGTATCGGGCTGTGCGTCTGATAACGTCACCTCGGAAACAGCTGATGCCTTTAATATTCCGAAAAGCCAGAACTTTAATTGTGTACTGGCTGGTTTCTTCTACTCGCACGTGCTTATTAAGCAGCAGAGTCCATTTCTGAAAGGCCTGGCGGAGTCATTTCTGCCCGGAACTCGCGTTGTTCTTTTTGATAACAGGTATGTTGAAGGTAGTAATACTGCGGTCTCCAGATGTTCTGATGAGGGCGATACATACCAAACCCGGCTGCTATCAGATGGTAGTTCTCACGAAGTACTTAAAAACTTTCCGACGGAATCCGAACTAAAGACAACTTGTGCACCATTCCTTCGGGATCTGGAAGTAATGGAGTGTCAGTATTATTGGTTGGTCACAGGGATAATTAGTGACTGACAAAATTTTATTCTTGTTTTTAAGTCTGATCATCTTTGGTTGTGTTAATTTACTTAACACGAAGTAGTTTCACCAAGTGATAGATAAAGTGGGTAATATGGTATGTGGCTTATCTTAGTCGCCCTGCCAGGGCTTTCTGGTTAACTGGTCGCCCGATACATGCGATATAAACCAGCGGTTCCTGTTGTAGGGTCTATCCTCTGGTTATGAGTTTTTTAGTGTGGCAAATCAATAAATATCAGTGAGGTGAGGTGAGGTGAGGTGATATGAAGTCAAGGTTTCCGGAAAAGATCGCACCCTATGTTCGCGCTGAAATAGCGCAATCAGACAAGTGCTCCGCTGAAAATGATGCTGTCTCTGCTTTCAGGCATCTGGAGAATGCTCATGTTCTTGGTCAGACTTCAACCTGGTGGCATGTCAGAGTTCATTGGCTGATGCTGGTGTGGGCGTATAAAAATAAATCCGGAAGAGAGTTCTCAGGGCAGATCTTACGCATTGTTGGAGCGGCGACAAAAACAGCCATTGGTCTGGTGCCAACAGGTAATACCGGTGGTGCAAACATCAGTCCCTTTAAGCGACTGCCAATCAGCCCTGAACATGGAGCCATTCTGGCGAAGGTTAAAAGTGATGGCTGATGATGCTGTTGAGTGTGTGTAATTATCAGGATGCATCAAATCGCTGAACATTTTTCAGGATGTGTAGCTATAAATCCCCTTATGGCAGTGATTGATCCGACAGGAAGGGCTATGCATTATTTAACTGAAAATAATCGTATTACATATTACGTATGCTTTTTATCAAGATAAATGGTGAATTATTTTGAATAAATTAGTTTCAGTCATGTTGCTTTCAATATCCTGTGTCTCATGTGCAACTGTGAAAACAGTCAACCCGGAAGAAGGGCATGTCGATATCAGTTATGGCAAAAATAAAAGCCAGTGTGAAAGTATCCCACGGGTTTACAGTGGTGCTGCTTACAACTTCTGTCGGTTACATGGTGAGCCAAGGACAGAGCCTGCCTATGAATTTCAGGTGCTGAATGGTGTACCTTTTCTGGTGATCGATACGTTTTTCTCTGTGCTTGCAGACACGGTGCTCTTACCATACACAGTGTACAGACAGGTGAACGATGGCAACATTCAGGTGAACTGACGCTGTTTTCATTCAGGTTCCGGTCGCAGCAGGCCTCATACTGTTACGCCCCTGACCGCCTGCCGCCATGGCATTTCTGCAGAATACTTCCCTTCTTTCTGAATCCTTTTTATCAGTTTCTCCCTCTTATCTGAAGCAGGTTGCTGCATACGTTTATCCTCAGACTGGTATCCCGCTGGGCGTCTGAATCGTTATGTTTAATTTCAGGTCAGTTGAATTTTTATGAAGTTTGAATTTCTTGAAGCATCACTGGATGACAAACCTTAGCTGCAGACACTGCGCAGACTCACCCTGGCGCCGCATCTGGCGCATGCGGGGCCCCTGCTGACGGATGAAGAGCACAACAGTCGGGTTGATGAGCAGTATGAGTTCTTCTTTCTGGTGTTCCTGGGTGGAATACGGATCGGTATTGTGCAATATGAATCCTCCTGTGAGGAGATCAGAATCCTGCAGCTGCAGATACATCCGGACTATCAGGGGCAAGGCTACGGTGGTGGGGTGATTGAACAGTTACTGCGTCTGGCTGGTCAGGGGCCGGTATCTCTGGCGGTTCTTAAAGGCAATCCGGCAATACGTCTGTATCTGAGAGCCGGATTTAAAGTTGTTGGCGAAGATGATCACGAATATCACATGAAGACAGATCCCTGTGGATATTCGCGTTTAAATTGAAAGAGAAATCAGTGAAATGGAATTAAGTCATGTTGTCCCCTGGGGGCGTTCGTTCCGTGAATACCGGAAAATGTTCTGCCTTACGGATTCAGACCTCAAAAAATCCATCCTGGGCTGTGGGGATGGACCTGCCTCATTCAACAGTGGGCTGACTTCTATGGGGGGGGCTGTGATCTCTGCTGATCCTGTGTATGCCTTCAGTGCAATACAACTGCAAGCCAGAATCGCTGAAGTTTATGCTGAGATCATCCCTAAAATGGAAGCGACACAATCACAGTATATATGGGAGTCGATTCCGTCAGTTGATGCGCTCGGTCAGGTTCGTATGGATGCGATGCTGCGCTTTCTCACCGATTATGAGCAGGGCAGACAGCAGGGGCGCTATGTTGAGTGTTCTCTGCCAGAGTTGCCGTTTAACAACAAGCAATTCGATCTGGCGCTCTGCTCTCATTATCTGTTTCTTTACAGCTCGCAGGTTAGCCTGGTTCAGCATCTTGATTCTGTTTTCGAGTTGCTTCGCGTTGCCCGTGAGGTGCGGATTTATCCCCTGGTGACTCTGGATGGAAGCCCCTCACCTTATCTGCAAAAAGTAACGACTGCATTGAAACAGCAGGGAGCTGATGTTCAGCTTCTGTCGTCTGCTTATGTTTTTCAGAAGGGTGCCACGCACACTCTGGTCATCAGAGAGCAGTGAATACAGGTGCAGGATTTAATAAAAATAAAAGAGATTTCTGAAATTATTATCTGACCGTTTTTTACACACCGTCACAGATTAATAACGGACATTCTCTGCTATATTCAGATTTCCACTTCTGGATGAAAAAAAGGATTTTATGATGAAAAAACTCTTCGCAGCAGTGCTTCTTACCACCATCAGCTCTTTTGCATTCGCCGAGCCTTTCAGTGTGTCATCGTCTTATGACGTTGCTCAGACACTGTCTGGTGCCATCGAGTTTTCGGTTGATGAAGGCAAAACCGCCAGTTTTTCCGGCGGTTATATCAAAGAGTTTTCAGTAACTGTTACCCCGGGAAATGAAGATCAGGTGATTCTCACCTATCATTTTGTTGCCGATACGGGTGACAGCCAGTATGAGACCAGTTCCGCGGTACTGACTGATCTGAATAAAGAGACAGTGCTGACGATGAATGATCAGACCTTCAGCTTCACGGTAAAACGCAGCTGATCTAATACCTCTTCAGCCCCGCTGTTCTGGTGGGGTTGGCCTGTTCCTGCTTTTCCTGTACCCGGACATCCGTGGCTGAGTCTGGTAGTGTTTGGTGAATTCCATTTTTAATCGGTCATGTTTTGCAGAGTCATCTGCAGCGTGACCTTTGGGTGCAGCCATGTCTGAAAATATTGCGATTATTCTGTCGATCACTTCGTATAAGCTGGTCAGTCTGTTGGTTGGCCTGCTGTTCGCGTGGATGGGTTTCCGCCTGTTTATGGCGGGTGTGTGGGGCGAGTCCGGTGATATGGATGCCTCATTGAGAGACTTCAGGGTCACTATGAAGAAGGCGGCACCGGGTACTTTTTTTGCGTTGTTCGGCACGGTCGTGATCAGTTTTACCCTCGTTAAAGGGCTGGAGTTTAGTAATGTGACCCGGCCGGTTGCAGGGACGAACGGGTCTGGTGCACAGGGGAGCAGCAATGATTCTGAACAGCACTTTCAGGTAAACGGTGTGCCGTTGCCTACGCCGCTGGGTGCAACACAGCCGGGCGATACATCAGTGGAAGATGATGCGGATGACGGGGGCAGTGACGGTCAGTTCGAAGACAGTTTCCAGGCGACCGGTACGCCTTATCCCGGAGATTAAAGCAGCCGCCGTTCCGGTATGTTGCCAGTCTTACATGCCAACGTATTTGTTCACCATACGGTTCATCCAGTCTGGCGATATGCTGGAGAGCAGATATAGAAACTTAGTGTCGCTGCCGACTGGCCAGTGCACCTTTGATCTGTGGCGGTTGGTGGTTGCGGCCTGATAAATCACCCGGGTGACATCGTTCACCGTCAGTTTGACGCCCATGCGACGGACGGAGCGGGCGTTCATGTCGGTCACCATGGCCGTGCGGACAAACAGGGGCAGTATGTCCATCACACGGATACGGTGGGGCTCCCATTCGAGGTTGAGGGCTTCGGTGAGGCCTTTGATGGCGAACTTGGTGGCCGAGTAGACAGCAAGCGATGGCTGGCCATACATGGCCGAGGCGGAGCACAGGTTGATGACCCGGGATTCGCGGGTGTCTTTCAGATAGGGAAACGCGCTGTGACAGCCGTTGACTGTTCCTGTGACGTTGATGTCGACCATGCGTTGCTGCGCTTTCAGGTCGATGGTCTCAAACGGGCCGGAAGACAGTACTCCGGCGTTATTCACCAGCAGATCGAGGCGCCCGGTCTTTTTCCAGAAACTGTCGAGGCCGCGTTGCCAGTCATCGGCTGAGGTGACGTCGAGTTTCAGTGTCATGCAGTTATCGCTGCCGATCTCTCTGGCCAGTGCTTTGAGGCCCAGCTCATCCACATCGGCGATGCCGACAAACCAACCGGCTTCGGCAAAGCGCAGGCTGGTGGCTTTACCGATACCGGCTGCGGCGCCGGTAATGAAAAGGCATTTCTGCTTGAGTTTCATCCGCAGACCTCAGAGCAATTATTATTGTTGGACCCGCTGTATCCCGGGTGCAGGACAAAACCTGATCCGCGGGCACAAAAAAAGGGGCTTTACGCCCCTTTATTCTGACTCATATATCAGGCCGGAACCAGATCTGTACCGATCGCGGTTTTGAGTTTTTTCATCGCGCTCTTCTCAAGCTGGCGGATGCGTTCGGCAGACACATCGTATTGCGCAGCCAGTTCGTGCAGTGTGGCCTTTTCTTCGGTCAGCCAGCGTTGCTGCAGGATAGCGCGGCTGCGGTCATCCAGAGTATCCAGTGCCTGATGGAGACGGTCGTTGGCGTCCTGCTCGTAGTTGTCAGATTCAACAACCCGGGCCGGGTCCATGCTGTTGTCTTCCAGATAGTAGGCCGGTGCCTGATAAGCGGTGTCATCATCGTCATCTGCGCCAGCATCAAACGCGGCGTCATAGGCGTTCAGACGGCCTTCCATTTCGAATACGGTTTTGGTCTCAACGCCCAGATCGTCAGCGATGGCGTTGGCTTCATCCTGATTCAGCCAGCCAAGACGTTTCTTCTGGCTGCGCAGGTTGAAGAACAGTTTACGCTGCGCTTTGGTGGTCGCGACTTTCACAATGCGCCAGTTGCGCAGAATGAACTCGTGAATCTCCGCCTTGATCCAGTGCACCGCAAAGGACACCAGACGCACACCCACTTCGGGGTTAAAGCGCTTGACGGCTTTCATCAGACCGACGTTACCTTCCTGAATCAGGTCGCCCTGGTTCAGACCATAACCGGAATAGCTGCGGGCAATGTGCACCACGAAACGCATGTGGGACATAACCAGCTGACGGGCGGCTTCGAGGTCACCCTGATAGTGATAGCGTTCAGCCAGATCTTTCTCTTCATCCGGCGACAGTACAGGAATGGCATTGACCGTCGCGATATAGGACTCCAGGTTCTGACCTGGTGACATGGCATATACGGCTTGCATACCTTGACTCATTTATTTCTCCTGACGTTCTGTCGGTTAGGACCCTAAGTCATACCTTACAGAGCGTGTAGTTTAGCATATACAACTAAGACACTTGTTATACGCTGATGTTCACCCAATATGCGTGCCCGGATCACAGATTTCAACCCTGTTCTGTATAGGTGTGTCAGTGCCGCTGCCGGAGGCCCTCCGGGTACGTACAGAGCGGACAGAAGCAATGCCGGCAATGAATATTGCCGGTGTCCTCAGGGCTCGATGTCGTCCAGATGACGCACCACCGACCACCAGGCTCCGGCCCAGCCGAGGAACATGGCAGAAAGCAGCAGGATCAGGGCTACGGCAGCGGACAGCGGATGAAGGTCAAATTCTGACCCGTACAGTGATGCGAGGTTCCGCACCGGCCCGCTGACCAGCAGCCAGCCGAGAATCAGCAGCAGCCAGGAGATCAGTCCGCCGATCATGCCGTACCAGAGGCCGGTGTAGAGGAAGGGGCGGCGTACCCAGGCGTCGGTGGCGCCGACCAGCTTCATTACGCGGATTTCATCCACCCGGTTAGCAATCGACATACGGATGGTATTGCCGACAATCAGCACAATGGAGATCCCCAGCAGCACGCTGACGACCCAGACCACCCGTTGGCTGAGAGCAATGAGGGCTTCAAGACGGTTGAGCCAGGCATCGTCCATCACCACGGCGTCGACGGCCGGTTCGTGTTCCGCGCGTGCAATCATGGCTTTGACCTCGGCCGGGGCGGCTCTGAGGTCAGGTTCTATCATGATCACACCCGGCAGGGGGTTGTCCGGCAGCAGGTCCAGCGCATCGCCGAGTCCGGATGAGCGGCGGAATTCGCTCAGAGCCTGATCGGCACTGATGTAGCTGACTTTGGCAACGCTGTCTTCGGCGTTCAGCGCGTTCTGCAGGCCGACGGCGACCTCTTCACGGGTGCCCGGCATCAGGTACACGCTGATGCTGCCCGACTGCTGAAAGCGGCTGCTGAGCTGGGTGAGATTATCAAAGGTCATCCACACGGCACCCGGCAGAGTCAGGGCGATGGCGATGACCAGCCAGGTCATGATGGACGCAAACGGCTGACGCAGCAGGCGCACGAGGGTCTCAACGGCGACCAGCTGGTGCTGTTGTGACCAGCCGGAAAGACGGTTCCTGAGACGGATCTGGTGAGCAGACGCACCGGCGGATGAGGGCTTAATGGCCATTGGCATCCCCCTTATCCGGGCCTGCGTTTTTATCAGAACCCGCACCTTTATCAAAAAGCGTACCGTGATCCAGAATCAGGCGGCGGTGGCCCATACGCTCAATCAGCGCGATGTCGTGCGTGGCGATCAGTACGGTCACCCCCACCTGCTGAAAACGCAGGAAGAGGTTCATGATTTCTTCAGAGAGTTCCGGGTCGAGGTTACCGGTGGGCTCATCCGCCAGCAGCAGCTGGGGTTTGTTGACTACGGCGCGGGCAATACCGACGCGCTGCTGTTCACCACCGGACAGCTCAATCGGGTTACGTTTCTCAAAACCCAGCAAGCCCACAGAATCGAGCGCAGCACGCACCCGGCGTGGTACTTCGGAGGGAGAATAACCGGCGATCAGCAACGGCAGGGCGACGTTGTCGTAGACGCTGCGGTCAAACAGCAGCTGGTGATTCTGAAACACCACGCCCACCTTGCGGCGCAGGAATGGCACCCTGGAGGGCTTCATGCGGTTAAGAAGTTCGCCATCGACGAATACCTCACCTTTGCTCGGCCGCTCCATCAGCATCATCAGCTTCAGCAGTGTACTTTTCCCGGCGCCGCTGTGGCCGGTCAGGAAGGCGAATTCGCCGTGCTGCAGTTCAAACGAGACATCACTGAGCGCATCCTTACTCTTGGAGTAACGTTTGGTGACCTGATCAAAACGCACCATGCTCATGAGGTTGGTTCCCGTCAGTCGTCGTCGCTGCGGGCAAACAGGGCCCGGGTGAATTCATCGGCATTGAATGGCCGCAGATCGTCGATACCTTCGCCTACACCGATAAAGCGTACCGGCAGGCCGAACTGCTTGGCCAGCGCAAACACGATACCACCTTTGGCGGTACCATCGAGCTTGGTCAGGGTCAGGCCACTGACCCCTACCCATTGCAGGAACTGCTTGGTCTGGTTGATGGCGTTCTGGCCGGTTCCGGCATCCAGCACCAGCATGACTTCGTGCGGTGCTTCGGGGTCGATCTTCTTCATCACCCGTACCACCTTCTCCAGCTCCTGCATCAGGTTGTCTTTGGTGTGCAGGCGACCGGCGGTGTCGGCAATAAGGATGTCCATCTGACGGGATCTGGCGGCCTGCAGGGCATCAAACAGCACAGAGGCAGAGTCCGCACCGGTATGCTGCGCCACCACCGGCACATTGTTGCGCTCGCCCCAGACCTGCAGCTGCTCAACTGCAGCGGCACGGAAGGTGTCACCGGCGGCCAGCATCACCTTCTTGCCTTTGTTCTGATATTGCTTGGCGAGCTTGCCGATGGTGGTGGTTTTGCCCACACCATTGATGCCCACCATCAGAATCACATAGGGCTTTTTGCTGCTGTCGATCACCAGTGGCTTCTGCGATACCGCGAGAATGTCCTGCAGCTCTTCGATCAGGGCTTCGTAGAGGGCTTCGGAGTCGTTCAGTTCGTGGCGCTTCACGCGTTTGGTCAGACGCGACATGATCTCAGTGGTGGCATCGACACCAACGTCGGCCATGATCAGCTGGGTTTCGAGATCTTCCAGCAGATCGTCATCAATTTCTTTTTTGCCCAGCAGCAGGTCTGAAAGACCTTCAGTGAATCCGTCACGGGTTTTCGCCAGACCGGCGCGCATGCGGCTGAAGAAGCCTTTCTTCTCTGCCGGCTTTTCCGCCACGGGGGCCGGTTCGTCGAGGATGACCTGAGCTGCGGGGGCCGGAGCGGATTTCACCGGCTCGGGTTCTGGCCGGGCAGGAGGTTCGTCCGGGGTGGCCGCTTCGGGCGTGGCTGCGGTTTCTGCGGGAGTGTCCGGCGTCAGCTCTTCCTGCAGTGATGAAACACCGGGGGAGTCGTCTTCCCGGAGCACTTCTGCGTCAACCTGTGGGGTTGTATTGTCTTTCCTGGGCTCGTCCTTTGCGGACTTGTTCTTTTTGCTTCTGAAAAAATCAAACATGGAGATCAGTCATCGTTTCCGTCGCAGGTTCAGGCTGGCATTCAGTCATGGACAGCCGCTGAACCGGAGAGTCAGTCGCACGGAACAGGCGCTTACCGTGCCGCCTGCGTAAATACCGCCTATCCTATCATTAAACGCACCATTGATAAGGGAAACCTTCATGTTTCATGGTCTCAGCCGGACAACCCTGAACATCCTGATTATCGGCTGTCTGCTGTTTATCACCGGGGTGCATCTGCTGACCCGGGACAGCGACAGCGATCCGTTGCCGCCACTGACATTACCGCCGTTACCCGCAGATACCTGGCAGCTGTGGCACAGCACCGAAGGCGTGGCTGTACGCTGGCAGGGGCGCGCGAGCGAACAGCTGCAGGTCCGTATTCTGCGTGACGGCGGTGAGGTAACGGACATTGCCCTGCCGGTGGATGGCTGGAGCCGGGCACTGGTAGAGCAACTGGATGAACCTGAGCATGAATCCGCCGCTGGACTGGTGCTGGCCGGACCTATGACCGACACTGAGCTGCGCAATGCCGCGGCCTTTATCATCCGTCAGCAGAAGCTGGTGGCTCCGCCATGGACGCAGAACCTCTGTCAGCTCGAGAACCCGGCGGGCGCCATCTGGTGGAACCGTCAGCAACAACAGGGCTGGACCGCTGAAGCTGAACCGGGCGAGGTGCTGCCGCAGAGCCGCAGCGAGTGGGCGCGCTTCCGTGAAGACACCGCACAACAGCTGCGTCATGATCTGTTCAACCTCAGCCGTACCATCGACATTTATGCCGGACTTACCTACCATCAGTGGCCCGACGGTTATCTCCCCGGCCTGTATCAGGATCTGGCGCAGGCGCAGATGACTGCCCCCGGAGCCTATGCCAGATGCCGGCAGCAGGCCGTTACCGACCAGCAGAGCGACCCTCAGTTTGAGCAGCAGAACACAGCATCAGTTACGCATCATCGGCGGGGAATGGCGTTCCCGTCGTCTTAAATTCCCGGCGGTCGAAGGTTTGCGCCCGACCCTTGACCGGGTGCGCGAGACATTGTTCAACTGGCTGCAGTATGAGGTCGAAGGCGCCCGTGTGCTGGATGCCTTCTCCGGCTCCGGTGCGCTTGGGTTTGAAGCCTTGTCCCGGGGTGCGAAAGAGGTTGTTTTCCTGGAGAAGAACGCCAAAGCGGCGATGCAGATCCGCGAGAATCTGGCGACCCTGAACGCCAGGAATGCGCAGCTCTGGGCGGGTGATGCACTGGTGTGGCTGCAGCAGAATCCGGAGCCGTTTGATCTGGTGTTCCTTGACCCGCCGTTCGGGCAGAACCTGTTGCAGCCTGCTATTGACAGTCTCAGGTTATTGCCGGGCAGCTGGGTGTATGTGGAGCATGAAACCGGGCTCGATCTGACCTGGCCCAAAGGCTGGGAAGAGCACCGCAGCAAAGAAACCAAAGAGTTCTGCTTCCGCCTGTGGCGGATCACGGGTGAGGAGTAAAGCCTCGGTTCCGGTTTTGAGCCTTCCCTAAGGCAGGGTAAGTGTTACCTGCGCCCCGCCTTCCGGATTATTACTCAGGCTGACATGACCTTTCTGCTGACCGCGGTGATGATGGCGCGCCACCAGCTCTGAGAAGTACAGCCCCAGGCCGGTACCGCCGATACGGCGGCTGATGCGCTCACCAGCGAGAATATTGTCCGGAAACCCGGGTCCGTTATCACTGACAGAGAACATCAGGGTGCCCCCTTCCGTTTTTACCTGCAGCCGGACCTCGGTAGCGCCGGCCTGAACGCTGTTAGTAACCATGCAGGCCAGGGCCATCTGCACCAGAAAATCATTGTAAAAACCGGGGCTGTCGTCGCCTTCGGTAATGTGAATCTGAACACCCGGATACTGCACCAGTGCCTGTTCAGTCACCATCCGCAGAGTACTTTGCGGCCAGGCCTCATCGGAAGTGAAGATACTGTGAGACTTCATCTGATAGAGGGTGATCAGCTGACTGATTTCACTCTGAATACCCCGTGTGCGCTTCAGCAGGGCATCCATCGAATCTGTGTAGGAAGGCGGCACCGCCTGCCGGATGCGCTCGGACTCAGTCACCAGTGTCTGCATCTGATTCTTCAGATCGTGAATGACCGCTGCGGTCAGCTGCTCAAAATCCAAAATCAGATTCCGGCACTGCGGCGCAGGCGTTCACAGGAGTCTCTGAGTTTTTCATAGCGTCCGTAGCGTTCGTCTTCCTGTCCGATAGTGCCTATGCGGCGGAACAGACGGTAGCAGTCTTTCAGCTGTTTCAGATCCATCTGCTGGGTTTCAATGTAGCTGACCTTGGCCTGAATCGAGTTCAGCAGCACACTGGCCCCGGCCTGATCGTACTTGGTGGCTTCGTCGAAGGCGGCAATGGCCTCGGCGTATTTGCCTTTCTCGTAGAAGCCCACGCCACGGGTGTTGAGCTCGGCGGAGTAGGAACTGTTGGTCCCTTCGACCTGTTGCTTAATCAGATCCAGCCGGTTGAGCAGGTCGGATGGTACCTCCCGCTCGCGGATGACGGCCAGCATGTCTTTGGCTTTATCCATCTGTTCGGTGTCGACGTAGATTTCGGTCATCTGAATCTGCTGTTCGCAGGTAGGATCTTTAATGCGGGTGAGCATTTCTTCGGCTTTATCGGCACTGGTGCGTGAGCGCTGTTTGTCTTTCACCATGTGATAGGTGTGGCTTTCAGCAATGTTGGCGTCGAAGATCACGGAGTTATGGCCGGCGTACTCCTGTTTGACCTCATCCAGAGCGCGCATGGCTTTGCTGCACAGAATCTTGTTGTCCTTGCCATCAGAGTTCCCCAGATTGTGCTGCAGGGCCTTGATGAAGTTCATGTAGTTCTCTGATGATTTATAGCAGGAGTGACGGCCAAGGCGCATGGCCTGTTCAAACGCTGTCTGCGCTACCTGATGGTCATCATTCTCAACCGCCAGACGGCCCAGCTCAATCTGCCGCAATACGCCTCGGGGTGAGATGGCCACGGCCGCCTGCAGCTCCTGCTGGGCTTCTTTTTTCTTTTCTTTTTCGAGCATGATGCGCGCCAGCCAGTCGTGACACTGCACATAGAGCGGGTGATCTATGAGTATTTCCCGCAGCAGGGTCGCGGCTTTGTCCGGGTCGCCCAGATGATAGACACACACCGCCTGACCGAGACGTGCCCAGATAGCCGGACGTTGCTCAAGAACCGTGTTGTAAGCTTCCAGCGCTTCGCTGTACTCCTGGCGCTGCAGATGCAGTTTGCCGAGGATGCGTGATGCCGGCAGCAGGTAGGCCGGGTTCTCCTGAATGATGTTGTGCGCCATGCTGATGGCCCAGTCAATATCACCCAGATCAATAGCCTGATTAATCGGCTTGAGGGTGTCTTTAATCACCATCAGGCGGGTCAGACGTTCACGCAGAATACTCAGGGTGTAGGGTTTGGTCAGATAACCGTCCGGCTCATGCTCGAGGGCGCCCATGACTTTATCGACGGCATTTTCTCCGGTCACAATAATGAACACAGAGGTCGCTTTCAGGCGGTTGGTATGACGGGCTTCTTCCAGTACCTGCTGGCCGTCCTTACCTTTGCCAAGATTGTAGTCAGAAAGTACCAGATCATAGTCTTTTTCCATGATCATATCGGTCGCTTCCCGCCCGTCGCGCGCGGTTTCCACGTTTTCGGCTCCAAGCATCGCCATCATGCTTTTCATGGCGCTGCGGGCTTCTACCAGGTCATCAACAACCAGAACCCGCTTGTTTTTGAGCTGTAAATCAGAATTCATGGGGTGCCCTTTGCAGTGGGCCTGTGACGCATAATGACAGGGCCCTGAAAATTCAGTGTAGCAAAGCTCTGCAATCCGGGAACAAATTGCCCTGTGTTTAAGGGTATTTCTGAATCAGCCCTTTTTCTGAGACCGGTATGAAGCGGCGCACACAACGGCATCTGAATTTGCATCAGGAAAAAATCGCCTTACACTGCGCAGCATCTTTCTGTCTGCGGATAATCAGCGTTAGTGAATACTCTTCTCGGATATCTGATGATCGGCGTCGTCCGCCTGATGGGATTGGCGTCACTGGCAACGGCCCAGCGTGTCGGCCGCGGTCTGGGTGCTTTTCTGTGGTTGCGCCGCACCCGTTCCCGGGAAGTGGCCCGTACCAACCTGGCCTTGTGCTACCCGGATAAAACGGCCGCAGAAATCAATGCCATGGTACATGACACCTTGTTGCAGAACGGTATGACCGGCGCTGAAATGGGGGTGATGTGGGGGTATGAGCCGGAGCAGCTGCTGGGTTTAATCCGCGCTGTACATCATGGTGAGCTGCTGGATGATCTGGCCAGCGGAGATACCGGGGTTCTGCTCATGGTTCCGCACCTGGGCAATTGGGAAATCATCAGTACCTACGTCGCCAGCCGCTGCCAGGTGACGGCCATGTACCGTCCGGCAAAGATGAAGGTCTTCAGTGACTGGATGGTCAGGCGTCGTGAAGCCGTGGGGGCCAACATGGTGCCTACCACCGGTGCCGGGGTGAAAGAACTTTTCCGCCTGCTCAACGAAGGTCGTGTCGTGGGCTTCCTGCCGGATCAGGAGCCCAAACGTGAACGCGGCGTGTTTGCTGATTTTATGGGTGTACCCACACTGACTCCGGTCCTGCCGCATCAGATGATTCAGGAAACCGGAGCCCGGGTAATTTATGCCTTCGCTGAGCGCCTGCCGGATGCCAAAGGGTTTGACCTGCACTTCATCGCGGCTGAAGAGGCTCAGTATGACCCCGATCCGGTGGTAGCGGCTGCGGCTATGAATAAGGCCATTGAGCAGTGTGTGGCAACCTGTCCGGAACAGTATCAATGGACTTATAAACGCTTCAAGCGGCAGCCTGAAGGGAAGAGGAATCCTTACAAGGCCGCTGGCGTCCCATAAAATTTCCGCAATTTCCTACCTGCGTTGCCAGTACGGTGTTAAACATTCCCTCAAAATGCTCATTTATGACGTATAAACTGCGCTTTCCCGGGAATGTTTGCCTTGTACTGCCTGCCTCGGTGACGGAAATTCA
>CETZ01057696.1_pt1 | contig 17828 bp, 13 predicted proteins | sample 531441 | NCBI WGS metagenome assembly CETZ01 (sample SAMEA2623098, study PRJEB7988) | marine metagenome | isolation source: saline water (ENVO:00002010), including | reverse complement strand
AAATGACCGAATATCAAACATTGCTTGACGATGAAGGGGCTACAATCGAGTTTGGCAGACGTCTCGCTATTGCAACATTCAGTCAACCGTGGAATCTCCAAGAGGTCATAGCAGAAAACCAAGGAGTACCTACCATCGGAGGCAGAGTGCACCTACTTGGAGAACTCGGAGCCGGTAAAACTACGCTCACTCGCGGTATTCTGCGCGGATACGGATATGAGGGAGCGGTGAAAAGCCCCACTTATACCTTGGTGGAACCCTATCAATTTGATCAGTGTCATATCTATCATTTTGACTTTTATCGACTGACGAACCCGGAAGAAGTCGACTATCTCGGAATTGAAGACCACTTTTTGGATACTAACCTCTGCGTTATCGAATGGGCCGATAAAGTCGCAGATGCGATACCTCCAGCGGATCTGATCATCCTGCTGCAAACTGATGGAGCAGGGCGCCGGTTGCACTGTCAAACTAATTCCGAAAAAGGGGAGGTAATTGCCAAAAGATTGTGGGACTAAGGCCGAAATGTATAGACAGTGTGGGCTATGGCCGCTAATCCTACGATGAGAGTAATGTTTAATAAAATCAGATCTTTAATCACAATCTTACTGGGCTTGATGGTTGTTTCGGTCGTATTTGCGGCCAGCATCGACGAAGTCCGGATGTGGCGAGCACCGGATCATATTCGCCTGGTTTTCGATTTGAGCACAGGCATCGATTACAATGTGTTTACGCTGGAAAACCCACATCGTGTTGTAATCGACATTAAGGATTCTGAGCTAAAGGACGATTTGTCGGGGCTGGATTTCACGGACAGTCCAATTAGCGAAGTGCGTAGTGGCATCAGAAATGGAGATGATCTGCGAGTTGTGCTGGATCTTGCGGTTGAGGTAGATCCTTCCAGCTTTACTCTTAAGGCTACCAGTGAACTAGGTGATCGTCTTGTGCTGGATCTTTATGAGCTAGAGACGATCAGTTCTTCGATCCCAGGCACTCCGACGCCAGTATCTGATTTCAGCCGAAATAAACGAGATATTGTGGTTGCTATTTCTGCCGGACACGGCGGGGAAGATCCTGGGAGCATCGGTTATGACGGTCGCATAAAAGAGAAAAATGTGACGCTGGCGATCTCAAGAGACCTGTTTAATCGTCTTGAAAGTATACCCGGTTACAAAGCAGTGATGATTCGTGAAGGAGATTACTACGTCAAACTGCAACGCCGCCCCCAAATTGCACGTGAGCATCGGGCGGATTTATTTGTTGCCATACACGCGGACTGGTACCGAAATGGTCGCGCGAATGGAGCGACGATCTACGCGCTTTCTGGAGATCGAGCAGACCGCGAAAATGCAAGGCGAGTCATGGAGAAGGAAAACAGTTCAGACTTGTTGGGCGGTGTCGGCACTGATCTTGCACTTGGGGGTCTGGATGACGATGTAGCGCTTACCTTGGTGTCTTTGCAGATGTCTTGGAGTATGGAGCAAAGTCTGATCGCGGGTACTAGCATTCTGAAATCACTCGACTCGGTAACACGTTTGCGCCGGGACAAGGTGCAACAAGCCTCGTTGCAGGTGCTTAATTCGCCCGATATACCTTCCATTCTCATTGAAACAGGTTATCTGACCAATCCCAATGACGCTCGTCGATTGAACTCAGCTGGATTTCGTAATCAGATGGCAGCTTCAATTGCCCAGGGTATTATGAATTATTTCTATGAAGTTCCACCGGAAGGAACGCTTGTTGCATGGCAGAAAGCTCGCGGTATCACTCCCGGTTCATATTCAGTCAAGCGAGGGGATAGTTTGTCTGAGATAGCAGAACGTTTTAGAACATCTGTCTCGGAACTGAAGGGCATCAACAATTTGCGCTCGAACATAATTCAAATTGGTCAGATACTCACGATTCCTAATAAGATTTTGTTTCAAGTCTCAGAACATGTAATCCAGAGAGGCGAAACACTCTCGGAAATTGCTGAGCAGTATCGCATTAGTCTGCACAGTCTGAGGACAGCTAATAATGTCTCTGGAGACCGGATAATGGTGGGGCAAGTTCTCAAAATACCCGCCAGCTAGTCCTCTATGATTAATCAATTTGTTGTTTAAATTAAAAGGTCGATGATGATCGAGGCCTAATATTAATTAGTCGCGATGGTGCTACAATGTCAGCGGTGTCGTCACCTATCCCTTCAAGTCCATGAATCGTATCAATCGCCTGAATAAAAGACTTTCCAACCAAATAGCTGCAGGTGAAGTGGTTGAGCGCCCCGCATCAGTTATCAAGGAATTACTTGAGAACGGCCTTGACGCCGGAGCTACGCGACTTCATATCGACGTAGAACAGGGTGGTGCGAAGGTGATGCGTGTCAAGGATAATGGTGACGGCATTCACAGAGACGACCTCGCTTTGGCGCTGAGCCGCCATGCTACCAGTAAAATTACAGAACTAGATGATCTCGAGAGTATAAGGACCCTTGGATTCCGTGGTGAAGCCCTCGCTAGCATCAGTTCCGTTTCGCGGTTTAACATTATGTCTAATTCAGCCGATGGATCTGGCTCCGAAGGCTGGAAGGTGGAAGCCGAAGGTCAGGAAGCGGACGCCGTTTTATCTCCGGTTGCACATGCTCAAGGAACAACTGTGGAAGTCCGAGACCTTTTCTTTAATGTTCCTGCCCGCAAGAAATTCTTAAAAACCGAGAAAACGGAATTCAGCCGCATTGATGAAGTAGTCAAACGTTTAGCCTTGAGTCGTTTCGATGTGCAGTTCAACCTGAAGCATAATAAGCGAACTGCTCACCAGCTATTACCAGCTACCAACGAGAAGGAACGCCAGCGACGAGTCTCCTTGGTGTGTGGGCCAGCATTTATAGATAACTCTGTGTTCATAGATATAGAAGGTCCGGGGCTCAAGATCTGGGGCTGGGTTTGTTTACCGACCTTCTCTCGAAGTCAAGCAGATCTGCAATACTTTTATGTAAACGGTCGCATCATTCGTGACAAGCTAGTCACTCATGCGGTTAGACAGGCCTATCGTGACGTATTGTTTCACGGCAGACATCCAGCTTATATGCTTTACCTGGAGCTTCCCCCTTCGTCAGTTGATGTAAATGTGCATCCAACAAAACACGAGGTACGTTTCCGAGACGGCCGGCTCGTGCATGATTTCATATTCAGCTCCTTGCACAAAGCATTAGCCGAAGTAACGCCTTCCAGCCAAATGGCATCGCAGCAGACAGGGATGGCTGCGTCTGAATCAAGAGTTTCCCAGGATAATTCTGTGGTTCAAAGCGAACAGACTAATTTGCGACTCTCCGAACCTTCAACTTTTCCTTTAGGGGGATATGCCGCATCCAACGCATACAATCTTGACCAAGTTCAGGAACAGATTACAGCACTGGCTAAACTACATAGTGACGACGAAGAGGTGCCACCTTTAGGATATGCTGTTGCCCAATTGCACGGCATCTATATCTTGGCTCAAAATAGGGAAGGTCTGATCATTGTAGACATGCATGCAGCTCATGAGCGGATCACTTACGAGCGCATGAAGAATGCCTGTAAAAACGAAGATATGAAGACACAACCACTACTTGTTCCTTTGTCCATCGCCGTGAGTCAATCAGAAGCAAATTGCGCCGTAGCCCACAGGCAAGAGCTGCTCGAACTGGGTATCGAGCTAGATAAAGTAGCGGATGAGGCCATCGTCGTGCGCCAAATTCCTTCAATTCTCAAGGATTCGAATGTAGAGCAAATGGTGCGCGATGTCCTGTCTGATGTGCTGGAGTATGGTAGCAGCGATCGTGTTCAGGCTCATCAAGAGGTTTTGTTATCTACAATGGCTTGTCATGGATCAGTTCGAGCCAATCGGCACTTGACCATACCCGAGATGAACTCCCTGCTAAGAGATATGGAGGCAACTGAACGCAGTGGTCAGTGTAATCACGGTAGGCCTACTTGGGTTAGTCAGTCTCTAGAGCAACTCGACAAGTTATTCCTACGCGGCCAGTAAACTAACTTCACTGCCCTGTTAGATAAAAGTGAATCTCTCCAACGATAAACCAAATGTTATTTGCTTAATGGGGCCCACGGCTTCAGGTAAGACGCGGATGGCAGTTGAATTGGTAAAGCGTCATCCATTTCAGATAGTCAGTGTAGACTCTACCCAGGTATATCGAAACATGGACATCGGGTCGGGTAAACCTGATGAGCAAACCCTTGCGATAGCACCCCATCGGCTGATAGATTTTCAAGATCCTTGCCAACCTTATTCTGCTTCGAGCTTCAGGAAGGATGCACTAAGAGAAATAAAGGCGGTACTAGATGAGGGAGATACACCCCTACTGGTTGGCGGATCCATGCTCTACTTCAAGGTATTACGTGATGGATTAGCGGATATGCCCAATGCCGATTCAGAGGTGCGCCAGGAGATTGAAGCTCTGGCTCAGAAAGAGGGATGGGAAGCTGTGCACAAGGAATTGGCTTTGGTTGACCCGATATCGGCGGCTCGAATACATCCCAATGATCCACAAAGGCTGCAACGAGCTCTTGAAGTATTTCTAGTGTCGGGCAAGTCCATGACCGATTTACATAGGGAGGAACATCAGGAGCGGGAGGAATCTAAATCCTCTCTGCCGGTAAATCTGTATTTCTTTGCGATTCGACCTCCAGATAGAGACGGACTATATAAGCAAATAGAGCAGCGATTTTTCGCTATGCTAAAAATAGGGCTGGTTGAGGAGGTACAACGGTTATACAAAAGAGGGGACCTACATCCACTGCTTCCATCAATAAAATCAGTGGGATACAGGCAGGTGTGGCAGTACCTCGCAGGAGAATTGGACTATGACGTTATGGTGGAAAAGAGTATCATTGCGACCAGGCAACTCGCCAAGCGTCAGTTAACCTGGCTTCGTAGTTGGGATAACCTAAAAGGGCTGCCTGACTCATCAGCCAAATCCGTTGAAAGTGTCTTGAAATACGTTGATTTGATCTCTATATAGAACTTTATGGTGAAGTTTATAGTCTCATTAAGAGACTGACTCGGTTTTAGTATTTTAGTAGCTGTGCTCTTTGCCTTTTAGATAGCGTCATCAATTGTAAGGAGAAAATCAATGTCCAAGGGACACACTCTGCAAGACCCCTTTTTGAATATGCTTCGGAAAGAGCGTATTCCGGTGTCCATATACTTGGTAAGCGGCATCAAGCTGCAGGGGCAAATCGAGTCATTCGATCAATTCGTTATCGTGCTGAAGAATGCGGTAAGCCAAATGGTATACAAGCATGCAATTTCCACTGTGGTGCCAGCCCGTATGGTGAAAATTCCAATGCAAAGCCCAGGAGATTCAAGTGAAAGTGAAGCTAGCGAGCCAGGAAACACCTAGTTTTGGGGTAAAGATTGTTTTTTGACAGGCCAAATTTAGGCGAGGTTTCTATTCTTGTTAACATATCAATTGACTCGGCTCACGAACGAGAAGATCCAACTGAGTTTGAGGAATTGGCCCTTTCTGCTGGTGCAATTCCGGTTGCTTACATAACAGGGGTCCGTAAACAACCTTCTCCTAGTCATTTTGTTGGCTCCGGCAAGCTGGAGGAGATTGCTGCTGCTGTGCAAGCTCACAAGGCGGAGCTTGTGCTGTTTAATCACGGGCTGACTCCCAGCCAAGAGCGTAATCTTGAGCAGGTACTTAAATGTCGGGTGCTGGATCGTACAGGATTGATTCTAGACATCTTTGCAAAGCGAGCTCGCAGCCATGAAGGTAAACTCCAGGTTGAACTTGCGCAGCTACAGCATCTTAGTACGCGTTTAAAACGAGGTTGGACGCATCTTGATCGACAAAAAGGGGGTATAGGATTGAGGGGTACAGGTGAGACTCAGCTTGAGCTTGACCAGCGAATGATTCGACAGCGTATTAGATCTATTAACAAGAGTTTGAAAAAAGTACGAGGTCAAAGAGAACAAGGGCGGCGTTCACGCAGACGCGCGGAAGTCCCGACGATTTCGTTAGTAGGTTATACAAATGCCGGTAAGTCTACACTGTTTAATCAATTGACCACCGCAGACAGCTACACTGCCGATCAGTTGTTTGCCACATTGGATCTGACATTGCGACGCATCAGTTTGCCTCACTTCGGTCCCGCTGTAATTGCTGACACCGTTGGGTTTATAAGCCGCTTACCCTATCAACTGGTTAAAGCTTTCCGAGCAACACTTGAAGAAACAGCATCTGCTAATTTGTTATTGCACGTTGTCGACTCGGCAGATGAGTCCCACGCGGTATCGAGGGAGCAAGTAAACGATGTACTCTTGGAAATTGGAGCAGAATCAGTTACCCAGCTCGAAATTTTTAACAAGATTGACTTAATGTCCGATGTAGAGCCCCATATTCAGCGTGACAAGGATGGCAAACCGGTGCGTGTTTGGTTATCAGCAAAAACCGGAAATGGGCTAGATTTACTTCGAGAGGCAATCAGCGAGTTATTGGCTGGAGCCTTTTTGGTAGAAACAGTAATAATCAAACCAGAGCTGGCAAGGTTGCGCAGCCAGCTTTACGAGAGCGGATTCATCGAAAATGAAGAGATTGAGGAATGTGGTGCTTGGCAATTGCGGGTGCGCCTACCAAAAGATGAATTAGACCGTGTATTACAACGAGGCGCTGTGCTCAAGTCGGAGCCGAGAATCGCCCAAGTCCGTAAAAATGAATGGCCTTCTAAGGAAGAGGCAAGAACCGCCTGAATATTTTAGAAACCTTTGGGTTTTTACCTGCTAAGGCTTATCAAAATGCTGTGTAAATTCGGAATAATTAGCTAAACTTGACCTTCTGTGTCTGGAAAAGCTATGGAGAAACCAATGGCTTGGAATGAACCTGGAAATAGTAACGATAATGATCCTTGGGGCGGCGGTGGTCGAGGTGGTAACCAGGGACCACCTGACATCGACGAAGTCATAAAAAACATCTCCAAGAAATTTAGTGGCCTGTTCGGTGGCTCTGGAGATGGTGGATCCAATTCTAGCGGGGCACCCCCAAGATCACGTCGTGGATTAGGAGGAGGCATACTGGCCGGATTGCTAGCCTTCGTTGTGGTGGCTTGGGCCTTCATAGGATTTTATATAGTCGATGAGGCCGAACGTGGTGTTGTGTTGCGTTTTGGAGAGGTATTGGATGATATAGTGCAGCCGGGGCTGCATTGGAATCCGCCCATTGTAGACCAAGTTAACTTGGTTAACGTTTCCGAGTTAAATGCCAAGACCTACGAAAACCGTGCAATGTTAACGACCGACGAAAATATCATCGATATCGCCGTAACGGTACAGTATCTAATCCGGGATCCCGTGAATTATGTAATAGCCGTTCAAAACCCGGAACGTAGCCTAGATAACGCTGCTGAGTCCGCTATTCGCCACGTAGTGGGTGGTAATTTCATGGATCAAATCTTAACCACTGGTCGTGATCGTGTCGCCGATGATGTGCAAGATCGTCTCCAAGACTACATGGACGTTTACAACACTGGCATATTCGTCAGTCAAGTGAATGTGGTCGATGCCCAGCCACCAGATGCTGTGCGACCAGCTTTCGATGATGTCATTCGCGCGCGGGAAGATGAGCAACGTGCACAGAATGAAGCGCAGCAGTATTCTAATCAGATAATACCGACAGCTCGTGGCAATGCACAGCGGCAGATAGAGCAGGCTAGTGCATATAGAGAAGAAGCCGTTGCTAAAGCCCAGGGTGACGCTTCTCGTTTTAAACAGCTGCTTACGGAATATAGCAAGGCCCCACAAGTAACGCGTCAGCGCTTGTACATCGAATCGTTGCAGGATGTCATGACAGCGAGTAGCAAGATCATGATTGATGTGGAAGGCGGTAACAACATGTTGTATGTGCCGCTTGATAAGATTCTCGAACAGAACTCATCGCCGTTAGGTAGTAATCGCTCGCGCACTTCTCAGGAGTGGCGAGAACTTGCAAATGAATTAGCGCCTTATCTGCCGGGGCCCTCAAATACTAATGCCGTAGATACATCCCGGCTTGGCAGTGGTCGAGGAGGCCGACAATGAAACATTTCGCATCAGTTGCATTGGTATTCTTTGTTGTAATAATCGTCAGTAATACCCTGTTCGTTATAAAGGAAACCGAGCGAGCGGTTATGCTACAGTTTGGTCAGGTCGTAAATTCGGATATTGAGCCGGGTCTGCATTGGAAAATTCCTTGGGTGAATACAGTACGTGTGTTTGATGCGCGTATTCAAACCGAAGACTCAACCCCAGAGCGATTTCTGACGCTCGAGCAGAAGGCGTTAGAAGTGGATTCATATGCCAAGTGGCGGATAGTAGATGTTGGTCAGTTTTACGTATCCACACGAGGTAATGTAGCAACTGCCGGCAGTTTGCTTGCGGAACGTATTAATGACGGTCTTAGGGACCAGATAGGTGCTCGTAACCTCCAGGAAGTAGTGGCAGGTGAGCGTGACCAATTGATGCTCGACCTTACAGCAGAGCTGAACGAAACTACGGCCGCAGATATTGGCATCGAAGTTATTGATGTGCGAGTGAAGCGCATTGACTTGCCAGATGATGTTAGGTCATCAGTATACGATAGGATGATTACGGAGCGTAATCGAGAAGCACAGGAACTCCGTTCGCGAGGCGAAGAACTGGCTATTGGCATTCGAGCTGATGCCGATCGTCAGGCAATAATTTTTGAAGCTGAGGCTTATCGTGATGCCGAACAGATTCGTGGTGAAGGCGATGCCCAAGCGACTTCAATTTATGCTGAAGCCTATAATAGAGATCCCGAATTCTTTGCTTTCACTCGAAGCTTGAATGCTTATCGTGAAACATTTAGCTCGAAAGGGGATGTGTTGCTGCTAGACCCTGACAGTGACTATTTCAAATATCTTAAGGACGAGGTACCTCAACAGTAAGCTTACAGGCAGAAACGACTCGCTGGAGTTAAAAAAGTTAGCAGCAAGCCAATTCGAAGAGCCGTATCCTTAATTAAGAATCTGAATTACTTTGAGCAGTAATTCGGGTTTACCTTTAGTATTGAGAGACTATAAAAATGACCTCTGCAAAACGTTGGTTGTTGCCCGATGGCGTCGAGGAAATACTTCCAGCTGAAGCCTACAAGCTGGAATCCTTGCGCCGTCACCTGTTGGACCTCTATGAATCTTGGGGATACCAGCTAGTAATTACACCTTTGATTGAATATTTAGATTCACTATTGGTAGGTTCATCTACCGACCTAGATCTCCACACATTCAAGATTACCGACCAGTTGAGTGGTCGCATGATGGGTATACGTGCGGATATCACTCCTCAGGCTGCAAGAATTGATGCTCATTGCCTGAACCGGGAAGGACCAGTGCGGCTTTGTTATGCTGACAATGTTTTACATACCAGGCCGAGAGGGATAATGACCTCTCGGGTTCCAATTCGTATCGGAGCCGAGCTTTACGGGTACTCTGGTGTGGAATGTGACATAGAGCTAGTGTGCATTATGCATGAAACTCTTCGTGCTGCTGAGATCAACGATGTTCATATTGTTCTAGGGCATGTCGGAATATTCAGGACTCTGTTACTCGAAGCGAACTTGGATGAGGGCACTGAGCGCTCTCTGTTCGAGGCGGTCCAGCGAAAAGAATACGATCGAATTGATGAAGTGCTTAACAGCTCAGTAATCGATAAAGAACTTCGTCAAATGTTGGAGCAACTGACTCGCCTCAGTGGCGACGAAACTATATTGGAGGCGGCAAAACAGGTGTTTGCAGCGGCACCAGTTACTGTTACAGCCGAGCTTGACGAATTGGTGGCTATTGCGGAAGGTATAAAAAAACGCCTTCCAGAGGCTGCCATGTTTTTCGATTTATGTGAACTCAGAGGGTACGAGTATCACACTGGTATTGTGTTTGCAGCCTACACGCCGAACTATGGTCGGGCAGTTGCCAAGGGAGGTCGATATGATCATATTGGAGAAGTCTTCGGTCGGGCCCGGCCAGCATCGGGTTTTGATAGCGATTTAAAAGTACTAGCAAAACTAAGTAACAAAATCTTCAAACGAAGAGCCGCGATTGTCGTACCGAATAATAATGACCCGGATCTACTGATATTAGTGGACACCCTTCGAGAGCAGGGAGAGATAGTGGTTAACTGGTTTGGTGATGCTGAATTGAGCCAGCAGGATTGTGAGGAGCAAAACTGCGATCGACAAATTGTTAACAGAAATGGAGAGTGGGTCGTGGAATCGCTATAAAAGCGTGACGGGTTTTAATCCATTTAAACGGTAAACTCATACTAGAATTGGAAGGAAATGGCTAAATCAGTAGTAGTATTGGGCACTCAGTGGGGTGATGAAGGCAAGGGCAAAATTGTTGACTTGTTAACTGAGCAGGCTAAGGTTGTAGTGCGCTTTCAGGGAGGCCACAATGCTGGCCATACTCTAGTTATAGATGGCGATAAGACCATACTGCATCTCTTGCCATCGGGCATTTTGCGAAAGGGAGTACAGTGCCTAATTGGTAACGGAGTCGTCCTTAGTCTAGAGGCATTGATGCATGAAATATCTGAATTGGAAGAGCGAGGCATACCGGTACAAAATAGACTTAATATAAGTGGAGCCTGTCTGCTGATTCTTCCTTCCCATATCGCTCTTGATCAGGCGCGCGAGAATCAGAAAGGCAGCAATAAATTGGGCACAACTGGAAGAGGTATCGGTCCGGCATACGAGGATAAGGTAGCCAGGCGCGGAATCCGACTAGCGGAGACGTTAGACGAATCGCGATTCAGAGAAAGGCTCAGCGAATTGTTGGAATATCATAATTTTTGGTTGGAAAAGTATTTCCAAGTAAGTCCGCTCGATTTTCAGCAGACCTTTGACGACTGCTTTAAATTAGCGGAAATGGTCAAACCAATGATTGCCGACACCATAGACATTCTGCACACGCATCGCCGGGCAGGGGACAACATCCTGTTCGAGGGAGCGCAGGGCTCTTTGCTGGATATCGATCATGGCACTTACCCTTTCGTGACCTCTTCCAACACAACGGCTGGTGGCACAGCAACAGGCAGCGGGTATGGTCCTCTCTATCTCGATTACGTGTTGGGGATTACCAAAGCTTATACTACGCGTGTAGGTTCAGGGCCTTTCCCGACAGAGCTATTCGATGAGGTAGGTAAGCACCTGGCTTCTGTTGGCGCGGAGAAGGGAGCCACCACAGGAAGGAATAGGCGCTGCGGCTGGTTCGATGCGGCAACAGTGAAATTGGCAACATGTATTAACAGTGTGTCTGGAATCTGTTTGACCAAGCTCGATGTTCTCGATGGCTTAAGCTCGGTTAAGATCTGCACGGGTTACCAAGGCATGGATGGAAATGCTTCATCCAGTTTGATGGATGTGGAAAGCTTCAAGAACCTCGAACCCATCTACGAAGAATTACCGGGATGGCAAGAATCAACGTTAGGCGCAAGAAGCCTGACTGATTTGCCAAAGAATGCGAGGGCTTATATCAAATATATAGAAGAGAGGGTTGAGGTGCCAGTCGATATTATTTCAACAGGTCCAGATCGGCAAGAAACCATAGTTTTGCGCCATCCCTTTGAAACCTAGCTAAGTTATCGGCTCCAGAGGCACGCTGCGCCCCTGGCTCCACTGGCATCACCAAACGCTGGTCGAGAAAGCCGAGTCTGAATAACATCGGTGAAAACAAATTCCTTCAGGAAATCTGGCACGGCTCTGTAGAGTTCAGGGATATTGGATAACCCGCCGCCGAGAACAATTAGTTCTGGGTCAACTATATTTATGACAGTGGCCAAGCAGCGAGCGAGTTGCTGACAATAGCGTTGGATACACTCCTCTGCATTTGAATTTCCTTGTTCAGCACGTCGAGCTATTTCTATCGTTTCCAGGTGTTGTCCTTCTTGTTCGAAATAAGTCTGCTTTAAGCCGTAACTAGAAAGTACGGTCTCGATGCAGTTGCTCCGTCCACAATAGCAATCTCGGTCATTACCGATTAATGACCGAACTGAAACCGGGATAGAATTGTGGCCCCATTCTCCGACGATATTGTTTGGACCGGTAAGTAATTTTTTATTGATTACAATGCTCCCGCCGGCTCCTGTTCCCAGTATGACGCCAAACACTGTGTAAGAGTTGGCTCCGACACCGAACCGGGATTCAGAAAGCGCAAAACAGTTTGCGTCATTTTCCATCCGAATTTCATAGCCAAGGAGTGACTCGATATCATGTTTGAATGGTTTACCATTCAGACAGATCGAGTTGCAATTCTTCATTAGCTCGCTAGGCTCTGAGAGAGCGCCGGGTGTACCAACTCCGACAGAGAGTCTAGAAGGTGAATTTGCTTGCAATTTATTTACAATGTCGCATATAGCGTCGAGAGTAGCCTCATACTGCTCAGAAGGAGTGTCCATTCGAATTTTTTCTGCGATCGATCCATCGTTGGATAGTATGATGCCTTCGATCTTAGTGCCGCCCAAATCTACTCCGATTCGCATTCCTCTTTCCTGTTTTGCGTTAATGCTGTTCTGTTACTCTGGCTTGTGTCAGCGCCACTTTGGAAGCACAGAAACTGAGCTTGCATAGTACTACAAACTCTCTAAAATCGTCGGTCCATCTGAATTTTATGAAGTAATAAACATGGAATGCAATTAAGTGACTCGAGCTCGCTACCAACAAATTTCTCTTAAAGATACGCCTTACTATCACTGTATTTCCCATTGTGTGCGACGAGCCTTTTTGTGTGGAGATGATCCCGTGTCTGGAAAGAATCTCGATCATCGTAAAAGATGGATTGTTACTCGTATCAGGCAGTTGGCGGCTCAGTTTTCAGTGGAGGTATGTGCGTACGCCATAATGAGCAATCATTATCATCTGGTTTTACATGTCGACAATGATCAAGCGAATGCATGGAGTGATGAAGAGGTTATTAAACGCTGGACAGCTTTGTTTCCTCGAAACGTACTATTGATTAAGACATTACAAAAAAATCAAAAGGCAAGGGTGGCCAAGAAACAATTGCGGCAATACATCTCGCTGTGGCGTGAACGCCTAATGGATATTAGCTGGTTCATGCGCTGTCTTAATGAGACGGTCGCCAGGCAAGCTAATTTAGAAGATAATTGTAAGGGCCGTTTCTGGGAGGGTCGGTTCAAAAGCCAGGCATTGCTGGATGAAAAATCGTTGCTCACCTGCATGGCTTACGTCGATCTCAATCCGATTCGCACCGGAGTGAGTGTTTCATTAGACAGTAGCGATTTTACATCAATACAGGAACGTCTGATTAGTCACGCAAAGAAAGTTAAGAACCGTAGTTATCGGCAACAACGATTACTTAATCGGCGGTCAGCCAGACACCTGATAGGCCGTCAAACTTCGGTAAAAAAATATGGCTCAGCATTACAGGGGTTTTCACGTTCGATCTTACCCCTCACACAGCAAAATTATTTGGAATTGCTGGAAACTACGAGCAAGGTGTTGGGGTTAACTCCAAAAAAACGGGCAAGAGCAATTCATCTGCTCGAAAATAAGCAGAGCGCCCTAAAGAACATCGGAATTTCATCGGAAGCTTGGCTAGATAGTGTAACTACGTTTAACAAACACTATTCTATTGCCGCGGGCACCGAAGATTCCTTAGTACTTTTTCATAATAGCCGAATAGAAGCCGGAGCCAGCTTTAAACATCCTCACAAATGGATTAGGGGAGTGCATGCTGCAAGGCTGTTGTACGGATCCTAACAAAGATTCCCCGGTCTGCTTCCTTTAACGGGCCTCGGTGGGGCAACGATTGCGATACTAAGAAGTTGAACCGCTAAAATATACCGGTGCTTATCTGTCCGGTATAAAAATCCCTTAAATAGCCATTTACTGCACAAAAATATGGCAGTAAGTAGTCTGTTATTAATTGAAAAATATTAAAGGACACCCAATTATATTTATTACGCTGTCTTTTCATTAAATGCAGAGTAGTTTGCTTAGTTAGAGCTAAGTATCAGATTTATCGTTAGATATTTGTTTTGGGCCTGGCATAGAAAGTTGGAGGGGGCTGGTACAACATTTTTAGGTTCTATCACAAGAACCAAAATAATCAACGGATATCACTATATATTGATTGACTTTGATCTATTAACACTATATGTTGCGCTGCATAACACAAGCTAACTTATTGAATTTTCAGGGCTAGATTTACTGCTCAACAAAAATTCAACAGAGAAATTACGCGAAAAGCATCAGCTTTAGATCAACAAAAATTAACTAAATGGTTCTATATTAAAAGCGACAGAACAATACAACACCATAAAAATTTGACCATAAAATGATAACTGGTATTTTATTTGGCAGAAGGTGGGGTTATAAAGAATGAATAAACTCGCTCGAGTAGTAGTCGAAGAACCTAATAGTGATTCCGTGCAAGACCGAGATGCTGGAAACGTTGAACAATACCTGAAGAAGAAAATAGAAGCTGAAATCAGGATGAAGCTTGATCAATTTGCCAGAGAAATACTACACGCTAGGAAGAAACGAGAAGAGCGCTGGCCTATTGACTCGTTACGAGACATCCACTGAATAGCATACTTTATTTACGGACTCCAAACGCTTTTCCAGAAAATCGCATAAATCGCAACCCAGTCTTGTTTTTGAAAGATAATTCCAGCCAGTAATCGCCCTTTTGAGTTACAAAGTCTTGATTGTTTTTACATTGATGGTTTGCCACCTTGCTCTGAGGAGTCTTCGATGATTAAGTTTGAGTACCGGTTTGGGGTCTTACTTTTTTGCTTACAATTAATCAGTTGTGCGACCAATAGTGTTTACTCACCATTGCTTAGAGCTGAGCCTGAAATTGGATCTGAGCTTACCCGCGCTCCACGCACCCTAAGGCTGTATTTCGATGAGTTGCCTGATGTATCTCAAAGCAGTCTCAGGCTAGTTGGCCCTAATGGCGAACATCAGCTGCGTGGTCTACATACTATGTCTGAAAATGATCTTATGATTGAAATTATAGATCCAGTGACCCGGGGTGAGTATCGCGTAGAATGGGTTACAGCAGTTGGAGCTGACCCTGGAGTTTACTCTGGTACGTTCAACTTTTCAGTGCCAGCCGAGGGAAATTAATAGCTGTATTTCCTGCCAGGTTAAAGGCCTCTGTCTTCTTAATTTATGCTCCGCTTGTAAGCACCATTTCGAGAGGGCGTGTGTTTGGTTTTACGTCGGTCCAAAGAATGGCCCTGTACAATGTATAGCGTAAGGAATTGATTCAGATAAGCTATTGGTGCCCAGGAGAGGACTTGAACCTCCACGACCGTCAGGCCACTAGCACCTGAAGCTAGCGTGTCTACCAATTCCACCACCTGGGCTCGGGAGCGCCACTGTATCGGGGCAGTTACTCAGTGTCAATATCAACCAATGTGTCACAGACATTGATATAGTACGGGTGTATACTTTGCATATTCCTAATGCCCTCCCCCAAATCTAAACTCCAAAAATCGAGCGGTTCTTTCTCTCAGAGTGAATCGAAGATCTCTGCCCTTAAAATTCCAAGCCGTGATGCGATTATTCAGCATCTCGAGAAAGTGGGTAAGCCTGTTGCTCATAAAAAGCTTTGCAAGCAAATGGGACTCAAGGAAGAGAAGCAGATGAAGGGACTGCATAATCGCATGGTTGCCATGAGCCGGGATGGCCAGGTAATAAGCAATCGTCGCGGGGTCTATGGACTGGCGACACACATGGACCTGATTAAAGGTCGGGTCAGGGGAACTAAAGATGGAGTTGGTTACTTTATTCCCGAGGACAGTTCCGACGACCTTTTTCTTGGTCTACGTGAGATGGAAAAGCTTTTTGACGGAGATCAGGTGCTAGCGCGATTTACTGGATTCGACAAACGTGGGCGACGGGAGGGCACAATTGTTGAAATTCTATGTAGGAAATATTCTTATGTTATTGGCCGCTTCTATCAGGAGCAGGGTTTCAGCTTGGTTATTCCTGATAATAGGCGAATCAACCATGAGATACTGATACCAAATGATCAAGCAGGGGGCGCAAAGGATGGACAGTATGTAGTTGCAGAACTCGTTAAGTATCCTGCAAAAAGACGTAAGGCGATCGCAAAGATCACCGAGATACTAGGCGACATAACAACACCAGGCCTTGAGATTGATATCGCGATTCGCAGCCACGATATTCCTCACAAGTGGCCGACGGCTGTTAGGAAAGAAATAGCTCGGTTCCCAAAAAATGTTACTGAGCAAGAGCAAGAAGGGCGCTTCGATTTACGTGATGTTCCGTTTGTAACGATCGATGGAGAAGACGCTAAGGATTTCGATGATGCAGTATTTGCCCATAGACACCAGCGTGGTAATTGGACCCTATATGTGGCAATAGCTGACGTTTCCCATTATGTAGCAGTGGGGAGCCTATTGGATGAAGAGGCAATCAATAGAGGTAATTCAGTGTATTTCCCAGGGCACGTTATCCCGATGTTACCGGAGAAACTTTCGAACGGATTATGTTCGTTAAGGCCAAAAGTAGATCGATTAGCTATAGTCTGCGAAATGCAGGTCTCTGCTAAAGGAGAGATGACAGGTTACACTTTTTATGAAGCCGTAATACATTCCCATGCTAGGCTGACCTATACGGAAGTTGCTGAAATTGTCCAGAAACCCGGGACAGGGACAGCGAAAAAAATGCAGGAACGGCTCAGAAGACGACATAATTTAGTGGTTGATCATGTCGATAGTTTATATCTCCTCTCTAAGGCGTTGCGAACTTATCGGGATCGACTTGGCGCCTTAGAGTTTGGTAGTACGGAGACTCGTATCATCTTTGGTGAAGACAAAAAAATTCGCGAAATTGTGCCTGTAGAAAGAAATGATGCCCATCGCCTGATCGAAGAATGTATGTTAAGTGCGAATGTGGCTGCGGCACGGGTGCTCGAAGAATATAAGGTGCCTGCTCTGTATCGTATCCATGAAGGGCCAAATATCGATAAGCTTGGAAACCTTCGCGAGTATCTGGATGAGCAGGGGCTTTATCTGGCTGGTGGTGATAAGCCATCTCCAAGTGATTATCAACAGGTCCTCCAGGCAATTATCCACCGGCCCGATCGTCATATGTTGCAAACCATGTTAATTCGCTCAATGATGCAGGCAATGTATAAGCCAGAAAATGAGGGCCACTTCGGTTTAGGTTTTCCAGCCTACACACATTTCACCTCACCGATTCGCCGTTATCCTGATTTATTAGTGCACCGAGCTATACGAAGCTTGATACGAAATCACAAGGGAGCTCATGTACAAAAGCACAAAGCAGCTGTGCGATTCTCGAAAGATAAGATCTATCCCTATAACAAAAAAGATATGGTTAAGTTTGGCGAAAGTTGTTCAGCAGCGGAGCGTCGTGCGGACGCAGCCAGTTACAGTGTAATTGACTGGTTGAAATGCGAGTACATGCAAGAACATGTGGGAGACGAGTTTGGCGGCACTATCGCGACAGTAACCAGCTTCGGGTTATTCGTTGAACTGGAAGATATCTATATAGAAGGTTTGGTTCACATTACGGAACTCAGCAATGACTATTATCACTTCGATCCGGTTCGACATTGCCTGGAGGGAGAGCGAAAGCATAAGGTTTACCGCCTAGGTGATACCGTGCAGGTGAAAGTAATACGTGTTGAACTAGACGAGAAAAGAATTGATTTACGGATTGTGGGAAACAGTGCAGCTGTTAAGAGCAATAAAAATAATAGAAGTAAGGCAAATAAACGGGCCAAAAAACCTAGAACCGCTGTTAAAAAGAAGAAGTCGAATTCGTCAAAAATCGGTAAGGC
>CETZ01124358.1_pt1 | contig 17964 bp, 19 predicted proteins | sample 531441 | NCBI WGS metagenome assembly CETZ01 (sample SAMEA2623098, study PRJEB7988) | marine metagenome | isolation source: saline water (ENVO:00002010), including | reverse complement strand
CCGGCTGCATTTTTATGACCGCCTCCGTTAAAATGTTCGCGGGCCAAAACATTCACATCAAAGCTGCCTTTAGAGCGGAATGATATCTTTATACGGCCGTCTTTCTCCGCCATAAACACGCTCAGCTTTACTCCCAGTACGGAAAGGCCGTAGTTCACAAACCCCTCCGTATCTCCTTTTTTATAGCCATACCTCTCTAGATCCTCAGCGCTTAAACGGATAATGGCCACGGGCAAATCCTCCAGCACTTCCATCGTCAACAAGGCTGTGCTGAGTAATTGAAGGCGATTGGAGGTATTGATATCATAGATACGGGAAGCCATCTCATTTGGCTCCACTCCTTTTTCCAGTAAAGCTCCCGCTACCTGGTGGGTAGTAGGTGTTGTACTGTTAAAACGAAAACTTCCGGTATCCGTCATAATCCCGGTATACAGGCATTCCGCTTCATGCCGGCCAATGTGGTGGGTCCACCCAAGCTCATGCAGTACATGGTACATCAATTCACAGGTGGATGACATTTCCGTATCGGAAAACATCACATCCACAAAATTATCCGGCTGCTGGTGATGATCAATCATGATGCGGTTGGCTTCAGCAGAAGTGAGGCTTTCTTGCATAGGCCCGCTCCTTTTCAGAGAGTTATAGTCCAGGTGAATGAGCAAACCTGCCTTTTCCACCAAACCTCCGGCCAGCTCCGGGTTTTCATCAAATGCTACCACCTTTGCGTCTCCTTCCATCCATTTCAGAAAATCAGGATACGTATTGGGCACCACTACTTTTACATCACGGTCCAGTTTTTTTAATACCCCGTATAAGCCCAGAGCACTGCCCATGGCATCACCATCGGGGTTTACGTGGTTGGTTATAACAATCGGGGATGAATTTTCAAGAAGTCGCCTTGCTTCATTAATAAGGGCGGGATCTAATTTCATAGGCCAAAGATACGTTCTGCAGAGCTCTGGTAAAAAGCAGGTTTAATTTATGTTATCTTCGAACCCGATGGAAAAGAAAGTCCAAAATGCATGGGCCTTTTATGACTGGGCCAACTCCGTGTATTCCCTCGTAATAAGCACCGCTGTTTTTCCCATTTATTTCAACAGTGTAACCTCGGTCAATGACCAGCCAATACACTATGAACTATTAGGAATGAGCGTCCCGAATACTACTCTATACAGCTACTCCTTATCTCTTTCATTTGTACTGGTAGCCATTATTTCCCCTTTTCTTTCCGGTATTGCAGACCATACCGGTAAAAAGAAACGCTTTATGCAGTTTTTCTGCTACCTGGGTGCCACCTCCTGTTCGCTCTTGTATTTTTTTGATGGTTCCAACATTTGGTTTGGATTGTTAATGAGCGTGCTGGCCAGCGTTGGTTTTTGGGGAAGCCTGGTATTCTACAATGCTTTTCTTCCCGAAGTGGCTTCGCCTGACCAACAGGATGCCCTTTCTGCCAAAGGTTTTTCCCTGGGTTATATCGGGGCTTCACTATTGCTTATCGTAAACCTGCTTATGATCCAGATGCCAGACACTTTTGGTTTTAACGGAGCCGGTGATGCCTCGCGTTTCAGCTTTTTATTAGTGGGGATCTGGTGGGCCGGTTTTGCGCAGGTAAGTTTTAGGCGGCTGCCGGATAATGTATACCAGCGCGTTTCTGATGAACGCTACATCTGGAAGGGTTTTCACGAATTGCGGGCGGTATGGATGGAACTGAAAGGACAGCTTTCACTGAGGCGGTTCCTCTATTCTTTCTTCTTTTTCAGTATCGGGGTACAAACCGTGATCCTTCTGGCCGGTTTATTCGGGGATGTGGAGCTGGGCCTTGATTCTTCCAAGCTCATCACCACTATACTTATCATTCAGTTTGTAGGTATTGCCGGATCACACCTCTTTTCCTTTTTTTCCAGGAAATACGGTAACCTTCAATCTCTTAAAATATGTATTGTACTATGGGCACTTATATGCTTTGGTGCCTATACCCTTACCAAAGATGACCCCAGCGTAGAACTGAAATTCTATATCATTGGAGCCGTGGTAGGTTTGGTTATGGGTGGTATACAGGCCATCAGCCGCAGCACCTATAGTAAACTTCTTCCTGAAGAAACCCATAGCCACGCCAGCTATTTCAGCTTTTATGATGTTACGGAAAAGGTCTCCATTGTGCTGGGTACTGCCATATACGGACTGCTTATTGACCTTACCGGAAGCATGAAAATGAGCGTACTAGCTTTATCCCTGTTTTTTGTGATCGGTTTTTTGCTGATCCTTTGGGTGCCTAAAACACGCTATGTTCGCTAATTTTCCACGGTGCAATTATCTATTCGTACCTCACCGAAAAGATCGTCATAACCAACTACTCTTCCCTTAATACTAGCCTGGCTACCTTCGGATAGCTCAGCATTTGAAAAATCGCCATTGCAAAAAACGCCTCCCGACAGTTTTATATGGGTATCATCCTTTTCTTCTACGGTACCACTCACGAGTACTACCTGATCCAGGTATATTTCATTGGCTCCTTCCTGTCCCTGGCTGTAGGCCTCACTTAACTCGGTAGATGTAAGCTTATGACTGGCGGTTTCGCCCTGAATATCACGATGTGGTTTGAACCAAAGGTAGGCCCCATAAGCTGTACCCAATAAAACCACCACTAATACCGCCAACAATACTTTTTTCATATTATACCGTTAAATTTGTACTAATTTAGCAATTAAACACATAACCCCTAGTCTTTTATACTATTGAAAGGAATAATCAGTGCCCTCAGTTTTTTTATCCTTCTTATAACCTTCACGTTTTCCTGTAAGCATGACCCCTTTCCGGCCCCACCTGACGGAATGAATGGGGATACGATAAAAACCCCGGTGGACACCACGGGGCCTAATGGAAAACCCTGTGACCCGGACAGTGTTTACTACAGCCGCGACATCCAACCCCTGCTTAATGCCAATTGTGCCTATGCCGGGTGTCATGATGCGGCTACTTCACAAGATGGCGTAAATCTTTCCAACTATAACACAGTGATAGCCACGGCCGATGTACGCCCTTTTAACCCGGGTGGCAGTGACATTTACGAAGTAATAACCGATAGTGATCCCCAGGATCGCATGCCTCAGGGACTTCCTGCTTTACCGGCTGATCAGATAGCCCTGATCCGAAAATGGATCGAACAGGGAGCTCTGAACCTAAGCTGTAATGAATGCGACACCACCAATCTCACTTATACCAACGGCATAAAGGCTATTTTTGATCAAAACTGTATTTCGTGCCACGGAACTACCACCCCCCAGGCCGGAAGAAGCCTTACCAACTACCAGCAGGTGCAGGATGCTGTTTTGAATACCAACCTTTTGGAACGCATTAACGGAGACCCCGGGGTTCCTGTAATGCCCCAGGGTGGTAAGATGCCACAATGCAATATTGACAAGATCGAGATTTGGGTTAGCAACGGCTTGCCCCAGTAATCAAAGTAAATATGAGAGTAACTTTTTTAAGCCTGATCGGAATAGTTGCGATGGCAGCGCAGTCCTGCTATTATGACAACAAAGAAGATCTGAACCAGAATTTAGGCTCTGCCAATTGCGATACCACCAATGTAACCTACAGTGGTACCATACAGGCTATTATGGCTACTAACTGCGCTACTTCCACCGTCTGTCATGCCGGTCCTAATCCTTCCGGAATAAAGGATTTTACTTCTTACCAGGAAGTAAAGTCTGCCATTGACGCCAGCGGTAATGGCTCACTTATTGGTAGAATAACCGCCACAACCGGATCTTTGATGCCTCAGGGTGGTCCCAAACTTCCAGATTGTGATATTCAAAAAATCCAAAAATGGGCAGATAACGGTGCCCCTAATAACTAATTTAAATACCATGAATATGAAAACCAGAATTTTGTCACTAGCCTTTATGACTGCCTTTGCTGTAAGTGGTTATGGCCAAAAACTTGCTACCCGCAACGGTTACGTTAAGTTCTTTTCCAAAACTCCCGTAGAAAACATTGAAGCAGAGAACAATCAGGTTTCCAGTGTTATAGATACTGAGAGCGGGGACTTTGCCTTCTTGGTGCAAATCAAGGCTTTCCGCTTTGAAAAAGCCCTTATGCAAGAACACTTCAACGAAAACTATATGGAGAGCGGTAAATTCCCTCAGGCTTCCTTCCAGGGATCTATCGATAATTTCAGTTCTGTAAACCTTAAAAAAGAGGGGGAATATCCTGTTACTTTAAAAGGAACCATGAACATCCACGGTCAGGAACAAAAGATCGTGGAAGAAGCGGTTGTTGTGGTGAAAGGCGAAAAAGTTTCACTAAACTCAAAATTCAAGATAAGCCCTAAAGATTACGGGGTTAAGATACCTGCCGCCAAAAAGGACAATATAGCGGATGTGCTGGATGTTACTGTAAAAATGGACTATGACAAAAAATAATTTCCTGAAAGGAGGCCTGCTAGCAGGCCTCCTTTTTAGTTTATTCCAATTCCAGGCCTTTGCCCAGAATGATCTGTTGGGGATGCTGGAGGATGAGCAGGGCCCTACCACTGACTATGCTTTTGCCACTTTTAAAGGTACTAAAGTAGTTAACCTGCAGTCTCCGGAATTACCCGGTAAAGGGGTTTTACAATACACTATACTTCACCGTTTCGGGTCTTTTAATGATGACTATTTCTACAATTTTCTGGGGCTGGACAATGCCCAGGTGCGGTTAACCCTCGATTATTCCATAATGGACTGGCTGAACGTGGGTGTAGGGCATAGTGCGGTAAATAAGGTATATGAAGGTTTTGCAAAATACCGCCTCATGCGACAAAGCAAGGGGGCCAGGAATTTTCCTTTTACCATTACCGGATTTTCAGGACTTTATTACAGCGCCCTCCGCTTTCCTGAAGACGCCCGCTATAATGAGTCAGACCGCTTGAATTACGTTCATGAACTGGTGGTAGCCCGTAAATTCAACCAGGACTTTTCCGCAGAAATAGTTCCTACGGTTACCCATTTCAATCTGGTTGACAGCGCTGATTTTTCCAATGACGTTTTTTCGATCGGTTTAGCGGCCCGCTATAAGTTCACGGCCATGCATGCGCTTAACATTGAGTATGTGTACCAGCTTAACCCCAATTCCTTTGTGAACCCTGAAGACGGAAAGTTAAAATCCTATCCTAACGCTCTTTCCATAGGCGTGGATATTGAAACCGGGGGACACGTATTTCAATTGTTCCTTACCAACTCACGCGGAGTAAGTGAACCTTATGTTTTCGCACAAACACCTGGCAGCTGGCTGGACGGTGACATCCACTTTGGATTCAATATCTCACGGGTATTTACCATCAAAAAGCCTAAGCTTCCTGAAGCGGAAGGTTAGTGAAAAAAGCATTTTTTAAAAGGGGAAGATCTTAGTAGACCACCACTTTACGGGTAGCTTCCACTCCATTGCTGGAAATATGCGCTACCATAATACCTTTGGGAAGGTCTTCCAGGGATATCTGGTTCTTATACCCGCTTAAAGCATACTCGCGGATCATCTTACCATCCAAACCAATAAGTTTTACCCTGGCGGCAGGTGTGTATGTCTCAGGCAACGAAATATCCAGGAACTTACCCCTTTGCACCATGGCCGGCTTCTCCACCTCAAATTCATTGATGTTAATAGGAGCACCTTCTCCCATATAGATACTTGAATCCGGCTGAGACTGGTAGGCAAATTCCTTGATAGTAACCGAACGTAGGTCTGCAGAAACATCAAGCCTTACCCAACCGTAGAAAGTTCCGGTGGTACTGTCTGAAGTAGGGGCTGTAAACCTCAACCCGAGGAAACCATCGGTTACTCCCGATGTGGTATCCACCCATTGACTGTTCGGATAGGTAGTGCCGTCCACCTCAAAAGCAAGATAACCTATGTTGCGGGCCTGATTGATACCTTTAAAGGTATTTCCCGGACCAATGGTATCACCAACGTTCAGACGAAAAGCATAATTATAATTGGAATAATTAACACCTACAACCTGATTGGCGGCATTACCACCGGTACGCACCAGAACACCGGAGATGTTATAAATAGTGGAATCCACCAGTTGCACAATGCGAAAATCCACCACATTGCCGGTATCCTGATCAATATCCAGATCATATATAGCACCATTGGTACTAAGGGTAGTATCCTGTAAATCCGTCCATATAACCTGGCCATTTACAGACTGCACCCCTAATATAGCTGATGCCATGCCGGTATATTTCAATACCAGTCTTTCAATTTTATCGTTTTCCATGATAATGCCTTTCGCGCCTCAAAAATCCTAAAAACAATCTATTTCCCCAATATATTCCGATAAAGCTTTAGGTCTACTTTTTCAGCAGCCTTATGAACATCTATATTTTCACCCAGGAATGCCGCAACTTCGCTCATCACCTCCTCAGGCTTTTGCAGGCAATCATGGTAGGCTACTTCCATACAGCTTACGTTAGGCTGGTGGCTCAGCCATACGGTCATTTGCTCTTCTTCCCGTTGAAGGTTAGCAGCATGCTGAAAAGGAAAATTACGCATGATATCCTGCTTATGCTGCCCCATCATTACCCGCTGTGAAACCACCACTTCTGTAAGCGGTCTTTGCATACGAATAATCCGGTACCGCTCCGTAGCAGGTAAATAACGAAGTAATTGTGAAACTACCTTGACGCATTTACCCCGCGCTTCAGGCATCCATTCTGCGTCTATTCCCAGCCTTTTCACCCTTTCATCTTCAAGATAGCCCTGTGGATTATTCAGATCCGAACTACGGGTATGATCGCTGACGACCTCTACCCCTCCCGCCTGGAGCATTTGCATCATAAGGCTTGTACCACTGCGGGGTAAGCCGGAAACAATTATTACAGGCTCGCCTGAATGAGCAGGACTTTCTATTAACTCATTTAATAACACTCTCGCCTTTTGGTGTTTAGGAGCCTGATGCAAACAAAGGTTGAGAGCCGTTATAGCGTCTTTCCTTTTGTCCATCTTGAACAGGCATACCGCCATCAGGTAATGGGCGTGGGGTTGGTAGAAAAGATTCTGGAGACTTGCTTCCAAGCTTTCGAGGGCTTCAGGATATTTCCCATTCTCAATATAACACTGCCCTGAACTGGTGAGAGCTGTAGCGTTCTCAGCATCCAATTGAAGGGACTTTTGAAAATAATTAAAGGCTTCATCAGTCTGGCCACTTAGCAATAAGGCCTTTCCAATCTCATTGTACAACTGCACTGATTGCGCTCCGGCCGCTTCAATATCTTTGAATTGCAAAAGGGCTTCAGTTCTACGACCGGTGTATAAGTACAAAAGAGCCTGCAGAAAAATGTACTGTGGGTTTTGAGAGTTGAAGGGTGCCAGTTCCCCAAGCAGGGTTTCCAGCTCTTCATAATCCCCCTTTTTCAAGAGTATATCCGCCAGGAGCATAGCGGTACGTCCATCCCCGTATTCACCGTACATCATCCGGGCTTTCTGCAAAGCCTTATCCAGGTGATTCCCGTCTACAAGACTGACGCAAAGGTTATAAGCCAACTCCTGTTTAACCGCCATAACCTTATCACTGGAGGGGAGGTCTATATATCCCATGTCCTCCAACTCCTTCATCATTACTTGATCGGAAACCTGTTCTGATGAAAGGAATGCAGGAAAACGGCCTATGCCCTCCCAAGTGGGAATATAGCTTACCTCCTGCGGAGATTTCCACAGGTCCAGTCTTGCCGTGCCTTCCATATCCTCACCTATGGGCAGATCAAAAAGATGCAGAATCGTAGGTGTAACATCCAATAGCGAGGCTCCGTATATTTTTTCACCAGTCCTGAAATCCGGACCGGCTGCCAGCAGGATACCGTATTTACGATGCTCCAGAGCAGGAGCCGCAGGTACATCCGGAAGTTCCAGGGTCCTTAACTGACCCGATTCAAAACCGTGATCAGAAACCAATAGTAGGTGACAATCTTCACCGGCCAGGGAAAGTAACCTTTCCAGCATCATATCGTGAAAACGATACGCGGCTTCCACCACTCCTTTATAGTGCTCAAACTCCTCATGATCCACACCCTCTTGCCGGGGAGGGTGGTACTTCATCGCCAGGTGGCTGAAATGATCAATGGCTTCATAATATACAGCTGTTACATCCCATTCGGAGTTCTCCATAGCCCAGGTAACAGCGTTATGAACAGAGCTGCAATGTGCCAGTACTCTCATCAAGGGTTTCAGAACCTTGTCGGTTTCCGGATCCAGCTCTGATGCCCGGGGAACAAAAGGTTCAATATGCGCCAGCGTAAGCTCTGAAGGGTGTAAGCGTAGATTTTTTAAGGTTTCTCTGAGGCCCTCGGGGAACACTGCTCCTCTATCCAGGGGCCACTCCTCACCCGGGGCAGGTGCTTTTTGATGAAATGCATTGGAAACACATATACCGTTCAACCTTTCAGCCGGATGGGAGGGCCACCAATTGATGACATTGGTTTTCAACCCCGCCTCATTGAGTATGCTCCAAAAAGCTTTAACCTGGCGTGAAGTAGCGCGTACGGGTCTTACTTCTCCCTTATTGGTATCCACCTCCACAAAACCTTTAATACCATGATCATACGCTCTTTTAGAAGTAGCGATGGAAGTCCATAGCATGGGGCTTAAAGGAGGGTTTAGAGTGGCTATATTGCCACTTGCTCCTTTTTGCATTAACTGCCGGAGGACCGGCATCTTTCCCTCCTCCATCAAGGGCTTTATTATTTGCCAGTCAGCCGCATCCCAACCTACTACCAGAAGCTTCTTCATATTCCGCAAAAATAGCAGGACTTTTTCGTGTAAGAATTGATAATTTAGACCTTCTTAATTCCAGAATGATAAAAGGGGTTTTATTTGAGAATATCAGGATCGCTATGCAATCCGTCCGCGGCCAGTTGCTCCGGACCATACTTACAGGACTCATCATTGCCATAGGTATTACCGCACTGGTTGGTATCCTTACGTCTATTGATGTTATAAAGTCTTCTCTTACCGGGCAATTTGCTCTTATGGGTGCCAACACCTTTACCATCCGCAACGTAAAATCAGACATTCAAGTAGGGCGCAATGGTGAAAAGCCACAGATCTATTCTCCCATCACCTATTATGAAGCATTGGAATTCAAGGAAAAATTTGGTGATAAACCAGGAGTAGTAAGTGTGTCTTATATCGCCTCCGGTATAGCAGAGGTAACCTACGGAAAGGAAAAGACCAACCCCAATATAGCCGTTTGGGCCTGTGATGAAAACTACATCAAGACCGGGGGCTACGAAATGGAAAAAGGCCGGAATATTACCACCTCAGATCTCGAATCTGCAAGTCCGGTAGCCCTTATAGGACAGGAAGTAAAAAACAAGCTGTTCAAAGCAAAAGATCCCCTTGGGGAAATGATTGAGATTGGAGGAACCCGGTATAAGGTAGTAGGCTTGCTTAAGGAAAAAGGCAGCGCTATGGGCTTTGGTGGCGACAAATCTGTTTTCATCCCCATAACCAAAGCTCGCTCACGCTTTAGCCGGAGCAGCCAGAGCTTCGCGGTGAGTGTCATGTCTCCCGGCAGCGAGCAATTGGATAATACCGTATCGGAAGCCACCGCAGTTATGCGTAAGGTGCGCAGGTTAAAACCCAAGGAAGAATCCAATTTTGGCATACTGAAAAGTGATAGTCTATCCGAAACCTTGATTGAAAAACTGGAGTATGTTACGCTGGCAGCTGTACTGATTGCTGCTATAACCCTTTTTGGGGCGGCCATTGCCCTGATGAACATTATGTTGGTTTCCGTTACAGAACGTACCCGTGAAATAGGCGTTCGTAAAGCTATTGGAGCCAAGGCCAAGGTCATCAGGAGTCAATTCCTTACGGAAGCCATTATTATATGCCTTTTCGGAGGTATAGCAGGTATTCTGCTCGGTATTCTTATTGGCAACCTTACATCCATGATCCTGGGTGGCCGTTTCATCATTCCCTGGCAATGGATATCCGGATCTATGGCCCTTTGTTTTGTAGTAGGCCTTATCTCCGGCTTATACCCTGCTTATAAGGCGTCCCGTCTTGATCCGATAGAAGCTTTACGCTACGAATAAGTACACACAATGGTAATAGGACGGGATAATATATCTCCCTTCAATTTGAGATTTACGCCATTAGGAGTACTTTTGCGCGTATCCCTGTATGCAAAAGCTATTTCAGGGGCACTCAACTCCCACAACTTTACAGGTAACCCCTTGCCGGTATGCAGGTACCGCGTATAATTTTATAGTAAACCCTACTTATGAGAAAACATCTGTTGTTCGTTCTTTTCACTTTCTTACTGGGAAACTTATCCTCGTATGCACAATCCAGCCCGGAATTCCTGGATAGTGGTGATCTGGCTACCCAGTTCCGGCAATTGATAGATCAATCCAATGATTACCAAGAATATAAAGTAGTAAAGAAAACGTGGATCAATACCATGCAAACCCACATCTCTGACAGCTTAACCCGTCAGAAGGAGGCGTTGGCCACGGCCAACAGGACCATTGCCGATCAACTCGCAACTATCGAAACTCTCAATACGCAGCTTTCTACTACTCAGGACAGCCTGCTTCAGGTTCGTGAGGAAAAAAATAGCATGGCGCTATTGGGCGTATCCACTGAAAAAAGCACCTATAGGATCATAATGTGGGGACTGGTAGGTCTTTTAGCTATGCTGGTCATTGTTTTCTTGGTTAGGTTCAGAAGCAGCAATGCAGTAAGCTCCCAGGCCAAACAAACGCTGGAAGGTGTGGAAGAAGAGTTTGCCCAGTATAAGAAGCGTTCACTGGAACGGGAACAAAAACTGAGAAGACAACTTCAGGATGAAATCAATAAACAAAGAGGTATCCAATAAATAAACAAGCCCATAAAAAAAGCCTCTGCAAATGCAGAGGCTTTTTTTATATCGGGAAGGTCTGATATTATATCTGACCTGATTCTCCTACTACTTCAAATTCAAAGTCCACAATTACCTCGCGGTGCAGGCGGATCTGAGCGGTATAAGGACCTGTAGCCTTAATGGAACCACCTTGTATCTGAATGTATTTACGATCAATATGATGTCCGGCTTTAGCCAGTTCATCAGCAAGATCAGCATTATTAATAGATCCGAAGAGCTTATTACCCTTACCTACCTTGGCCACCAGACGAACGTTAAGTTCTTTCAGTGCATCGGCAGTTTTTTGAGCATCTTCAATTTCCTTGGCTTCCTTGTGCTTACGTTGCTTAAGGTTCTCCAAAAGCATTTTCTTGGCACCTGGAGTTGCCAGGGTAGCAAATCCGTAAGGTATAAGGTAGTTACGGCCGTAACCATTTTTAACGGTCACAATATCATCCTTATAACCCAGGTTTTCTACGTCTTTTGTTAAAATCAATTCCATAGCAAACTCTTATTTAAGGTTATCAGTTACGTAAGGCATCAGGGCCAGGTGGCGCGCACGCTTAATGGCAGTGGCCACTTTACGCTGATACTTCAGTGAAGTTCCTGTAATTCTGCGAGGAAGGATCTTACCTTGTTCGTTTACAAACTGGGTAAGGAAGTTGGTATCCTTGTAATCTACATACTTAAGACCGTATCTCTTAAAACGGTCATATTTTTCCCTTTTACCGGTGTCGATACTAAGGGGTTGCAGATATCTGATTTCAGACTGATTGGAGCCGGTTTCTAATTCACTCATGATTCAAAAATTTTAAGCGTTTTGCATTTTCTTTCTTCTCTTGGCGGCAAACTCAACGTGATGTTTGTCCATGCGAACAGTTAAGAACCGCATGATGCGCTCGTCACGTTTCATTTCTACCTCCATAGCTTCAATAGCCCCACCGGGCGCCTGAAACTCGAGTAAATGATAAAAACCACTTCTTTTGTGCTGAATAGGGTAAGCCAGCTTGCGCAGCCCCCAGTTCTCTTCATTCAGCACCTTACCTTCATTGCTTTCAAGAAGGTTTTTGAATTTGTCTACCGTTTCCCTTACCTGTTCATCAGATAAGACGGGATTCATAATGAAAACGGTTTCGTACTGATTCATCCGTTAATAATTTAGTTTTTAATAACTTACTTAGTCCCTGAAAAAGGGAGGGCAAAAGTAACATTATCCTTCCTATTACGCAATACTTCGTTTCTTTGGATGCTCAGGAATTGAATTCCAGCGCATTCAGTACTTTTTGCTTTTCAGTTTTTATCAACAAACTTTCACCACCCATCCTAGAAATTCTACTTTTGCAGCGTTTTTATCAGGAAATTATGAGTAATCTAGAAAATCTTACCCAAACAGCTTCACAGGTCCGCAGAGACATCGTCCGCATGGTTCATGCCGTCCAATCAGGTCACCCCGGAGGTTCCCTCGGATGTACCGAGTTCATGGTAGCCCTCTATTTTGAGATCATGAACCATAACCCTGACTTTAATATGGATGGTGAGGGAGAAGATCTTTTCTTTTTATCCAACGGTCATATAAGCCCCGTTTTTTATAGTGTATTAAGTCGTAGTGGCTACTTTGATAAAGAAGAACTGGGCACTTTCCGTAAACTGGATTCCAGGTTACAGGGACACCCCACCACCCATGAAGGTTTGCCAGGGGTAAGAGTAGCTTCCGGTTCACTAGGGCAAGGGATGTCTGTTGCTATTGGTGCGGCACTGACCAAAAAACTGAACAACGATCCTGGTATTGTTTTCACTCTTCACGGTGATGGAGAACTCCAGGAAGGCCAGATATGGGAAGCTGCCATGTTTGCTCCCAACCATCATGTAGATAACCTTATCTGCACCATTGACGCCAACGGTCAGCAAATAGACGGTAGCACGGAAGAGGTAATGCCACTGGGAGACATAGGTGCAAAATTTGAAGCTTTTGGCTGGGATGTAATGCACATTGAGGATGGCAATAACATGAGCCAGGTACTGGAAGGCCTTACTGAAGCTAAAACCAGAACTGGTCACGGTAAACCCGTACTGATTGTAATGCGCACTTCAATGGGTAGCGGTGTTGACTTTATGGAAGGAACCCATGAATGGCACGGTATAGCCCCAAATGATGAGCAACTGGCTTCCGCACTGGAACAGCTGGAAGAAACCCTCGGTGACTACTAAAACTGTCTATTGCTGAAATATCGTTACATACTTCTTTTTTTCCTGCTGGTAGGAAATCTTGGTCTGTGGGCACAAAAAGAACAGGAAGAGGTGGTACTTACCCGTATCCTGTTTGTTTTTGATGGCTCTCAAAGTATGTATGCCCGCTGGCAAAGCGGACGAAAGATTGATGTTGCTCAGCAACTGATGATCAAAATGCTGGACAGCCTGGAAAGTTTGGATTCCAGGAGTTTTCAACTGGCCTTGCGCGTTTACGGGCATCAGAAACCGGTGCCTCCTCAGGATTGTAATGATACCCGCCTGGAAGTTCCCTTCGGCAATAAAAATATCGGCCGGATTAAAAAGGTGATCCGTTCCATATCTCCAAAGGGAACCACCCCAATTGCCCGTTCCCTCCAACGATCAGCTCATGATTTTACGGAATGTGAGAATTGCCGTAATATCATTATTCTCATTACGGATGGTGTGGAATCCTGTGATGAAGATCCCTGTGCCGCCTCGCGTCTACTGCAGCAAAAAGGCATTGCCCTCAAACCCTTTGTGATCGGGATTGGTCTGGACAAGAACTTCCGCCAAACCTTTGATTGTGTAGGAACCTTCTATGATGCTGCGGATGAAGAAACTTTTGAGAACGTATTGGGTGTAGTGATCTCTCAGGCACTCGACAACACTTCCGCCCAGATCAACCTGGTAGATGGTAACGGTTTACCTACCGAAACGGATGTAGCCATTACCTTTTACAACCGAACCAGCGGTGCGGTGGCCAAACAGATCGTTCATACGCTGAATAGCCTGGGCAACCCCGATACCGTTCATCTGGACCCTCTGGTCGTGTATGATATGACCGTACATTCCATACCGGAGGCTCATAAGGACAGTATCCGCATTTCAGCTGGAAGACACAACATTATAGGTATCAACCTTCCCCGGGGGACATTGGACCTTAAAATGCCTTCCACCCGGGCTGGGTATAAGAATTTACAATGTGTAGTCCGCGAAAGCGGAAAATCCGAAATACTTCACGTGCAGGACTTTAACACCATTCAGAAGTACCGCGAGGGCAGATACGACCTGGAGATACTGAGCCTGCCCCGTTACGCACAAAAAGGTGTAGCCATAGAAGCCGGCAAAACTACCAGCATTGCCATTCCGCCTCCTGGTGTGGTAAATTTCACCAGCACCGCCCCGGGCTATGGCAGCATACTTGTTGAACGAAAGAATCGTTGGGAATGGGTAGCCAATCTTGACCCGGAAAACAGCCGCCAATCATGGACCTTGCAACCCGGCACTTACAAAGTAGTATTTCGTAATAAAACATCACGTAAAAGTGAATATTCCGTAAGCCGTACCTTTAGCATAAGTTCCGGCTCCTCCTCCATTGTTAAACTTAACTAATTGAAATATCTGGCATGACTGAATATACAAACCAGGGATCAAAAGACACACGCTCCGGCTTTGGTGCCGGTTTACTGGAACTCGGGCAAACCAACCCCAATGTTGTGGCCCTTTGTGCGGACCTTACCGGTTCTCTTAAAATGGGCGACTTTAAAGATGAATTCCCCGATCGCTTTTACCAGGTTGGTATAGCTGAGGCCAACATGATGGGCATTGCAGCCGGCCTTACCATTGGTGGGAAGATTCCCTACACCGGCACTTTTGCCAATTTCTCCACAGGAAGGGTTTACGACCAGATCCGTCAATCCATTGCCTACTCCGGGAAAAATGTGAAAATATGCGCTTCCCACTCCGGACTTACCCTCGGAGAAGATGGAGCCACACACCAGATACTGGAAGATATCGGGCTGATGAAAATGCTTCCCGGTATGACCGTGATCAACACCTGTGACTTTAACCAAACCAAGGCAGCCACCATTGCCATAGCACAACATGAAGGCCCCGTATACCTGCGTTTTGGACGGCCCAAAGTACCTAATTTTACGGATCCTGATCAAACCTTTGAGATCGGAAAAGCGGTTGTCCTGAACGAGGGTACTGATGTAACTATTATCGCAACCGGCCACCTGGTATGGAAAGCCCTGGAAGCCTGTCGTGAACTGGAAGATCGTGGTATCAGTGCAGAAGTGATCAACGTGCACACCATCAAACCGCTGGATGAAGAAACCATACTGGCGTCTGTAGAAAAAACCGGATGTGTGGTTACCGCTGAGGAACATCAACAAAACGGTGGCCTTGGAGAATCCGTAGGCGGACTATTGGTGCGTAAAAAACCGGCTCCCCAGCAATTTGTAGCAGTAAATGACTCATTCGGAGAAAGCGGTACTCCTGATCAACTGCTGGAAAAATACGGTCTGAACTCTGAAAGTATTGTAGCTGCAGCGGAAGCAGCCATTGCCCGAAAATAAATTTGATTTCCGGGTTAAACTTTTTGCGGGTTCAAACAGTCATACTACAGAATACCTTTAACCTTGAAGGAAGAGGAACTCATTTCGCTGATCCGCTCGGAGAAAACCCGCCTGAAGGGTTATGCTATTATTGTAGACACCTACCAGGAACGTCTCTACTGGCACGTTCGCAGCATGGTGGGAAGCCATGATAATGCCAATGACGTGCTGCAAAACACTTTCATAAAGGTGTGGAAAGGGCTCTCTGGTTTTCGTGGGGATTCCAAACTGTATACCTGGCTCTACAGAATCGCCTCCAATGAGGCTGTTTCTTTTATTCAAAAGGAGAAAAGGCGCTTTGGATCTTCAGATGAAGAAAGCATTTTTGTACAGAAACTCAATAGCGACCCCTATTTTGATGGTGATGAAATGATCCGGATATTATGGGAGGCTATTGACCGCCTTCCCGACAAACAAAGGGAAGTTTTCAAGCTTAAGTATTTTGAAGAAATGAAGTACGAGGAGATGTCTGAATTGCTGGGCACCTCCATAGGAGCCCTAAAAGCTTCCTATCATCATGCGGTACAAAAGGTTAAGGAGTTCCTGAGTAAATAATTAAACCTTTGGTAAAAAAAACGATCATATAGCCGAAAGATGGAAGAACTTGACAAATACAGGAGCAGGCTTAAGGACTCTTTAAAAGTTCCGGAAGGTTATTTTACCCAAAACCAAAATGCTCTTAAAGATATTGCCCTCCAGGAAAAATCCGGCACCTTAGTAGTCCGTCTTAAAAAAGTGCCGGTATGGCTAAGTGCGGCAGCAGTAATTACCTTAGGGCTGTTTGTATACTTTAACAAACCCGTAAAACCCACTGTCGATTTTTCGCTTAATGACCTCTCAACCGATACAATAGCCAATTATCTTGCATCTGAATTGGCCTACGGGCTGGATGATCCTTTACTTTCTGACGCCCTGAAAGTAAATGACACGCCTGAGGATGCCTGGTTTGAGGATATCTCCAATGAAGAAATAATTGATTTTTTAACGGATTCAAAGCTTGAGGAATCCACCTTATATCAGGATTATGAAGACTAGGGTAATCAGTATGCTGTTCTGCATAGCTCTAAGCTTTACCGGCTTTGCGCAGCACAAAAACAAATCGAACGAACGCCTCGAAGCTATGCGTGCTCAGTTCCTCACTGAACAGCTTGATCTTCAGCCCGAAGAAGCACAAAAATTCTGGCCTGTCTATAATAAATACCGGGAGGAATTGGGCCAGATACAGAAAAGCAGGATAAAGGACCTGGCCGGACATAAAAAGGATGACGATGCCATTGAGAACATGTCTGAGCCTGAAGCGGAGAAACTCATTACCGAGGAATTGGAACGACAACGTAAGATCCTGGGTCTCCGTGAAGCTTATTATCGTAAGTTCAGAGAAATCATTCCCGTCCGGAAAATAGCCTTACTATACAAGGCGGAGATCGAGTTTAAGAAGAAACTGATCCATCGCCTTTCAGACTGTGATAAAAAAGCTCATTAGATTTTCAAAATACGCTTTGCAGATTCTCTTTTTTGCTATATTTGCAGCCCTGTTTTTGTCACGGCTGTAAAGTGACAAAATTGAAATGGTGGTTGTAGCTCAGTTGGTTAGAGCGCCTGATTGTGGTTCAGGAGGTCGTGGGTTCGAGACCCATCTTCCACCCTACTTCTTTAAAAGCCTTCATCGGATGAGATGGAGGCTTTTTTGCTTTCATATATCTACTTTTGCTCCCAATGGCACACTCCGCAATACAAGTTTTGTTTATCTGCAGCTGGTACCCCTCCCGTGAGAATGAACATCTTGGTAATTTTATACAGCGCCATGCCGTGGCAGCATCCGCCATTGCCCGGATAACCGTAATTGCAGCGGTGGAATCAGACACTGATGAAATTGAGGAACGAAGAACAGGAGAGGTAAGAGAGATTATCTCCTACTACCGGAAGAGGCTACCTTTTTGGAGCTACCACGCGGCTTTGCGAAAAGCGCACAGGATAGCCGCATCCCATACCTCCTTTGAATTAGCTCATGTTCACGTGACCTATCCGGCCGGTTACCTGGCTACAACACTTAAACTCCCGTACGTAGTCACTGAACATTTCACCGGTTATTTACCCTCCTCTGGCTTTCAATGGAGTATCTGGAAAAAGTGGATCGCCCAAAAAGTATTAAAAAAAGCCACCCTGGTATTACCGGTTTCCAACAACCTTGGGGACGGTTTACAAGCTTTTGAGCCAGCTGTTGTATATGAGAAGGTTTCCAATGTGGTGCAAACTCAAACATTTTATCCGGCCCGTGAGTTACCGCAACGTTTTACCTTTTTGCATATCTCCACCCTTAACGAAAGGACCAAGAATATTTCCGGCTTACTGCAAGCCTTTCAGGAATTGCATAAAAAAGGTGTGGATTTCGTACTTCAGATTGGAGGAGATGGGGATCTGGAAGAACTAAAACAACGGATAGGCAAGAGTGGGCTTCCTTCCTCCAAG
>CETZ01106346.1_pt1 | contig 18069 bp, 18 predicted proteins | sample 531441 | NCBI WGS metagenome assembly CETZ01 (sample SAMEA2623098, study PRJEB7988) | marine metagenome | isolation source: saline water (ENVO:00002010), including | reverse complement strand
ATAAATATGCACATTACCCGCACCGCCACCGCCATTTTCAAATTCGCCAAAGGTCGCTCCGGTGACCAGGGTATCGCCGCTGATGGCCAGTGATGAGCCCAGATATTCCGCGTTATTGCCCATCTGCGGGAACAGTTTCTGCAGCGCGGGTCCGGTTTTGGTCGCCGGATTATCCGCCGGATCGAACATATCAGTTACGGCGCGGTATTCTTCGGCATTAGTGAAACCGTCGAAGTCAGCGTCACGACCTCCATCGCGCGAGCCGATGAAATTGAAATTATTGTCTTTTTCAAAATCGTCCGGCAGACCATCACCGTCGGTATCAAAATCGAGATAGTTGTCATAACCATCCCGGTCGAGATCCGAGTTCATCAGCGGGCCAGCCATTGCAGTGTGGGTCAGTGTTGCCATACTGACTATGGCGAGGAATGTATTCAGTGGGTATTTCATTATCGTCTCCCTGATCAGATTATTACCTTATCTAACGCCGCTCACTCTAAGTGAATGTCCTCACGCCCGACAGGGCCGGAAAGGCCAGTTTCAGGCTGAATTCTGGCATGACAGGAAAGTCAGATTGATGACATTTGTCAGGCAAAAGCATTCCTGACCCCGGTGCACAGAAATCGTCCCCCGGCCCGCATCTCCACTGTTCTCCCGGCACATCTGTATTCGTGTTCCAAGGCTGCTATAATCCGGCCTCTTTTTTATGCAAAGCCGCAAATCTGGGATATCCACCGTGAGTGAGAGCCGCCATAACATCAAAACCTTTCAGGGCCTGATTGCCGCCCTGCAGGAATACTGGTCCGAACAGGGCTGTGTGATTAACCAACCGCTCGATATGGAAGTCGGAGCCGGTACCTTCCACACCGCGACCTTTCTGCGCGCCATCGGACCAGAGAACTGGGCCTCTGCCTATGTTCAGCCGAGCCGCCGCCCGACCGATGGCCGTTATGGTGAGAATCCCAACCGTCTGCAGCACTACTACCAGTTTCAGGTAGTGATGAAGCCGAACCCGGTGAACATTCAGGAGCTCTACCTTGAGTCTCTGCGTGCGATGGGCATCGACACCCTGGTGCACGACATCCGCTTTGTTGAAGACAACTGGGAATCTCCGACGCTGGGCGCCTGGGGTCTGGGCTGGGAAGTCTGGCTGAACGGTATGGAAGTGACTCAGTTCACCTACTTCCAGCAGGTGGGCGGCCTTGAGTGCTTCCCGGTGACCGGTGAGATCACCTACGGTCTTGAGCGTATCGCCATGTACCTGCAGGAAGTCGACTCGGTGTACGATCTGGTCTGGACCTACGGCCCGGACGGCAAAGCCGTGACTTATGGCGACGTCTTCCACCAGAACGAAGTGGAGCAGTCGGCGTACAACTTTGAATACGCGGACGTCGACTTCCTGTTCACCGCGTTCAACCAGTACGAGAAAGACGCCCTGCGCCTTATCGAAGCGAACCTGCCTCTGCCTGCCTACGAGCAGGTTCTGAAAGCGTCTCACACCTTTAACCTGCTGGATGCCCGCGGCGCCATCTCTGTGACCGAGCGTCAGGGTTATATCCTCCGCGTCCGTACCCTGGCCCGTGCTGTAGCTCAGGCGTACTTCGACAGCCGTGCTGAAAAAGGCTTCCCGCTGGCGGACGAAGCCAACCGTGCCGATGTACTCGCACGTTATGAAGCCCAAAAGGCTGAAAAGGCAGCCGCTGAGGAGAAAAAATAATGGCTCTAAAAGATTTTCTGGTTGAACTGGGTACCGAAGAGCTCCCGCCAAAGGCACTGAAACCCCTTTCCATCGCTTTCCGCCAAGGCATCATCGATGGCTTACTGGATGCTCGTTTGGATCATGGCTCAGTAGAAACTTTTGCTGCTCCTCGCCGATTAGCAGTTCGGATTAAAGACGTTCAGGATACCCAACTATCCCTCCAAGAAACCCAATTTGGCCCACCAGCCAATATCGCCTTTGATTCGGATGGCAACCCAACCAAAGCGGCTGAAGGGTTTGCTGCCAGAGCAGGGGTTTCCGTTAGTGAGCTTAAAGTAGCTCCGGAATCTGAAGGAAAAAATGCTGGAAAACTGATGGTTGTCCAAACCATCAAAGGGAAACCAAGCACTGAACTGCTGGGTGATATCGTGCAGACCAGCCTCGACAAACTGCCGATTCCTAAGCGTATGCGCTGGGGTGCCTCGCGCGTTGAATTCGTGCGTCCGGTGCAGTGGCTGCTGATGCTGCTGGGCGATGACGTAGTCGACGCCGAAGTGCTGGGCCTGAAAGCCGGCAACACGACCCGCGGTCACCGCTTCCACTCCAGTGGCGAAATCACCATTGCCTCTCCGGGTGAGTACGAAGGCAAGCTGCGTGACGCCTATGTGATGGCTGACTTCGCAGAGCGCTCTGCCCTGATCAAAGAACAGGTCACTGCCGAAGGCGAAAAACTCGGTGGCGAAGCCGTGATAGACGACGACCTGCTCGACGAAGTCACCGCACTGAACGAGTGGCCGGTGGCACTGGCAGGCTCTTTCGACGAAGACTTCCTGCGCGTACCACCAGAAGCACTGGTGTCTTCCATGAAAGAGCATCAGAAATACTTCCACGTGATGAAAGACGGCAAGCTGCTGCCGAATTTCATCACCGTATCGAACATCGAATCGAAAGATCCGGCACAGGTGATCTCAGGTAACGAGAAAGTGATCCGTCCACGTCTGTCGGATGCCGCTTTCTTCTGGGATACCGACCGTAAGCAGAAACTGGAAAGCCGTTTCGCCAAGCTCGAAAACGTGGTCTGGGTCAACAAGCTGGGTTCGGTTGCTGACAAAGCCCGCCGTATCGGCGCTCTGGCGTCCCGTATTGCCGGTGAGACTGGTAGTGATAAAGCACTGGTTGAGCGCGCCGCCCAGCTGTGTAAGAACGACCTCGTATCCAACATGGTGTTCGAATTCACCGACCTGCAGGGTCTGGCCGGTAAATACTACGCCGAGCACGATGGTGAACACGCTGACGTGGCTGCCGCCATGGTTGAACAGTACATGCCTGCCTTTGCCGGTGATGCACTGCCTGCGACTGAGACCGGTACTCTGATTGCGCTGGCCGACCGCCTCGACAGCCTTGTTGGTCTGTTTGGCTTAGGTCAGATTCCGACTGGCTCGAAAGACCCGTTTGCTCTGCGTCGTGCGTCTCTGGGTGTGCTGCGAATTCTGGTTGAGAAAGAGATCGACATCGACCTCGGTACTCTGATTGATTACGCGCTGGAAGGTGACTGGCAGACCGCACCGAAAGCTGACACCAAAGCCACTCTGCTGGAATACATGCTGGATCGCTTCAGCGCCTGGTACGCGGATGAGAACATCCCGGCGGGTGTATTCCAGGCCGTACGTGCTCTGGGCGTCACCAACGCACTCGACATTAACCGTCGCGTTAAAGCTGTGTTTGAATTCAGTAAACTGGATGCCGCCGAATCACTGGCTGCGGCGAACAAACGGGTATCGAACATCCTCGCCAAGAATGGCGGCGATGCCGTCACCGCGGACGTGAACAGCGATCTGCTGGTTGAGGCTGAAGAAAAAGCTCTGGCGGAACAGGTGTCTGCCAAGCAGGCGGCCGTTGCTCCGTTGATGGCGGCTGGCGACTACAGCGCCGCGCTGACCGAGCTGTCGGGTCTGCGTGACACCGTTGATGCCTTCTTCGACAAGGTGATGGTCATGGCCGATGACGAAGCCCTGAAGAACAACCGCCTGGCGCTGCTGAAGCAGCTGCAGGGTCTGTTTATCGGGATTGCGGATATTTCCCTGCTGTAATTCTATGCCGATCAGAAAAGCCCGGTCCCTATCTGGTGCCGGGCTTTTTTGTCACTGTTAATTCCTCATTCCACAGCTTCTCATGCTCCGGGTGTTTCTAATCATCAGGGGATGACATCCAGTTCAGGGAACAACCCCATAAGATCCAGCACCGCGTCCTCACCGGATTCCGCCGCCGCCGCAATCTGGTCACTGATCAGCTCACCGGAAATCAGATACACCAGCCCGCTGCCACTGCGCGACTGTGGCGAACCTATCAGGACTTCCTGACGCTGATCACCATCCACATCCCCCGCCACTGCAATCACCATCCCCTGGGCCTGATCACCGGCATTACGGATGACCAGACCTTCAACGCTGCGCCCACAGTCTGTGATATCCAGGTCAGAACGATCACTGAGGGCACTTCCTGACAGCACATACACCAGACCACTGCTGTCCGACGCCGGGCGTCCCGTAATAAGAACATCGGTCACGTTGTCACCGGTCATATCGCGGCCCTGAGTGATCTGCCCCGCAAAGTCACCCAGGCTGATATCACCACGGATTTCCACACCAAGACCGTTCGCCGATACAGTGCTCAGAGGAATGTCCGGCTCACTGACCAGAAAAAAGCCACTGGCCCCGTAAATCAGATACGCACGGCCTTCACTGCCATTCCCCAGAGGATCGCCGATCAGAATGTCGCTGAAACCATCATTATTGAAGTCATGACCGCCGCCCAGGCTCAGGCCATCACTGGCAATCGCAGTTTCGGGAATAAAGTTAATTGTGCGGCGGGTGCTGAGTGCCAGCTCTGACAGCAGATCGATGACCGGAGATTCCTGCCGTGCCGTCGCCAGAAGCAAGCCGCTGAACAGGTAAACGTTACGCTGGCGTGAATGAGTATCGTCATCGGCTGCAGCCACCACCAGCAGGTCATCAAAACCATCGCCATTCACATCACCGGCCGCCGACCCAGCACTGCAGAAGCCTTCAAAATCCTGCTGCCCGAGGCCATTCATCAACACCGCCTGTTTATCAGTCACCGCCTGATTCAGATCCAGCAGCAGACCATAACCACCTGCCAGCAGGGCATCCCCGAACACCACATAAGCACGCCCCACATCCTGTAACCCACTGCGGTCAGTACCCGGCACGCACACCAGCAGGTCCAGAATGCCATCGCCATTGATATCACCGGCGCTGGCAATGCGCTCGCCCAGGCGTGCGTCTTCCACTGCCGTGGAGACCATACTGAGCCCGCTGCCCGGGTCTGCTGTCCCGGGCAGATCCGGTAATGACACTGTCCCTGCAGCGTCTCCAGCAGCCAGACCGGCGGTGATGGTGTCATCACTGATCATATCCACCCGCCCGGCATCATCCACCAGGGGTGAGCTGATCAGCAGCTCATTGCGGTCATCACGGTCCACATCCAGCAATGCCAGACTACTGCCGGCCGCATCCTCATCACCACCATCAAAGCGCAGCAGCTGCTGCGCATACCGCGCCAGGTCAGTCACAGGCTCCGTCAGGTTCAGAGCCTGATTGGCCGTCATCAGCAGAACCCGGCCATCACGGGTCAGATTTCCGGGTAAGGAATAGCCGGGCAGGCTGAACGCAACATCATCGCGGTTATCTGCATCCGCATCGCCTGCGGCAGACACCGCTGTGCCAGCAGCGACGGCATCGCCCACTGAACTGCCGGTCAACACAAAGGCGCCACGCTCTTCGAGGATGGTGTCGACCTCGTCGGTGATGATGAGGGTATAGTCCTGTGACGTGCGGCTCAGACCGTCATTGGCCGTGAGGGTGATGACGTATTCATTGTTGCGGTCGCTGTCTTCCGGGGATTCATGATTCGCCACCAGCTCCGTTTCCAGCCTGAGCTCAGCCACATTCAGTGTGAAGAACGCCGCGTCATCACCGCTCATGGTGAGTGTCAGCGGGTCACCATCTGCATCAGAAACCTCAATGCTCAGACCAGGGACAGCCGTATTTTCCGGCGCAGACCAGATAAATTCACCGGAGAACAGCGGCCGTTCATTATGCGGTGTTGATGGTGATGATGTGGTATCGGCCGGTGCCGCCGGGGCCTGGTCCGGGCCGGAACCGCCGGCATCGTCAGTGCTATCCGGAGTCTCCGGATCCTGCACCACAATGGTGTCCTGTGGCCCGGAACGTCCACCCGAGCCATTGCATGCGCTCAATCCTGGGAGCGATACCAGTAATACGATGTAAACAATGAGAGACGGACGCATATAAACACCCCTGCATATCCTTAACGGGTGAGTATGACCAGTTACAACACAGGCATTAGTGGTTTTGGGCTAATGTCGCGGGGCTGAGAGGCAGGTATGATCCTTCATATTCTTGTTGATCAACCGCAGGACACCTGAAAAGTAAGTCCGGTTCAGCAAACTGTCAAATCGGCAGCACTCCACTTCTGCTGCCACTCAGGTGTCAGACCTGCCTGATATCTCTTAACCTCTTACTTTGCGCTGGCAAACTTCACAATGATTGAATGCCTGCTGTTCGCAGACGCTGATGCTTTCTGTCGCCAATCCGGACACGGGCGGGGCTGCGGTTCGTCTCACTCCGGTTATCCGTCACGGCTATCAGGATCTACGCGGCCCGGTGAGAAATAGTTGCAGTTTGTTGAAAAAAATCCTCAACAACGCAACTTTCAGGCCCCCGGCAACGTATTCCTGATAAAGAGGACAGAGCAGGGACGTGCGGCTTTTATTCCGCGCCCGGATTCTGTTACAAACGTCGCGGGGTATTGTTATGTGCCTCACCCTGACACATCACTGTGCAAGGAACCGGAGATCAGAGTGACCACCCTATGACCCAGACCGACAACCAGACACTGGAGCATCTGCTCGGGAGGATAGTGCTGCGTGATCAGCAGGCTCTGCGACGTCTTTATGATCTGACTGCCGCCCGATTGAACGGCGTGGCCTTCCGTATTCTGCAGAACCGCGAGCTGAGCCATGAAGCCCTGCAGGAAGGCATGCTGCAGATCTGGCACAAGGCTTCGGAATACCGGGCCGATCAGGGAGAACCCATGGCCTGGCTGACCTCAGTGGTTCGCTACCGGGCACTGGATAAACTGCGGGCCGAGCAGAGTGAACAACGACGTCGCGACCAGCTGCATGAACTGCAGGACTTTATTGAGGAGCCTGCCGGGCAGTCTGTCAGCGAGGTACTGGAGCAGGGCGCCATGACCGAACGCCTGAACCTGTGTCTGCAGACGCTGGATACGTTAAACCGCAATGCCATCATGATGGCCTACTACTACGGTTACAGCCGCGATGACATTGCCGAGCATCTGGCACAACCGCTGAACACCATCAAATCCTGGCTGAAACGTGGTCTCGAGAGGTTATCGAAATGTCTCCGTTAAGCCGCTATCAGAATCCGGAGCTGCAGGATCAGCTGGCAGCGCAATATGTGCTCGGCACACTGCGTGGTCCGGCACGCCGCCGCATGCAGACGCTGATGCAACAGATACCCGCCCTGCAGCTGCGGGTGCGCCACTGGGAAAACCAGCTGCAACCACTGAACGACAGCGTAGCGGAACTGCCCCCCGCAGCCTCAGTCTGGGCTGGCATTGATCAGGCCATTAACCCCGCAGCGGCATCAGACAGTGGCTCTCTGATTGAATCCCTGAAACAACGTCTGAATCTGTGGCGCTACCTGACAGCGACCGGCTTTGCCTTTGCGCTGGTACTGGGCGTATTGCTGACCCTGCAGCTGAATCAGCCTGCCTCCAATTCAGCGTCTGGGGTGGTGAATTATGTGGCGGTCATGAAAAACAGCGACGATCAGCCCAGTATGGTAGTCACACTGGTGCAGGAAGGGCGGCAGTTATCACTGGATATGCTACAGAAGCCGGTGATTGCGGATGATCAGGTTCTGCACCTGTGGGCTATTTCGAAAGAAGACGGTCATATCCGCAGCCTTGGCACAATTCCGGTGGAAAAACACATCGAAAAAACCCTGAGTAAACCGCAATGGGGTATGATCAGCAGCGCAGAACATCTGATTGTGTCGGTTGAAACCACCGCTCAGGTGCTGACGCCCGGGCCGGACATCATAGCCAAAGGCCTGTGTGTGAAAGTGGAAGGATGGCAGGCGAAAACCGGATAATGCTGATTATTCTTGACCGTGACGGAGTGCTCAATGAAGACTCCGACGCGTTTGTAAAATCCGTGGATGAGTGGATTCCACTGACCGGCAGTGCCGAAGCCGTCGCGCGTCTGTGCAAGGCCGGACATACTGTGACCGTGGCCACCAACCAGAGTGGCCTGGCGCGGGGGTATTTTACGCTGGCCGACCTTGAAGCCATGCATGCAAAGATGACCGCGCTGGCGGAGCAGCAGGGGGGGAGCTTCGCTCACATCGCCTTTTGTCCACATGGTCCGGACGACGGTTGCGATTGCCGTAAACCTTTACCCGGTCTGATACGTCAGGCAGAAGAGGCGCTGGGCATCCCGGCGGAAGGCGCGTGGATGGTGGGTGACTCCATCCGGGACCTCGAAGCCGGTCTGGCCGCAGGCTGCCAGGTCGCTCTGGTGCGTACCGGGAAGGGTCGCAGCAGTGAAGCAAAACTGGCCCAAACCCCGGAGCTGGAAAACGCGCCGGTGTTTGATGACCTGGCGGCGTTCACAGACTGGTTACTCAGCTCACAGCACTGAGACTGAGTGCTCTCTGATACAATGACCCGGCGCCCGGGTTGTGGCATTTCTGAAAAGGCAGGCAATGCATGATGATTGAAATTTCCGGTGTGGGTACTCTGCTGCTGCTGATCGCCGACATCTACGCCCTGATCAATGTGGTTCAGTCCCCGCGCGTTTCCACCGCCGGGAAAGTCGCCTGGGTGCTGGCGATTCTGTTCCTGCCGCTGCTGGGCTTCATTGCCTGGCTGCTGTTCGGGCCACGCAGCCCGAAACCCCGCTGAGCAGACCACCATGGAATTACTTGCGGTTGCTGTCATCCTGCTTCTGATCGGTGATGCTTACGCCATTTTTCAGGTGGTGCAGTCACGCCGCCCACTCAGTACCCGCGCCTTCTGGGTCGCGGGTGTTCTTTTGCTGCCACTGCTGGGGCTGCTGATCTGGTACATTCAGGGCCCGCGGGAGCACATCACCGAACGGGGCTGATCAGTTATCGCCGGAGTCACTGCTGTCCGCTCCGGCACTGAGATCATCATCCTGAACCGCTGAACGGCTGATCCCGGTTTTGCTGGCTACCTGCGGTCTGGTCGCGGCGTCGTTGCTGGCCTGACCTTTGTTCATCATGCGCACATTGGCCGCCGGTGAAGTACCGTCTTTGCCTTCGCCGAAATACAGGGTGGTGTGCGGAAACGGAATTTCAATGTTGCGGGCATCAAAGGCGTGTTTGATACGGCGGTTGAATTCACGTCCGACGTTCCACTGCTGGATGGGTTTGGTCTTGATGCGGGCCTTGATCACCACAGCACTGTCATCGAACTTATCCACACCGAAGACTTCCAGCGGCTCCAGAATCAGCTCTCCGAAGTCCGGATCAGCGCGCATCTCTTCATCAATCTCTTTCAGTACCTCAATGACTTCATCCGTGTTTTCGCGGTACGCCACACCGATATCAAACAGGTAGAAGCTGTAATCCTTGGTCAGGTTAGACACGATAGTCACTTCACCAAAGGGGATGGTGTGCACCTTACCGTCGAGGTCACGCAGCTGGATCTTGCGCAGGGTAATCTTCTCAACCAGACCGAACTTGTCACCCAGCTGAATCACATCACCGATCTGGATGACGTCTTCAAAGATGATCACCAGACCAGTGAGAAAGTCTTTCACCAGTGTCTGGGCACCAAAGCCGATGGCAATCCCGAGTACACCAGCACCGGCTAACAATGGCACTATGTTGATACCCAGTTCCGACAGCACCACCATGATGGAGAGCAATGACAGGGCAAACAGCAGGATATTGCGGATGATGGGGGTAATGGTCTGAAAACGTGAGTTGTTGAGTTTCTCACTGCGGCTCATCAGGGTTTCCAGAATAAAGTTCACGCCCTCCCAGATCAGCGCAAACACCAGTGCCACGACCACCAATGACAGCGTGGTGGAGAGCATGCCGCCCAACTCAATCTTATCGGCGTTGTAACCCAGATAACTGGCACAGACACGGATGACCGCATACATGAGCAGCACCAATCCGATCAGATAACCGGCCCAGCGCTGTACCGCAAACAGGCTGTTAAAGCGTTTGTCGTGCAGACCGGCGCGGCGGCGCAGAGGATTGAGACGGCGGTTAAAGAAGCCGGACAGCCAGCCATTGGCGATCACGCCGATAATGACCACCGTCAGGGTGATTCCCAGTGTGATCAGATCGCCGATGGTGTTTTCCGAAAAGCCGTAACCCTCCATCAGATTCAGGAAGGTGCTGGTGATGCCGCTACCGGCCTGATCAAAATCCAGCAGCGTCGCCAGACCGGTAGGAGGCTCTTCTTTCTGAGCCTCGGCCAGCACTTTCAGTTTGTCGATCAGCGCCTGCCGCTCAGCTTCGTTTTCCAGTGTGCCGACCAGATCGGCGGCGACCTGTGGATCAACATCCGCCGCAGATCCGGCAGCGGACTCTGCGGCCTGCAATGCCGGACTAAGGCTGGCTAACAGTAACAGCAGGGCGGAACAAGCTGAAAAACAACGCGGAAAAAGGGTGCTCAAAACAAAAACTCCTGTCGTCTTGTGCGGGGGTTCTGTGCCAGAGTGGGACTGACAGACCACTGACGGGTTCCCCCCGTGCGGGAGCACTGCTGACAATCGCGGCAGAAACCAACCCGGTAAACGGCGTCAACCTACATTGATAACGTGCCCTGCAGGTCATTACAATCACTGAACCATTCTTTCTGCCAATAACAACAACACGGCAGACCCGGCACCGCCGGATAGATCAGGGCCCCGGTTGGCCCCTGGAGCAGCATTATGAACACTCAGGCCATCACTCAGAATCCGGCTAATATCGAAGTACGCCGCATGGATTTCGGCTTTGACGGACTGCAGGAACAGGACTGGTTCCGTGGTAACCCCATTCTGTCGGCCTTTATGGCCGTTCTGTCCGGCACCTTTCCGCCGGGAGAGCAGATGTTTATCCAGTCAGTCCGCTACTTCAAAGACCGCATCACAGACCCGGACCTGCAGGAAAGCGTGCGTCTCTTCACCCAGCAGGAAGCCCACCACACGCATCAGCATAAGCAAGCCAATCTGCGCCTTGAGGCCCTGGGCTGGCGCGCGCTGGAGATTGAAAAGCGGGTTGAGCAGGCCATCCGGTTACTTAACCGCAAGCGCTCGCCGGAAGGCCAGCTGGCCATGACGGTCTGTCTGGAGCACCTGACCGCCATTGTGGCGGAATTTGTGCTGACACACCCGGAGCACTTCGAAGGTATGCAGCCGTCCGTACGCAACATGCTGGTCTGGCACGCCATTGAAGAGATCGAGCATAAGTCCGTGGCGTTTGATGTCTACATGCAGGTTTGTGGTGACCGCAAAGCACTGCGCCGGATGATGAACCGCATGGCAGTCATGTTCCCGCTGCTGACCACATTACGAACCTTTTACCTGCTGATCCGCGCCCGGCGTCTGCCACGCTGGAAACATCTCCGCGAAGCACGGCAGATGCTGACCGCAGAAAACGGTATGCTCACCTGCCTGAAGCAGCCATTAAAAGACTTTTACCACGAAGACTTCCACCCGGATGACCACGACAACCGTGGGCTGGTGGAAACATGGAAAGCGGAAATTGAACAATACCGGCTTGGCTGATCGCCGGTTGGCGTGAAGAAAGGATCTGGTCGGAGTGAGAGGATTCGAACCTCCGACCCCTGCCTCCCGAAGGCAGTGCACTACCAGGCTGTGCTACACTCCGATCCGGCGCTGATTATACAAACCCTGTACGGTCAGACTCAAGCCGCTTTCTTTGTTTCCTCCAGTCGGGTTCTCCATGTCTGAGCGCATTCTGGTGCTGCATACCGGCGGCACAATTGGTATGACCACCTCACCTCAGGGCTATCAGCCTGCGGCCGATTTCCCCGCGTTTCTGCATCGTCGCCTTGATCCGTTCGGCCTGCCGGCGTTTGATGTCATCGCGCTGGATCACCTGATCGACAGTGCCGATCTGAACCCGTCCGACTGGAGCAGTATTGCCGCGCAGCTGATCCGTTACTGGCCCGATTACAGTGGTTTTGTCATCCTCCATGGCACCGATACCATGGCGTACACCGCCTCTGCACTGTCATTTATTCTGCAGGGCTGCGACAAGCCGGTTATTGTCACTGGCTCGCAGGTGCCGCTGAATGCCGTGCGTACCGATGCCATCAACAACCTGGTCAACAGCCTGCTGCTGGCTGCCCATCCGGACATCAGTGAAGTCTGCGTCTGTTTTCATGGCCGTCTGCTGCGTGGCAACCGCAGCACCAAAGTCAAAAGCACCGCCTTCGATGCCTTTGACTCGCCCGATCTGCCCTGGCTCGGTGAAGCCGGCGTCCATATCCATCTCAGTGAAGGGCTGCTGCTGCATCCCGGCGAACCCCATCTCCGGGAGCTGAGCTTTGATCCGGCTGCGGTGTCTGTACTGGCTCTGTATCCCGGTATTCAGGCGGACATTGCCCGGCGCCTGTGCGCAGCGGAGGGCCTGAAAGGCCTGATTCTGCGTTCTTATGGTGTCGGCAACGTACCACAGGGCAATCAGGCGCTGATGGATGTTCTCGCAGCAGCTGTTAACGAGGGTGTTGTGGTGGTGAATACCAGCCAGTGTCTGGCCGGTGGGGTGTATCAGGATACTTACGCCAGCGGTTCAGTTCTCAGCCGTATCGGAGTGACTCCGGCCAGCGACATGACGGCGGAGGCCACCTTCGCCAAACTGCATTACCTGATTGCCTGTGGTGAAAGCCCGGAACAGATCCGCGCCCTGATGCCTCTGCCGTTGCGCGGCGAATGCAGCTCTCCGGATCAGCAGGTGTAACCTCAGAAGATATAGCGGATCGCGCCCGTGGTCTGTGTCAGTACCGTACTCACCACAAGATCTTCGCCATTGTGCTGTGTCGCACGCCAGCCGATGGCGCGGGCCTTGATACCCAGATCGACCTCAATATTGTACGTCAGGCGGTAGATCAGACCCGTCCCCAGCTGAATGGAGACGCCGTGCAGATCCACGCCTTCTTCCAGATAAGCACTACTGGCAAAGCCCAGCCCGGAGCGGAAGTAGGGCTCCAGCAGGTTGTCGGAGAAGGTGAACTGCCATTCGAAGTCGAGGCTGGTCAGCTTGCCGTTCTTGTTACTGGCATCCGTCTCAATTGAATCCAGATGGTAGGTAACCTCAAAACGGTGATCCAGCCGGGTGATGTACCCAAGAGTGAAGTCAGAAGCGATGGAACTCGCTTCTTCTTTGTAGGTTTCCTGCCCGTACTCAAGCTTCTCCTGCCCCCAGCCGAGACTCATACCGGCACCTATGTACCAGCCTTTGTCTGTCAGCGGCTTTTCATCGTCGGCAGATGCCGGAACAGTGACCAGCAGAGCCGGGAGTAACAGGATTCTGAGCAGGTTTTTCATAACAACCAATTTCCGCGGGGTTATGAAAAAAGCCTAGCACAGGCTCAGGGAAGAGCAGGTCAGATACTGCGAACAGTGTTGTCTGCATTCAGAAGGAAAGCACCGGAGTCTGGTGCTTTCCCGCATGGATACCCGTCAGAAAAGCACCCGGCAGGCCGCGGTGAACTGTGTCATGGAGGTGGAAATTTCGAGATTCGCCGAAGATGAGTCATCTTCCAGCTTCTGCCAGCTGACCGAGCGGTACTTAAATCCGCCGTCCAGCTCAAAACGGGGTGCCAATTTCCACAGGACACCGGCCCCCAGCTGCAGCGAGATGCCGTTCAGGTTTTCACCTTCTTCTGTGAGATCTTCTGTGTCTTCATAGGTTGTGAAACCAAAGCCCGCGAGGACGTAAGGGCGTACGGCCGGATGATCGGTGAAGGTAAAAATGCCATCGACATCCAGTGACGTGAAGTTGTCCGTGACATCCGCATCAGTGAATTCCATTTCCTCACCGGCAAATGAAATCTCCATGCGTGCTGCCTGACTGAAAATATAACCACCGGAAATTTTGTACCCGGTAGAGTCAAAGTCAGCGGAACCATTCAACCAGGAGATATTGGAGTCGTATTCCTCTTCGCCAGAACCCATACCGAAACCGACACCGGCATACCAGCGAAATTCCTCTTCGGCTGCAGAAATAAATGGGGATGCAGCCAGTGCGGCAACAGCGAGAACAGAACTGAGCAGGGTTTTCATAAAAGCTTCCTGTGCTTAAAGAGAGAAAGAAAGCCGCCTGTCGTTGGTTCAGGAGCGGCGGTTGGATAGTACAAATCCGGTCATGGCAGAACAATGAAAAATGCCCGGGTCCATGTATCTTCCCTAACCTTGCTGACATTAGGCTGCTGCGGTCTCTTTGCCGGGCTGCGTATCATTCACCGATGAACTGAAACTGCAGACATAGAAAACCTCCCGAGGGGGTTTCTTTTAAACGTTTGTACTCAGTGCTTACCGGGTTTTTCGCGGATCTGCTGACATCGGTAATCAACGCAGTTCAACTGCTTACCATTCAGGCAAAAACTCAGTTTCCGCGCATAAAAAAACCTCCGCGAGGGAGGTTTCTTCGGGCCGCTTAAACTCAGTGTTTACCGGTTTTTTCACGAATCTGCTGACATCGGTAATCAACACAGCAAGGCTGCGCACCATGCAGAGACACCTCAAACGACAGACATAAAAAAACCTCCCGAAGGAGGTCTTTTCTGATCCGGCGAAGAAACTCAGAGCTTACCGGGTTTTTCGCGGATCTGCTGACATCGGTAACCAACGCAGCAAGGCTGCGCACCATTCAGAGACACCTCAAACGACAGACATAAAAAAACCTCCACGAGGGAGGTTTCTTCGGGCCGCTTAAACTCAGTGCTTACCGAGTTTTTCACGGATCTGCTGAATGGTACGCAGCTGCGCAGCCGCTTCAGCCAGCTGAGTCAGGGCCAGAGTGTAATCCAGCTCGGAGCTCTGATTTTCCAGCATCTTCTCTGCATGAGCTTTGGCTTCTTCAGCAGCAGCTTCATCCAGATCATCAGCACGTACAGCAGTGTCAGCCAGCACGGTAATGGAACCCGGCTGTACTTCCATAAAGCCACCGGAGAGATAAATAATCTCTTCCTCACCGCCTTGTTTGACGATGCGGACCGGGCCTGGCTTCAGTGGTGTCAGCAGCGCTGCGTGGCCGGGTTCAATACCCAGATCACCCAGCTGACCAGCAGCCACAACACGCTCAACCAGACCGGCGAAGAGTTTCTCTTCCGCGCTGACGATATCGCAGTGAACGGTCATTGCCATTGTTAATACCTCTGTTCAGAGGAGGCGGCGCTGCAGTTCATACAGCGCCAGCCCGCTCATTACATTTTGTTGGCTTTCTCGATGGCTTCGTCGATGGTACCTACCATGTAGAACGCCTGTTCTGGCATGCTATCGTACTCACCGCTCAGGATGCCGGAGAAACCACGGATGGTTTCTTTCAAAGACACGTATTTACCTGGCGCACCGGTAAAAATCTCGGCCACGTGGAATGGCTGAGACAGGAAACGCTCGATCTTACGTGCACGGGCAACCAGCTGCTTATCTTCGTCGGACAGTTCGTCCATACCCAGAATCGCAATGATGTCCTTCAGCTCTTTGTAGCGCTGCAGTACACCCTGAACGCCACGAGCGATGTCGTAGTGTTCGTTACCGATAACCAGTGGGTCCAGCTGACGAGAGGTAGAATCCAGCGGGTCGATAGCTGGGTAAATACCTTTCGCCGCGATGTCACGGGACAGTACAACGGTAGAGTCCAGGTGAGCAAAGGTGGTCGCTGGGGATGGGTCAGTCAAGTCATCCGCTGGTACGTATACCGCCTGGATCGAGGTGATCGAACCAGTCTTGGTAGAAGTAATACGTTCCTGCAGAACACCCATTTCTTCCGCCAGAGTCGGCTGATAACCTACCGCTGAAGGCATACGGCCCAGCAGTGCAGATACCTCAGTACCGGCCAGTGTATAACGGTAGATGTTATCCACGAACAGCAGTACGTCTTTACCTTCGTCACGGAACTTCTCAGCCATGGTCAGACCGGTCAGAGCAACACGCAGACGGTTACCCGGCGGCTCGTTCATCTGGCCATATACCATTGCTACTTTGGACTGGGCTTTGTCATCCAGATTTACAACACCGGATTCCGCCATTTCGTAGTAGAAGTCGTTACCTTCACGGGTACGCTCACCAACACCTGCGAATACAGACAGACCGGAGTGTGCCTTCGCGATGTTGTTGATCAGTTCCATCATGTTTACGGTTTTACCTACACCGGCACCACCGAACAGACCAACCTTACCACCCTTAGCGAACGGGCAGACCAGGTCGATTACCTTGATGCCGGTTTCCAGCAGCTCAGTGCTGTTCGCCTGCTCATCAAAGGTCGGCGCAGCACGGTGAATCTGATACAGCTCTTCTTCACCGTTGTTGCCGTCAAAAATAGGGCCACATTCATCAATCGGGCGACCCAGTACGTCCATAATACGACCCAGAGTCGCATTACCAACAGGTACAGAGATTGGGGCACCAGTATTGGTTACGTTCAGGCCACGCTTGAGGCCTTCTGTCGAACCCATCGCGATGGTACGGACCACGCCGTCGCCCAGCTGCTGCTGAACTTCAAGAGTGGTTTCTGTACCGTCTACGGTCAGGGCATCATAGACCTTAGGTACCACATCGCGTGGGAATTCCACGTCGATTACGGCACCGATGATCTGTACGATACGTCCGCTCATTTTCGGATCCTCTTACTTTAAAATTCTTTCCGCTAAGTCTCTGACGGAAGCGGTTTATACCGCTGCCGCACCACTGACGATTTCTGAAATTTCCTGGGTGATGGCTGCCTGACGTGCTTTGTTGTAAAGCAGGTTCAGTTCTTTGATCATGCCGCCCGCGTTGTCGGTGGCGTTTTTCATCGCCAGCATACGCGCGGCCTGTTCACAGGCATTGTTTTCCACCACACCCTGATACACCTGGGATTCCACGTAACGTACCAGCAGACCTTCCATAATTTCTTTGGCGTCCGGCTCGTAGATGTAGTCCCAGTGACCTTTCAGTGCGTCGTCCTGTTCTGCCTTGAGAGGCAGCAGCTGTACGGTCTCAGGTGACTGTGTCATGGTGTTCACGAAACGGTTGTAGATGATGAACAGGCGATCGATCTGACCTTCGTCAAACGCCTCCAGCATCACTTTTACCGATCCGATCAGACTCGCCAGTTCCGGTGCATCACCCAGGTGAGACTGGGAAGCCACGACTTTACCGCCGAAGCTTTTGAAGAACAGAGACGCTTTGGAACCGATGGAACAGAATTCCACGGAAACGCCTTTGCTTTCCCAGTCTTTCGCCTGCAGCGCAACACGCTTGAACAGGTTGTTGTTCAGACCACCACACAGGCCCCGGTCAGAAGACACGACGATATAGCCGACTCGCTTAACATCGCGGTCCTGCAGATAACGGTGACGGTACTCAGAAGACGCATTGGCCAGGTGACCGATCACAGCGCGGATTTTATCCGCGTATGGACGGCTCTTTTCCATGCGCTGCTGAGCACGACGCATCTTACTTACAGCAACTTTTTCCATCGCTGAAGTAATTTTCTGCGTGCTTTTTACACTCGCAATCTGCTCTTTAATTTCTTTACCGACTGCCATAGTTCAAACCTTTGCTGAGTGAACCACGCTGACGCCCGGAGACGTCAGCCATGGATTACCACGCCTGGGTGCTTTTGAATTTCTCAATACACTCTTTCAGGCCATCGGCGATTTCGTTGTTGTAATCGCCTTTCTCGTTGATTTTCGCCATCAGAGCAGCGTACTCGCTGTTGGCGAAGCTCAGCAGAGCGGCTTCGAACGCCTGGATTTTTTCGACAGCAACGTCTTCCAGGAAGCCTTCGGTCGCAGCGTAGATAGACAGACCCATATCAGCAGTAGACATAGGTGCGTACTGACCCTGTTTCATCAGTTCAGTAACGGCTTTACCGTGTTCCAGCTGCTTACGGGTTGCTTCGTCCAGGTCAGATGCGAACTGAGCGAATGCTGCCAGTTCACGGTACTGAGCCAGTGCCAGACGGATACCGCCACCGAGTTTCTTAATGATCTTGGTCTGGGCTGCACCACCTACACGGGATACAGAGATACCCGCGTTCATCGCCGGA
>CETZ01124406.1_pt1 | contig 18149 bp, 13 predicted proteins | sample 531441 | NCBI WGS metagenome assembly CETZ01 (sample SAMEA2623098, study PRJEB7988) | marine metagenome | isolation source: saline water (ENVO:00002010), including | reverse complement strand
CAGCCGCTCAGAAGAGAAGGCCGGTCAGCTGTCGCTGACCGGTTTTACCACAAACAGCAGATCGCCCTGATTCACCTGTTGACCATCGGAATTCATGATCCGTGAAATACGGTACTTCTGGGTGGCGGGGTAGAGTTCTGCGCCGGGGCGGTTGAACTGCTTCAGCGTCAGCGGTGTGAACATCTTCATGGCTTCCATCAGACACAGGGTCTGGCCAATCTCGATCACATCCCCTTCCTTCACAAAGGCCGGCTCGGTCGGAGACGATGCGGTATAGAAAATACTGGTCGTCGGAGACAGCACTTTCAGTTCATCCGAACCTTCGATTTTCAGTGTGCGGGCATCAACGGCTGTCGCACTGAGTTCGGCAGCGTCTTCAATCTCTTTGATCAGACTGTTAACGTCCGTGCGCTCCAGGAATTTCGGCAGGTAAGTCGTGTCGTAGACGCCGTCCTGAAAGACCTTGTCATCCAGAATACGCTTGAGCATCGGGATGTTGGTGCAGATGCCGGTGATGGTTACTTCATCCAGATACGTACGCAGCTTGCGGATGGTGTCATCACGGTCGGTACCGTAGCAGATCACCTGAGCCACCATGCTGTCGTAGAAGGGGGAAACCTGCTTGCCGGTTGCTGCCATCGAGATCAGTTCGATGTGGTCGTGCTTGGGCATCACGCAATTGGTGATGGTACCCGGCGTTGGTACGAACTCGACGTTATCACCCTTGATCACAGCTTTCTCAGCATTGATACGCACTTCAATGGCGTAACCCTGCGGGTGTGGTTCGAGGTCGGCAATGCTTTCACCGGCGGCAATACGGAACTGAGCCGAGACGATATCAATGCCCGATACCAGTTCGGTCACCGGATGCTCAACCTGCAGGCGGGTGTTCATTTCCATGAAATACACGGCCATGGACTGAAGGTCGAAAATAAATTCCACCGTACCGGCACCCACGTATTTCACCGCATCCGTCAGTTTGCGGGCGTAATCGTAAGCACTCTGTTCCAGTTCCGGCGGTAGCATGACAGAACCGGATTCTTCGAAGATTTTCTGGTTATTACGCTGCACGGAGCAATCACGCAGACCCAGAATACGGGTGTTGCCTTCACGGTCACGCAGTACCTGTACTTCAATGTGACGCAGCGACGTCACGTATTTCTCGAGGTAGACGTCCCCATTACCAAAGGCTGACTTGGCCTCGGTGGAAATCTGATGGAACAGCGAATGGATATGATCCGGACTGTGCACCACCTGAATACCTTTACCACCGCCACCGTGCACGGCTTTCAGCAGTACCGGGTAACCAATGTCATCGGCCACCGTAGCAGCGTTCGCTGAGCTGGTGAGAATGCCGTGTGAACCGGGTACCACAGGTACCTCAACCCGCATCGCGGTATTGATGGCGTTGGACTTATTGCCCATGGTTTCCATGGCAGAAACCGGTGGGCCGATAAAGTTAATATCGTGGTTGCCACACAGAGCCGCAAACTGGCTGTTTTCGGACAGGAAACCAATTCCCGGGTGCAGAGCATCGACTTTTTCATAACGGGCAATGTGCAACACAGATTTGGCGTTGAGATAACTCTCATCCGGCGTGTTACCACCGATACACACGAGGCGGTCGTTTGGCCCGAGCATATCCGCCGGTACTGAATCCATATCCGGATCAGACTGAATCAGAACAACGGCAATGTTATTGTCCTGAGCTTTGCGGATCAGTTTCACCGCAGTACAGCCACGGGCATGAATCAGCACTTTATTAACCGGGCCGAATTTCTTGCCTTTTTTCCGCGTTGCACTGGTTTCCGGCGCGAGTCGTTCGGCGGTGACATAGCCTTCAAGAACGCGTTCCAGTACGTCATCGACCGTGTATTTGGCCACTGGCATATCCGGATCAATTTCGCGCAGTTTCTGATCCAGATCCGGTACAAACGGATGCGCGACCAGACCATCCATCGACTCATGGGAAACTGAGAGATAATTCGACAGGGTACAGGTACTTGGCAGGTAATCCGGTACCACGATCTGTCCGGCAAACGGCATATTGGTGCCGGAGAAATAGTAGGTCTGTGCCAGAGGGTGAGTGACAAAACTCGCCTGCGCACCACCGGTACAGTCACCGAAACCGAAGACCACCAGAGGCAGGTCGTTATCGCGTACAAAACGGGTAATACGGTCGTTGACGACGGCCATGGAGAAAAGGGCAGCGGCACCTTCTTTGGTCTGCATGCCACCGGAGGAGACAAAACACACCAGCGGCAGACGCAGACGTGCACACTCCACCATTAATTTGCAGAATTTTTCGGCACTGGCCATATCAAACGCCCCGGCCTGAAATTCCAGATTGGAAATCAGAGCGCCAACGCGTTGCGACCGGCCACCGATGCGGATGGTCGCCAGACCGGTAATGACACCACAGGGCTTAACGTTTTTATTCAGTGCCTGTTCAATAGAGCTGCGGAAGCCAGGAAACTGTACCGGGTCGGCCGACATCAGAGTTGCATTCAGCTCTTCAAATTCGTTGAAGAAGCGGTCAATAATGGCATTGGCCGTGGTCTTTTTCTGGCGCTTGGAATCATCCAGAACCTGCTGAATCATCAGGTCGTGGTAGGCCATGCTGAGACGGTTCCAGAAGTCTTTACGGCGTCCGATGGTGACCGGATTAATACGGCCATTGTAGGTCTTGCCGCTGGTTTCTGCGCTGTAATATTCCGGCAGCAGTTTTTCGAAAATAAAACTGATGACCACAAACAGGGTGTCAGAAAGACGCGGGAAAGCGAGCTTCTTCCACTCTTCAACCGATTTGAGGAATTCACCGCGCTGGTTGCTCTTAATAAAGTAATTCAGCCAGTGATTAAACGATTCCAGATCTGCATCGGTATAACTGCTGCCTTCGGTAACTTCCGACAGGGATTTATCCAGCAGGGTTTTCAGCGATTTACGTGACAGGGCGTGTTTTTCGTTGGCTTCTTTGGCAACGTTCACCAGATTATGAATGAAGTTGTCATAGAGGCTGCCGAACACGCGCATATTGCGGCACACCTGCATAAACTGATCGCGCAGTTCATCGTGCAGGATGGCATCCATGATGGTGATGTCCGGGTGAGACGGATTCTGCAGATTTTCCTGACGGAACTGAATATAGGGTGCCAGTGCTTCTTCAATAATGCGGCGGTTGGCTTCAACATGAGCGACCTGTTCGGCCTGGCACAGTGCTTCAGTCGGGGTCGACAGTTTCAGCGATTCACGGACTTCTGCAGGCAGTAATTCTTTGCTGAGAATATTGTTCAGTGCCGAGGCCAGCTCCTGCTTCAGGGCACCTTTGGACAGCTCTCTGTTCAACAGGGCGTTGAGTTGCTGCCGGGTTTCGTGGGGCAGTTCTTCCCGGATAAATACCGCCAGAGGATGCGGATTATCCTGAATAAACTCAGCCACTGCGACCGCATCCAGAATGTCGTTGGCACGCAGCAGAAAATGTACCTGCTGATAATCCACCATGTATTCCAGCAGCTGCGAAAAGTTCATCGCGGCATCGGATTTCCAGCGGTTAAACAGATACAGGCCCAGGTTAAAGCAGAGTTCCTGCTTGGCTTTTACGTAATTGTTTTTCGGCTCACCGAGGAACAGGCGGGCGAGGGTGCCACGGTTTTCGTCGCGGCTCTCGTGCTTGCTCCAGAAGTTTTTCCAGCAACGTTGCAGGTTATCGTCGTAAACGATTTTTTCCGGGGCCTGCAACCAGTTCTGGAATTTCCGCTCCTGTTCGCGCTGGGTACGCTCCTGCAGCTGACCGGATGGAATTTCTTTTTCCGCAAGACGTCCGTAGTTCTCAATGGTGGTTGAGTGAATCCGGCGGCGCAGCGTCAGGTAACGCGTATAGCGGTAACAGATACCGAACACATTAATGTGCTGAGTCGGATTTTCAGCGACAAAAAAGTTGGCATTCTTCTGCAGGGTGCTGAGCTTTTCTGAAGGGTTCATAAAGCGCTCGACACTGCGGCGGTACTGATCCATCAGGTACGGATTTTTACGGGTAAAGTCTACCGCGCGTTCTTCAATCGAACGGATACCTGTGGTGATGGCCAACAGCAGATTACGCATTTTTTCATCGCTGTCGGTCGGTGCGTAATCAATGATGCCGTCGATGACCCCGGCTTCACGCAGCTGTACGCCGGATACACCGACATAGTTGGCGCATTCCTGCCATGACAGGTTGTATTTGCGCGCAATACTCGCAAGGCCCTGTGGCTGAATGGTATTGAAAATACCGTCACGCACTGACAGCAGGATGTTGGTTGCGGCCAGAGGAATGGCGCCACCGGAATAACCCGCACCCCAGATAATCCCCAGTGTCGGTACACCGGTATTACACATTTCGGTAATCAGGTGACTGATGGAGTGTGCCTGATTATTGGCGTTGGCCTGTTCGCCGGCATCGGCTCCCGGGGTGTCGATAAAGGTCACGATCGGCATGGAGCGGTCCGAAAATATCCGCACCTGCTGGGCCGCGCGCTTATGGTGGGCCGGTTTCCAGGCACCATTAGCGGATTCCCGGTTCTGACAGATAAATCCGACACGGCGTAACTGGCCACCGAAATCCATCTCAGCTTCGGCACAATACAGCGGGCCGTCGTCGATTTCTGAAATGATACGGATGACCAGGTCACGGACGACTTCACGGGCACCGGTACGGTTGGATTTTTCGCTGGGGGAGACAACCTGTTCGATGTAGTCATCGATGGTGAGGTTGTCGAGCGCCTCCAGGCGCACGGCGCATTCTTCCGGGGTCAGCAGGCCTTTGACGCGGAAATCGACTTCGTTGTCTTCGTATTCCGGGAACAGGGAAAAATCTGCGGACAGTTTTTCCGCAATTTCAAACAGTGGGTCAGTCTGCCAGTGGGTTTCTTCTTGTGTCATCTGCCGAATTCCGTTCATGTCCGCTCTGCACTGTGTCGCTGGCCCGGGTGTCAATGAGGCCGGTGGCAGGGCGGTTCTGATCGCTGTCGCCGCAATAGGCGATGTTTCTTATAAAGCGGTGAGTGGATTACCCCTCACCCGGTTATTCTTTCCGGCTCTGCATCGGTGCCGGTGACAGGCGGCCGCTCAGGAAAGAAGCCCGGCTTGCCCGTCAGGTTGCAGAGTATGTCATGTTTCAGACACGTCTGAAAATCAGACATGCGTTGGTGCCGCCAAAGCCGAAACTGTTGGACATCACGGTCTCCAGATCAGCCTCCCGGGTCTCACGGATAATGGGCATACCGGCGACTTCCGGATCCGGGTCGTGCAGGTTGGCACTGGCGGTAACAAAGCTCTGCTGCTGCATCAGCAGGCAGTAGATAGCTTCCTGTACCCCGGCTGCACCGAGGGAATGCCCGGTCAGCGACTTGGTTGAGCTGAGCGGAGGCATATTGCCATCGAAAGCGCGCTGTACGGCTTTGAGCTCACACACATCTCCGGCTGGTGTTGAGGTGCCATGGGTATTCAGGTAGTCAATCTGTGGGTTACCAGCCATTGCCAGCGCCTCACGCATACAGCGTTCAGCACCTTCACCGGAGGGGGCAACCATATCATCGCCATCCGAGGTGGCACTGTAGCCGGTGATTTCCGCGTAAATATGAGCACCACGGGCGAGAGCGTGTTCGTATTCTTCGAGCACCAGCATGCCTGCGCCTCCGGCGATGACAAAGCCATCGCGGCTGCTGTCGTATGGGCGCGATGCCGTCTGCGGAGCATCGTTGTATTTGGTGGAGAGGGCTCCCATGGCATCAAACTGCATGGTCAGGGACCAGTGCTCTTCTTCACCACCACCGGCAAACATGATGTCCTGCTTGCCCCACTGGATCAGTTCCATGGCGTGCCCGATACAGTGTGCACTGGTGGCACAGGCTGAGGTCAGGGAATAGTTAACGCCTTTGATGGCGAATGGGGTCGCCAGGTTGGCAGAAACCGTACTGCCCATGCTGCGGGTGACGCGGTAAGGCCCGACACGGCGGATGCCTTTTTCACGCAGGATGTCGGTAGCTTCGACGATATCGCTCGATGATACGCCTCCGGAACCGGCGACCAGACCAGTACGCGGACTGCTGACCATCTCAGGGCTCAGGCCAGCGTCGCTGACGGCCTGTGTCATGGCCAGGTATGAATACGCAGCAGCGTCGCTCATAAAGCGGCGCAGTTTACGGTCGATCAGTTCATCCAGATCCACCTGTGGCTGGCCGGCAATGTGACTGCGCAGACCAATCTCTTCATATTCCGGCACATAACGTATGCCCGACTGGCCCTTACGGAGGGATGCAGCCACTTCATCTTTGTTGTTGCCCAGACACCCGACGATGCCCAGACCGGTAATTACGACTCTCCGCATGTTGCTCGCTCTGCAGATGTTGGTTCCGGCGCCTGACACAGCAGGCCTGCCTCACTATAAAACACAAGTATTAAACAAATAAGAATCTGGCGGAATCTTTACCCGGCTCTGGCCTGGCGGGCTTGCCAGGTCTGCCAGCCATAGCGCAGCAGCAGGGCCGTCGACAGGACACCGGAGATCACGCACAGCGGACGTGTTGCCGGGTAATTGCTTTCATGAAAGATCAGGCTGATGCAGGTGATGGTCAGAAGCGCTGCAGAAAACCACTCAATGCCCCGGCTCTGCAGCCAGCTCAGCTTCTCTGTCAGGGTTTTTGCCAGAATGGCAAACAGCAGACCTGCGGCTGAACCAACCAGAATGTCCATGGGCCAGTGCGCTCCGACGGCTGCACGGCTGAGGGCCGCGGTCAGAGCCGTGCCCAGCACCAGCACAGATACCAGTGCACCGCGTGAGCCGGTGAACGGGCTGTACAGCAGCACCAGACCGGCGGTGGCCAGCGCAGTGAAAGAGTGACCAGACGGAAAGCTGTGATTTTTCAGTACCGGGCCGATGATATGCACGGCATCGGTGCCCAGCACCGCAGCCGGTCTGAGGATATCCAGCGCAGGCTTCAGTCCCTGAACAAACAGAGCACCGAGAATCAGCAGCACCAGGCCTGAATTGAACATCGCCGGACGCAGAGATGCCACTGAGCCAAGCACGGCTACGGCGAACAGGGTATCGGCAACGAAGGTCATGTTGCTCCAGAATGTATCCGGTAACACCTGCAGATGCTGATTCAGCCACAGGAACAGACTGACATTGGCGTCCGTGATGCTCAGCACCACGACCCCGGCCAGCAGCAGACTGCTGACCAGATAAAGCAGAGTTTCAGTCTTCATGGGGCACTGGCTCGGCTGTGATGGGTTCTGCTGTGACGTCATCGCGGCGGATAATCAGCACCGGGCCTGACTGAAACAGAATCTGATAATCATCGTACTTAATGCGGTCTTCACGGGCGAAGCCAATTTCTCCCGGTTCCAGCGAGCGCTTCTCGGTAACCTTATCCAGATAGACGTTGAAGCTCGGCAGGTTCACAGACTGGGTGTACACGGGTTCGTCCAGTCCGCGTGCAAACATGGCGGCTTCCCAGACCGGGCGCTGCTGGGTTTCGCTGAACATAGGCACAAACAGGAACCACAGCAGAATCAGTTGAGCGGCACCGCTGGCACACAGGGCCTGCCAGGGCTTCAGGCGTGGCCAGAAGATCACCGCCAGGGCAATCAGGGCACCGATAGCAGCGACGATGACAAAATCACGGTCAAAGAACACCGCTGCCCGCTGGGCCGTGGCGATCTCAATCGGGTTGGTCAGACGGCTTTCCACCACCGGAATCAGCAAAGGGAAGGCGACCAGCAGTGACAGCACAATCAGCGGGAACACGGCTGCAAGCCAGCGGCTCTGCAGCCACTCGCGGTGGCGCGCCATCAGGATCACCAGCGGCGTCACTCCGTAGAGGATGTAATGCGGCAGCTTGGTACTGGCCAGACTGAAGAGTACCAGTACCACCAGAAACCATATCCACAGGAAGCGGTCGAGCTTGTCGCCACCCACCATGAGCGCCCGTGCACTGGGCAGAATGCGCAGCAGCAGTCCACCGAAAGGCGCTAACAGGAAGGGCAGCACCAGAGGGTAAAACAGGAAGCCGCCATCATGACCTTCCATCGCGTTGTTGAAGCGGTTGACGTTGTGCTTGAAGAAAAAGCCGTCAATAAAGGCCTGGCCCTGGGCCAGGTACTCAAGGATGTACCAGGGTACGGCGATAACCACAAAGACGATCCAGCCCGGCACAAAGAAAATGGCACGCAGGAAATCGCGGAACTGACCGGCGGCAATGAAAAACAACCCACCGGCAAGAAACGGAATGACCACTGCCACCGGTCCTTTGGTCAGCGTACCCAATGCCATGAGAACGTACACCAGATAGAGCAGCCCTTTGTGTGGCGACTGACTCCAGGCGTACATGGTCAGCAGGGTTGTTGCCAGCAGCATATTCAGCAGGGCGTCGGCCGTGGCCACGTGACAGATCACATTGATGCCCAGCGCCGTAGCGGCAATCAGCGAGGCAGATACAGCGGTCGGCTGATCAGTAAAGCGCCGGGTAAAGGCGAAGATGGCCCAGACCCAGCCGATACCGGCCAGTGCAGAAGGCAGGCGGAACGCCCAGACATCCGTGCCGAAGACGGCAATCGAAGCCGCCTGCAACCAGTAAATCAGGATCGGTTTGTCAAAACGGGGATTGTCGTTGAGATAGGTGGTCAGAAAATCACCGCGCTCAAACATCCCACGGGTGGCCTCACTGAAGGCCCCTTCGTCATGATCAAACAGCAGATAACCATTGAGGTTAAGCGTCATCAGTCCGGCTGTCAGAATTAACAGCCAGAGTGGCAGGGCGAACGATCGCATGGCGCTGGGTTAACCTTTGGGTTGTTCAGGATCGGATACGTTAGCCCAGCCCGGCGCAGACGAACCGGTTTCTTCGTCACGACGGTAAATCACGTACTGCTGGCGCTGGGACGATTCAAAATACGTACGCGAAATCAGCTCAGACAGAACACCTGTGGTGAGGAACTGCAGCGAGGCAATCAGGAAGACCACGGCGATCAGAAACAGCGGCCGGCCGCCGATGTCTTCACCCATGGCGAACTTCACGATGGCCAGATACACCAGCAGTAGTGAACTCATGGAGCCCAGTGCCAGGCCGATGGAACCAAAGAAGTGCCCCGGACGGCCGCGGTAACGCATAAAGAAATACACCGACAGCAGATCGAGAATCACTCGGAATGTCCGTGAGATACCGTACTTTGATTCACCGGCGACCCGGGCGTTGTGTTTCACCACAATCTCACCGATACGGCTGGGCGGCACTACCGCGGCAACCCATGCCGGAATAAAGCGGTGCATCTCACCATACAGACGTACCTGCTTGATCACAGAGGCTCGGTATACCTTGAGTGAGCAGCCGTAGTCGTTGATGCGCACACCGGTGATCTTGCCGATCAGACGGTTGGCAATGCGTGACGGAATCTTACGCAGCACCAGATCGTCTTTGCGGTTTTTACGCCAGCCGGTCAGCAGGTCGAGATCTTTTTCCAGCAGGTGTACGACCATGCGTGGAATATCGTCCGGATCATTCTGCAGGTCACCGTCGAGCGTTGCGATCAGCTCACCACGGGCTTCGTCGATACCGGCCTGCATGGCGGCGGTCTGACCGAAATTACGGCGCAGTTCGATAACTCGGATATGAGAGCCGTATTTCTCAGTTTCACGGTGCAGGGCCTGAGGGGTCCCGTCGCTGCTGCCATCATCAACAACCAGCAGTTCCCACGGACCGTTATACGCGGCCAGAGATTCGTTTACGCGGGCCACCATGGGAGACACATTATCAATCTCGTTGTACATAGGGATGACAACGGAAAGCGACGGCATAGTTGCAGATGCCACAGAGGCCTCAGTCAAAATCGGTACCACTCAGTCAGAAATTAATGATGCGCGATGATAACCAAAACAACCCGGCGGTGAAATAAGCGCGGCGCCCGGGCTGGGTCTGGTCAGGTCGCATTGTGTCAGCTGCGGTTGCGTACGCCGTGGGTGAGCAGCACCAGCAGACCGGTCAGCAACAGGGTTGTGCCCAGTACAAACAGATGCAGGTTCACAGCCGCCGCCAGCGCGGTGGACGCATCCACCTGCCAGGGTAACAGCCCGGCGACCACCCCAGCCTCATAGGTGCCGGCTCCGGCGATGCCATGAATCGGCAGTACGCTGGACAGCTCGCCGGTGGTGGCACCGCTCCAGCACTGATAGAAATCCAGCCCGGTGAACACCTGCAGCAGCCAGGCATAGACCACAATTTTCACCAGCCAGTTCACCAGCGTCCAGAACAGAGCGCGGACAAAGCGCATGGGAGAGTCCGGCAGGGCCGTCATCAGCTCGCTGGCCTTGCTCTGCCAGCTGCCATCCTGATGCGATAACAGCCAGCGGCGGACCTTCTCCTGCACCAGCAGAGCACTGAGCGGCGCAATAATCACCAGCGCTGAAATCACCACTTTCACAGCCAGAGGCCAGGGCACCAGGCTCTGCAGGCTGATAAAGGCCAGCGCCAGCAGGGCGTACAGATCCAGCAGCCGTAGCCACAACAGAGCGGGGCCGCTGTGGCGGTAAGGAACGGCGAAATAGTCTTTCATCAACATGGGGAAAGACGCTTCACCGCTGCGCATTGGCATCATATTGTTGAAGAAATTATGCAGTACAGTAATACGCAACAGGCGCACAAAATGGCGCTGACTGCGCAGCATGAAAAAGTCAAAGAAACGCACAGCCCGCAGCAGATAGCTCACCAGCATCAGAGCCACTGCCACGGCCAGTGCCTCAGGCGGGACCCGTTGCCAGGCACTGAGCAGGCTGACCCAGCCGTATTCTTCACCGACCAGCCAGACCAGACCACTCAGCAGCAGAAAGCCCAGCCAGAATTTCCACGATTTCAGCACGGGATGTACCAGTTAAATAAAGGCGGCATCTTGCTGAGCCCGTTATGACCTGTCAAGTCAGCGGCGCCTGAGGTAAAGTGCGCCTGACTCCGAACAGACCTCCGCAGCTAAAAGGTAACCGGTTGAAAGTACTGCTTATCAAAACGTCTTCTCTGGGCGATGTATTCCATACCCTGCCAGCGGTGCAGGATGCCTTTCAGCAGGTGCCCGGGATTGAATTTCACTGGGTGGTGGAAGAGGGCTTCCGCGATATCCCGTCCTGGCACCCCGCCGTTACCCGGGTGATTCCCGTGGCCTGGCGACGTTGGCGCAAAGACCTCAAAAACCGCGCTGTACGCCAGGAAATGAAAGCCTTTTACGCTGACCTGAGGGATCAGGAATACGATGTCGTGCTGGATGCTCAGGGCCTGGTCAAAAGTGCCATGTTCACCCGCCTTGCTCGCGGCCCGCGTTACGGACTGGATAAACACAGTGCCCGTGAACCGCTCGCGGCGTTGGCCTATCAGTACGGCATCCCGGTGGCCAAAGGCCGTCATGCCATTGACCGTATCCGGGATCTGTTTGCTCAGGTGTTCGGTTATGAGGTACCGGATACCCTGAATTACGGAGTAGACCGCAGCCGCTGGGAACGTCCGCAGGTCAACAGTGACTACTGGGTGTTCCTGCACGGCACAACGTGGGAAACCAAACTCTGGCCAGAAGCCTACTGGTGTGAACTGGCGGCGCTGGTCACAGCTCAGGGATTCAGCGTGGCTCTGCCCTGGGGGAATGAGGAAGAGCGGGAGCGGGCAGAGCGGATTGCGGCCGGGCAGGCGGGTGTGACGGTGCTGCCGAAAATGGGGCTCAATGAACTCAATGCCTGGCTGGCACACGCCAGCCGTGTTGTTGGTGTGGATACCGGGCTGTCTCACGTTGTGGCCGCACTGAACATTCCGGCGGTTGCCATTTACGGTGCCACGGATGCTCGTCTCACCGGAGTCTGCGGACCGGAAGTGGAAGTGATGTCGAGCACGCGTGAGTGCGCCCCGTGCCTCTCGCGCACCTGCCTCAAACCGGATGAACAGGGCGTTCAGCCACCCTGTTACCGGGATATTCCGCCGCAGCGGGTGCTGGATCACCTCATCGCATCAGACTGACCTGATCTGCCTTATGCAGCGTTAGACAGCTGGCAGCTGAGTGAAAACCATGTGAAACGGTCTTCTTTGTCTACACTGTGGAAAGAGACTGAACAACAGGGTATTCACAATGACAGGCGTATTAAGCAGCGTTGATGCACGCACCCAGCTGGTTGGCCAGAACCGGCTGGAACTGCTCTTATTCCATCTGGGTGGCAATCAGCGTTTCGCCATCAACGTGTTCAAGGTGCAGGAAGTGATGCGCATGGTGCCGCTGACCAAGATGCCGGAGAGTCATCCCTGCATCCGTGGCGTCTGCCATGTGCGTGGCCATACTGTGCCTGTGGTTGATCTGCGCCAGGCCATCAAACTGGGCCCGCTGAAAGTGGATGAAGAATCCACCAACCTGATCATCACCGAATACAACATGACGGTACAGGCCTTTATGGTCGGCGGTGTTGACCGCATTGTGAACATGAACTGGAATGAAATCCTGCCGCCGCCCGGTGGTGCCGGACGCCAGCATTATCTGACCGCCATCACCCGTCATGAAGACCGTATCGTCGAAGTGATTGACGTTGAAAAAGTGCTGGCAGAAATTGCTCCGTACAACACTCAGCTGGGCGATGAGCATTATGATCACCCGCTGCTTGATCAGGTACGCGGCCGTCCGATTCTGATTGTGGACGACTCCAACGTAGCCCGTGAACAGATGCGTGACGTACTGGCCCCGATGGGCGTGAAAGTGATTGAAGCGCACAACGGCCTTGAGGCCTATCAGATTCTCATGCACTGGAAAGAAGAAAAACCGGAAATGCTGCAGGAGCTGCTGATGGTGATCACTGATGCGGAAATGCCGGAGATGGATGGTTACATGCTGACCACCGAAATCCGCCGTGATCCGCAGTTGAAAGGGCTGTTTGTGATTCTGCACACCTCGCTGTCCGGTAACTTCAACAAGGCAATGGTGAAAAAGGTCGGTTGTGATGGTTTCCTGTCCAAGTTCGCACCCCAGGGCTTTGCTGAAGAAGTGCAGCGCCTTATTCGTGAGCGGCTGGATAGCAAAGAACACACCGACGACTGATCATTCAGTTTCAGTCCTGAGCTTCAGCTCCTGACATAATGCGTTAAGATGCCTCCTCCGACGGAGGCATTTTTTATGCAGATTTCCCATCTTTTTATCTATCCCATCAAATCCTGCGCGGCTGTTGAAGTGGAGCGTATGGACTTCGACGCCTTCGGTCCGGTGGGTGACCGTCGTTACCTGATTGTAGATCACGACGGGCGTTTTCTGACCCAGCGTGAACACACAGACATGGCCTTTATCCGGCCGCAGCTGAGCAGAGAGGGCATCCGCCTGAGCGGATCTGGTCCGCGTGCTGATGTGGAACCACTGGATGTTGTTTATCCGGGCTCACATGAGCGGGCACCAGTGACCGTCTGGCGGGATCAGATGCAGGCTGTCGACTGCGGTGATGCAGCGGCACAGTGGTTGAGCGGATTTCTGGGGCAGGAATGCCGGTTGGTTTGCATGCCCCCGGATCATGACCGGCCGGTAAATCGCTCGAATGCGCCAGGTATCGCGGCGGGTACCCAGGTCGTCTATGCCGATGGTGCACCGCTGCTGGTTGTTACAGAAGACAGTGTTACTGCACTGACTAACGTTGCTGGCCTGGACGTGGACGTCATGCGCTTCCGCCCGAATATCGTGATCCGTGAAGCCGGAGGCGCTTTTGCAGAACGCGGCTGGCAGAGCCTGAGCACTGCAACCGGCGCACACCTGCAGATGATCTGGCCCTGCGAGCGCTGTGTGGTGCCGACCCGGGATCCGCTGACGCAACAACGGACGCCGGAAGTGATGGCGGCGCTGAAAGACCTGTGCCGCATCGATGGTAAGATTATTTTTGGTCAGAACGCCGTGTTCAGCGGCCAGAGCCTCACTGTGGGTGAGGCGCTGACTTTACCGTCCGGCGTTAGTGATTAATCTTCAGCCTTGGCCGCGTCCAGCTCCTGCAGTCGTAACAGCAGAGATGAGGTGTCCTTGCGGTTGTGTCCGGCCAGCATCAGTTCACGGTAATAACCGCTTACCAGCGTCGCCACCGGTAACTCCAGGCCGAGCTTTCCGGCCTGATCAAGACAGATATCCAGGTCTTTGCACATCAGCTCGACCGCGAACCCGTGGTCGTATTCACCGGCCAGCATGGTTTTATAGCGGTTGCTCAGCTGCCAGCTGCCGGCCGCTCCCTGGGATACCAGCTGCATCACTTTATCCACGTCCAGGCCAGCTTTCTGAGCAAACAGAATGCCTTCTGACAGGGCTTCTACCAGACCGGTGATACAGATCTGATTCACCATTTTGGTTTTCTGGCCGCAGCCGGGAGGGCCCATATGGGCGATTGCTTTGGTGTAAGGGGCTGTCAGTGAGACTAATGTGTCATAAGCGGCTGAATCACAGCCCGCCATCAGACTCAGCTGACCATTGATGGCTCCCTGTTCGCCACCGGAGACCGGCACATCGCAGAAATACACGCCGGTTTCTGCACAGCGTGCTGCCATCTCTTCCGCCAGTGTTGCTGATGTGGTGGAGTGATCAATGATCAGAGTCCCGGGTTTCAGAGCGGGCAGCAGACCTTTGACCGTCAGCCACTCGCGTACGTCGTTATCGTTGCCAACACACAGAATGACAGCATCAAGATCCAGCCTGGGCGGAATGGGATGAGGCAGAGCACTGCCTTTATGCTTCTGCAGCCAGTTATCCACTTTCGCCGGACTGCGGTTAGTCACGGTGACTGCGTGACCTGCACTGGCAAGATGAGCAGCCATAGGAGCGCCCATGACGCCTAAACCGATAAAAAGAATGTCAGCCAATGTGATCTCCTTCACGGATTGATAAGAAATAAAAAAGCCGCTGTAACAGCGGCTTTTTCACAAGCGGATCCATTAACCGGATCAGCCAGGGTAGTCGCGCTTCGGATAGCCGGTGTACAGCTGACGCGGACGACCGATCTTGTAATCGGTGCTGATCATTTCGTTCCAGTGTGCAATCCAGCCCGGAGTACGGCCGGTGGCGAAAATCACAGTAAACATTTCGGTCGGAATACCGATCGCTTTCAGGATGATGCCGGAGTAGAAGTCGACGTTCGGGTACAGACCACGCTTCACGAAGTATTCATCTTCGGTGGCGATCTTCTCCAGCTTCATGGCGATTTTCAGCAGCGGATCGTCTTCCATGCCCAGTTCAGCCAGAACTTCGTCACAGGTCTGCTTCATGACCTTCGCGCGTGGGTCGAAATTCTTATAAACGCGGTGACCGAAGCCCATCAGACGGAACGGATCGTCTTTGTCTTTGGCCTTGGCAATGAATTTGTCGATGTTCGATTCGTCGCCGATCTCGTTCAGCATCAGTAGTACGGCTTCGTTTGCACCACCGTGAGCAGGACCCCACAGTGCCGCAATACCGGACGCGATACAGGCAAATGGGTTAGCGCCGGTAGAACCAGCCAGACGTACGGTAGACGTCGAGGCGTTCTGTTCGTGGTCTGCGTGCAGAAGGAAGATACGGTCCATGGCTTTGGCCAGTACCGGGCTTACTTTCTTCTCTTCACATGGGGTGTTGAACATCATGTGCAGGAAGTTTTCGGCGTAGCTCAGGTCGTTCTGTGGGTACATGAACGGCTGACCGATGCTGTACTTGTAAACCATCGCTGCCAGAGTCGGCATTTTTGCAATCAGACGGTGTGCAGAAATCATGCGGTGCTTCTCATCACGGATGTCCAGAGAATCGTGATAGAAGGCAGACAGGGCACCGACCACGCCGCACATGATGGCCATCGGGTGCGCATCACGGCGGAAGCCGTTGAAGAAGTGGCTCAGCTGCTCGTGCACCATAGTGTGGTTTTTAATGGTGCTGACGAATGTAGCTTTTTCTTCGGCATTCGGCAGTTCACCGTGCAGCAGCAGGTAGCAGGTTTCCAGGTAGTCTGACTTCTCAGCCAGCTGATCAATCGGGTAGCCGCGGTGCAGCAGTACACCAGCGCCGCCGTCAATGTATGTGATTTTGGACTCAGTAGCGGCGGTGGAAACAAAACCAGGGTCGTACGTGAACAGGCCTTTGCCAGTCAGGCTGCGGACGTCGACAACGTCAGGGCCAACCGTACCTTCATATACGGGTAACTCCAGAACTTCTTCTACGCCATCAACTTTTAGTGTTGCTTTTTTGTCAGCCATTTAAGGGCCTCCTGCTTGCTATGAATACGTCGCGAGAGGTTGGTGCTCTCACTATAGATATGAATCACCAGGTCACTATAGACCTTAGCGTAAACCTTAACCATCGTTGGCGGGCCTTCACCAGCGTTGGCGGAAGGTTGGATCAGGGACAGGGGGACAACTATATGTTCTGTCGCAGGATTGTCAATTCCCTGTCAGTTGAGGAAAGTAAGACACGTGAGTCAACCTGAATTGGCCATCATTGTTCTTAAAGTTTTTTAAGCTGTGATCATAACTTTCCGGTCTGAAAACAGAGTGTTTTAGCGTTTGTAAATTTACGTAGTGCTGCATATAATTGATCGCGGTCAAGAGGTTGTACAAAAATTGTACAGCTGAGACTGCAACCATCTGAAACAGCCGGTCTGGTTCTCAGAGCCTGCTGGCCAAACAAGAGAAATGATGAGCCGTGAATACCAATAGACCAAAGAATCTGGATATTTCCACAATCGAGCTCCCTGTTTCTGCCAAAGCGTCCATCCTTCATCGTATTTCCGGTTTTGCATTGTTTTTTGCGGTAGCTTTTATGCTGTGTGCACTGGATGCGTCTCTGGAGTCTGAGCAGTCCTTCGCTGAGCTGGCTGCCGCAATGGACAGTGTTCTGGCGAAACTGATTACATGGGGCATTCTGTCAGCACTGGGTTACCACTTCGTTGCAGGTATCAAACACCTGCTGATGGATATGGGCATCGGTGAGAGCAAAGAAGGGGGCCGTACCGGAGCAATCGTGACTCTGATTTCCGGCGTTGTGGTAGTTATTCTGGCAGGAGTCTGGGTATGGTAAACAGTGTCACTAACCTTGGTCGCAGCGGCGTCTACGACTGGGTCATTCAACGTCTTACAGCGGTTATTCTGGCGCTCTACACCCTGTTCCTGCTGGGTTATGTTCTGGCCACCCCTGATCTGACGTATGACGTGTGGAAGGATCTGTTCTCCTGCACCGCCATGAAGATCTTTACCTTTGCTGCTCTGCTTTCCATGTGCGCGCATGCCTGGGTCGGCCTGTGGACCATCTCTACCGACTACCTGACCAGCTCAGCAGTCGTCCGTTTTATTTTCCAACTGGTGTGCGCAGGTTTCCTGTTTACGTACCTGGTCTGGGGCTTCGACATTCTCTGGGGTGTGTGATTCATGAGTAAAATCAGAACTATGTCGTATGATGCCATCGTAATCGGTGGTGGTGGTGCCGGTATGCGTGCCGCACTGCAATTGACTGAAGCAGGCCTGAACACCGCCTGTATTACCAAAGTATTCCCGACCCGTTCTCATACGGTATCTGCTCAGGGTGGTATCACTTGTGCCATCGCGTCTGCGGATCCTAATGATGACTGGCGCTGGCACATGTACGATACCGTCAAAGGTTCCGACTACATCGGTGACCAGGACGCGATCGAATACATGTGTTCCGTAGGCCCGCAGGCTGTGTTCGAACTGGAACACATGGGTCTGCCGTTCTCCCGTACTGAAGAAGGCCGTATTTATCAGCGTCCTTTCGGTGGTCAGTCCAAAGGTCCTGACAACCCGACTCAGGCTGCCCGTACCTGTGCTGCTGCTGACCGTACCGGTCACGCGCTGCTGCACGCTCTGTATCAGGGTAACCTCAAAGGCGGTACCACTTTCCTGAGCGAATGGTATGCCGTTGACCTGGTGAAAAACGCCAAAGGTCAGATCACTGGTGCCATTACTATCTGTATCGAGACCGGTGAAGCCGTATTCATCAAAGCCAAAGCAACCGTTCTTGCGACCGGTGGTGCAGGCCGTATTTATCAGTCCACCACTAACGCTCTGATCAACACAGGTGACGGCGTGGGCATGGCAATCCGTCAGGGTCTGCCAATGCAGGATATGGAAATGTGGCAGTTCCACCCAACCGGTATTGCC
>CETZ01065866.1_pt1 | contig 18395 bp, 22 predicted proteins | sample 531441 | NCBI WGS metagenome assembly CETZ01 (sample SAMEA2623098, study PRJEB7988) | marine metagenome | isolation source: saline water (ENVO:00002010), including | reverse complement strand
AGACCGCCAGTCGCCCATTGCAGCAATACCGTTGCGGCGTCAAGCTGCGGACCTGCTGCCATTCTTCGCAGTGTATCGACGGTGTCACCAAAGTTAGGGAGTTTTCAACAGCGCCCGAACGGCTGCGGCTGCCTTGTGGCTCGAGCGTGTAAGCGGACCGGCTTCTACGTGTCGGATTCCCATTCCTCGAGCCTTGTCAGCCCACATTTCGAATATTTCCGGGTCAACCCACCTGTGCACAGGGAGGTGCGCGCTGGTAGGTCTCAGGTATTGGCCGATGGTCACAATGTCAACTCCCACCGAAGCGAGGTCCCCAAGAGCGACCGTCACTTCGTCATCATTTTCACCGAGACCGACGATTAGCCCGGATTTGGTGACGGACCCATGTGTTTTAGCTCGAGCAAGGACTGTCAAACTTCGGGCATATCCGGCGTTGGGACGCACAGCACGTTGCAATCGGGCGACAGTTTCGAGGTTGTGATTGAGCACGTCGGGTCCCTCGTTCAACAGCGTTTCAAGGGGCCTTTTCTGTCCTGCAAAATCAGGAATGAGGGTTTCGATCGTGACGCCGGGTACGCGAGATCTAATGGCATTTACGGTCTCTATAAATCCAAGGGAGCCTCCGTCATCGAGATCGTCACGAGCCACTGCGGTAATCACCACATGGGAGAGACCCATCGTTGTAACGGCTTCTGCAACGCGACGGGGTTCGTCATGGTCTCGGGGTTCGGGTTTGCGAGTGTCGACTAAGCAGAAGCCACAAGCACGCGTGCATCTTTTGCCGTTGATCATGAAGGTAGCTGTGCCTTCGCCCCAACATTCGTAGATGTTGGGGCATCCCGCTTCTTCACAAACTGTCGCCAGGTTCATGGGATGCAAGGTTGAGCGCACTCGGCGGTATCCGTCATTCAAGTCGATCTGTGCTCTCATCCAGTGGGGTTTTCGTTCGGTGATTGAGAGTCCTTCAGTTACGCCTGCGTCGTTGAGTCGTCGTTGACGACGTTCGGTAGTTTTCCGATTTCTTAGAACAACCGGTAGGCCTTCAATCGCGCTCTTTTGTTGTTGCTCTGCGCTACTGAACGGTGCCATATCAGTTTTCGGATTACGAAAGACCACGCCCGCTTCGTCGTGTCCATTCCCGCCCCACACTTCGGTTGCTCTTCGCTTTACAGCTTCCACAACCATTTCCATGGGCGTTTCAAGTCCCTGATCTCGCAAGCTCGTTACTCCGAAATCGTCTATCCCACATGGGATGATTCGATCGAACCACGAAAGATCTGTGGCGACGTTTAGGGCGAAGCCGTGCATGGTGCGTCCTCGGCTGAGTCGGACCCCAATCGCTGCGATCTTTTGACGGGAGGGGCTCTTAGGTTCAACCCACACCCCTGGGTAACCAGCTACCCGGCCGCAGTTAGGTAGACCTAGATCTGTGAGCGCGGCAATCAGCACATCTTCAACCTTTGAAACGTAGGCTTTGGTCTCTGCTAGTCCACCCCCTCGCCGCCCAGGCAAGGAAAGGATGGGGTAGCCGGTGAGTTGACCGGGACCGTGGTAGGTGATGTCGCCGCCGCGGTCTGTCGACTGATAGCTAGCGCCCATCACGTCTGGTTCGATCAAAAGGTTGGACAAATTGGCGTTGGGACCGCCAGTAAATACGTGTTCGTGTTCTACAAGCAGCAGGTGATCGTCAGAACTGTTGGTGAAGAGGTGCCGTTGGAGATCAGTCGCTTCTTGATAGGCGACGCTGCCAAGCCAACGCACTCGAAGCATCTAGAGTTCTACTTCCCAATCTCGAGTTTCGATGGCGCGCTTGATGGTGGAGAGAAATCCTGCTGCGTAACTTCCATCGAAAGCCCTGTGGTCCCAGGCCATCGCTAAATGACCTACGGAGTGGACAGCGATGCTTTCGTTGCCAAATCGGTCGGCGACCACGACGGGGCGTCGGGTTACGCCATCGGTGGAAAGTACCGCTACTTGAGGTTGGTTGATGATTGCGGCAGTTGTGTATGTGCCGAAGCCTCCGTTGTTGGAGATGGTGAACGTACCGCCGCTGATGTCATCCAAATTGAGGCGCCGGTTTCGTGCACCTAATGCCAGGTTGTTCACGGCGAGCGCCAGTGCCTCAAGTCGGAGCCCGTCGGCTTGACGGACGACGGGAACAATTAATCCCTCGTAGTCGAGATCGACTGCTACACCTATGTTGATGTCGCCGTGGACTCTTAATCCTTCGTCTTCAACTGAGGCATTGAGGTAAGGCCACTCTTCAAGCGCTTCAACCACCGCGCGCATGATGAAGGGCAGATAGGTAAGGCTGAAGCCATGTTCGGCTCGCCAGGTTTCGCGGTGGGTGGATCTCACGTTTTCGACGTTCTCGTAGTCCACTTCCATGACCGTCAGTGCGTGGGGCGAGGAATGAGCTGAACGTGTCATGTGATTTGCGGTGGCGCGTCGGATGCTGTTGAAAGCTACGTATCGTGATTCTTTGGATGTGCGCGGGGCACTTTCGAGGTTTGGTTGGGGGTCGGGCGCTACCGACTCGTCGCGGTGACGGTCGTCGATAATGTTGAGTACATCGTTTCTGGTGATGCGACCCCGCTGACCTGTGCCCTGGATGCGCTCCGTTTCAAGCCCGTGTTTTTTTATTAGGCGACGAACTACTGGCGACAGAAGCCGGGTGTCGCTGGCCTTATTTTGAATTTCGCTTCGTTTTGTACTCTGGTTTGACCCAGGTGAGGTTCGGTCGGAGTTGGGTTTAGTCGGAGTTGGCTGTCGCGAGTTAGCGGAATCGTTCGAATCTTGTACGACGGCTTCGGGGGTGCTCCTTGCGAACTCACCTTCAACGACTGCCAAGACAGTCCCGACAGCGATTGTCTCCCCTTCTGCGACTTTGAGTTCGATGATCGTTCCGGTGACTGGAGATGGAACTTCGGCATCAACTTTTTCGGTTGACACTTCGTAGAGCAATTCGTCGACGGTGACGGTGTCACCGACTTGTTTGAACCAGCGGGTGAGCGTGCCTTCTTCTACCGTTTCACCCAGTTGAGGGAGTTCGACATCGATAAGGGCCATGGTTCTAGCCGTGGAGCGCTCGACCAGCAAGGTCAAGGACGGCTTCGCCGAATAGTTCTGACAGAGTCGGGTGAGGCTGAATGAACTCGGCAATTTCGTCGATTGTTGCCTCCCAGTTGACAGCTAGGTAGCCCTGGCTCAGTTGTTCAGTAGCCCAGGGGCCGATGAGGTGGACTCCTAGGAGTTGTCCCGCGCTGCCATCAGGGCGCCGCTCGGCGATGACTTTGACCATGCCGTCGGTTTCGTTGACGATCATCGCCCGGGCGTTTCCAGCAAAGTGATGCTTTACTACCGCTACGTCATGGCCAGCCTGTCGTGCTTGTTCTTCGGTCATTCCCGCGAAAGCAACTTCGGGGTGGCAATAGATGGCCCACGGGACTTTGAGGTAATCGATCGGTGTTGGGTTTTCCCCAACCATGTCACGAACAGCGAGCATCGCTTCGGCGAATGCGACGTGCGCGAGTTGAGGTGTGGCAATTAGGTCCCCAACTGCATAAACGTGCTCTTCCGCTGTCCGACACAGCTCGTCGACTACCACAAATCCGCTTTCATCAACCTCTATGGAGGTGCCTTCAAGCCCGAGGTGATCGGCGTAGGGTCTCCTGCCCACGCACACGATCACCATTTCGACGTCTACGTCGGTCCCGTCATTGAGGTGAACCATCGTTCCGTTGGGGTGGGGAGAATGCCCGGTAACTGAGCTACCAGTGATCGATGTGATTCCTCTCTTGTTGAAAGAACGTTTCAATGCCTTGGCTATATCGCTGTCAGCGCCGGGGATCAGCTGAGTCATCGATTCCAAGATGGTTATTTCAGTTCCAAGGTCGGCAAGCATTGAGGCGAACTCACACCCGATTGCTCCTCCCCCGATTATGGCCGCGCGACCCGGTAAGGCTTGCAGTTCTAAGACTTCATTCGACGTCAACACGATCTCACCGTCGATTTCAAAACCCGGAATTGTTCGCGGCACGGAACCCGCAGCAAGAACGACCGATTCGCCGGTCAGTATTTGTTCGGTTCCGTCGTTGTGTTGCACCGTCACTGTTCGCCCAGTTTTTAGGCGCCCTGTCCCAGAGAAGACGGTTACTTGTTTGCTTTGTAGGAGTTGGTTTACTCCGTTGAAGAGGCGGTCAACGACCGCTCGTTTCCGGTTTTGGGTTGCAGAAAAGTCGATGGTTGGCGTCGATGTGACGACACCGAATTCTCCAGCGCCCATGACGGTGCGATGCACGGTTGCTGTTTCCAGAAGTTCCTTGGCTGGTATGCACCCGCGATGCAAACAAGTTCCGCCTAACAGGTCTCGCTCAACTAGGCCAACATTCAGGCCAGACGATGACGCGGCTAATGCCGCCGCGTATCCAGCGGGCCCGCCGCCCACTACGACTAGATCAAATTGGTTTGAACTCATTCTGAGGCCAATCGTATCCCCAGGCGACGGTCGGCTTGTCTTGATTTGTGAGTTGCGCCCTAGAACGGCCTACACCGAGATCAGGACCTGTGCTGCGAACGCGAGGAGGATGATGAGGCCCGTGACGAGGGATGCGATGATCAAAGCTCTGGTACTCACGTCTGCTGAATCTAGCGTCCTTACAGGTTCTGGCACATAGCCTTTGCTGCGTGAGAGCACTCCTTCGCAATATGGCGCTGTGCCTGTTGATCATGGCATTGGGCGCCTGTTCAAGTGACGGCGCATCCGATGGTCTTGGTGGAGTAGATGTGTCGGTACTAAACCAGCCAGATGTGCTTTTCGATGGCGGCTCCTCTTCAGGCGACAAGGCGGAAAGCACAGTGCCCGTTGAGTTAGCGGTGCTTGAGCGTTCGACGCTTAGTGGAGCAATGTTTGACCCGACATCACTGGGGGGAAAAGAAGTTCTTTTGTGGTTCTGGGCGCCGTGGTGAGGGACCTGCAACAGGGAAGCAGCGGCGGTCGCCGCTTTAACAGTTAGAGCTGACGTTGTGATCGTCGGTATGCCTGGGCGTGATGTTCGCAAGGCATACGAGTTGTTCGTTGAGCGTCACGAGCTCAGTCATATCCCCCAGATCGAAGACATCGACGGAAGTCTTTGGAGCTATTACGGCATTACTGCTCAGCCAGCTTGGATTTTTTTTGATATTGAGGGAGGCGTCAAGCGTGGACGTGGCCCGATACCCGCGACATTGCTCAAATCAGATGCGTGACAATGCGTGATGATCAGCCAGCTAGGTTTTGACGATGGCTTATCGTGCTGTGAGTTGCGAACGCCTCATTTCGGCTGAGGCATCTCTCATTTTCGATATCTTGGCGGATCCTTCGAAGCATGCGGCGATTGATGGGTCTGGGACGGTCCAAGGCCATGTAGGCAAGCAAGGCCGTCTAGCACTTGGCAGTACGTTCGCAATGAAAATGCGATTCGGGATTCCATATCGCGTTAAGAATCGAGTGTATGAGTTTGGGGAAGGTCATTTAATCGCTTGGGGCAATTTGGCGGGCCACAGGTGGAGGTACGAGTTGAAGGTGGAAGGCGAGCAGACGCTCGTGACCGAAACATTTGACTGGTCCACGTCTCGCTTGCCTATTGCAATCCAAATACTTGGCTATCCGCGTCGCCACCGAAGCAACATGGAGCAGACGTTAGAGCGCCTCGCGGAGCTGGCTGAGTCGACAGCCGAGTGAAATTTGAGGTAGTGGCGTTGTGCGCTCTGCTAGGGATCACTGGCTGCACAACTGACCGATCGGCTTCGTTCGGCGATCAGTCAGTTCGCGATTCGTCGGGGCACATAACGTCAGGCGGCAAGGTCGGCGTGCTTCGATTGATGCCTGGAGATTGCTTCATTCTGGGTGCTGATGAAATTGAGGTGGTCGATGGTGTTCCCTGTGAGGATGACCACAACGCTGAAGTTTTTTCGATTTTCGAGATGGCGTCCACCGATTGGCCCGGAAGCCGAGCCGTCGCTCAGGTCGCTGAGAAAGGGTGCGTTGACCGGTTTCGCGGTGCCACTGGTCACGCTTTCGACCCAGTGCATGTAGCGATAACGGGGTATGCACCTAGCGAACGATCGTGGGGCGATGACCGGAAAGTGCTTTGTGTCGTTACAACCCACGATCTGGGTTCGGTTCGCGGACGAGTGACGAAGTGAGTTTCAGTGAATTCACCCGGGGTTCATCACCCAGACATCCTCTTCAAGGTTTCTTTCGAGTTTTCGTTGCAAGTCACCTAGCGTGCGGTCGTCCGCGTGCCGGACGAGGACAGCTTCGGCGGCGTACGTCATTATGGCGTCGTCGCGCCGACCCATCGCCTTCGCAAACTGCGAACTGGTTTTTGGCACTTCAGCGTTGACGGTGATAACTGATCGTGCCCCTGCTAGCAGCTCGCTAAAGCGTCTTTGGGTTGCTTCAGGCCATCGGTGCTCCATGCCTTCAAACGCGAGTACCACCACGTAGGGAACGGCGGCGGCGGCGGCGGCTTCGGCGGCAAGTAGCTCAACACCAAGTCCCAGACCTGTGATCACCTGAAGGTCTGGGTGCAGCTCTAGCTTGGCCCTGAGCAGTTCTATCAGGCGGCGGCGCACGGACATGGTGGTTGAGTTCTCTCCATATCCACCCAGTTCGGGTGGCCGGTGACCGAAAACTGCGATGGTGTGAGCATTGTCATTGCCTTGGTTGGGGCTAGCTGAGGCGCTTGAAGGGCTATCCCCTTCAAGCCCTCTGACGATCGCGTCGGTAAAGATGCCCCCAGATTGATTTTCTTGGCGAGCTGCCGCTGTCGTGGCGAGTTGATCCGCGGCGTCATTTAGGCGGTGACCCGAGTGTCCCTTCACCCAAACAAATTCGACGTCGGCTCGCGCATTCACTAGCTCAATGAACGGTTCCCACAAATCGCGATTCGCGACGGGTTCCTTCTTTGAGTTTTTCCAGTCTCTTCTGTGCCACCCTTTCCACCACTCTTGGACAAAGCAATTAACGACGTAAGTCGAGTCGCTGTGGACGCGTAATGGGCCTTCAAGAGTCTGCACGGCCGCGCTAGCCGCGGTGAGTTCCATTCGCTGATTCGTGGTGTGCGGTTCGAACCCTGATAACCACGTTCCCTGATCTACGACAAATGCCCACCCGCCGGGGCCTGGGTTACCCAGGCACGCACCATCAGTGAATACGTCTGTAACCATTGCTGTACTTCCTAGTCCACTGGCGTGTCGAAATCATGTTGATTGAACAAAGCATTCTCTTTAGATGCGAGGATAGGTGCATGTTGTTCGACGGTTTCAGCGAGCAGACGCCCGACGTCGATCCCGAAGAGACCGACGAGTGGGTGCAATCGTTCGCAGCGGTGGTGGAAGAACGGGGCAAGAATCGAGCACGGTTTCTCATCAGACGCCTAATGACCGCCGCACGGCAGTTACAGGTCGACTTTCCAGCGACAGTCTCATCTCCTTATATCAACACAATCGCTCCAGATGACGAGCCATGGTTTCCAGGCGACGAATACATTGAGCGGCGTCTTAGGGCATTTATTCGCTGGAACGCGGTCGCAATGGTGACCCATGCCAACACATGGGCAGATGGCATAGGTGGCCATCTGAGCACCTTCGCAAGTTCAGCTGCACTGTACGACGTCGGTTTTAACCATTTTTGGCGAGGGAAGGACGACGGAAAGCCTGGGGACCATATCTATATTCAAGGACATGCCGCACCGGGCATATACGCACGGGCGTATCTCGACGGCCGGTTAAACGACGACGATCTTGACCATTTTCGACGAGAGATTGGTAGGTCGGGGCTGTCGTCGTACCCCCATCCGAGACTCATGCCCAGTTTCTGGGAGTATCCGACCGTGTCGATGGGTTTAGGCCCTATTTCTGCGATCTATCATGCGCGCTTCAATCGTTACCTACATCACCGGCGGGTCGACGACACGTCTGAATCTAAAATTTGGGCGTTCGTCGGTGATGGAGAAACTGATGAACCGGAGACGCTCGGGGCATTGCACCTTGCGGCTCGAGAACGTCTCGATAATTTGATTTTCGTCGTCAACTGCAATCTCCAACGTCTAGACGGGCCAGTTCGAGGTAACGGAAAAATCATTCAAGAGCTGGAAGCGAATTTTCGTGGTTCGGGTTGGAACGTGATCAAAGTGATCTGGGGCGGGCGTTGGGATGAACTTCTCGCTCGAGATGTCGATGGGGTACTAGCGAACAAGATGCTCGAAACCGTTGATGGTGAGTATCAGCGTTATTCCGTTGAAAAAGGGGCTTATATTCGGGAACATTTCTTTGGACCTGACCCGCGTTTGCGACAAATGGTTGAAGATCTCTCCGATGAAGATCTGGAGCAGTTACCTAGAGGCGGTCACGACTATAAGAAGCTGTATGCGGCTTATCACGCCGCTGCTGAGCACGAGGGTAGCCCCACCGTCATACTGACCAAGACGGTCAAGGGTTGGACTTTGGGTCCGGATTTAGAAGCTAGAAACGCAACCCATCAGATCAAGAAACTTTCGCGGGAGCAGTTGTCAATAATCCGAACCAGGTTGCATCTTGAATCGGAAATTCCTGAGGACTTTGACATCGATCATCCTCCTTATTACCGACCCGCTGAGGGTTCCGACGAGCTGGAATACTTACTTGCGAGGCGCCGAGAATTAGGAGGGCCATTACCTTCTCGCGATGGTTCGTGGCGACGAAAGCCTTTGCCTTTACCGAGTCGCAAACCGTTTGAAGAAATGAGCGCCGGTTCGGGTGGCCAACAAGTTTCAACCACTATGGCCTTTACCCGACTACTCAGGGCCTTGACGAGAGAAGAGGGTTTCGGTGAACGGGTGGTGCCCATTATTCCCGACGAAGCTCGAACCTTTGGAATGGATTCACTTTTTCGAGAGATCGGTATATATGCGAGCCAGGGTCAACTGTATGAACCCGTTGATCATGACCTTCTTCTTTCTTATAGCGAGCGGCAAGATGGACAGTTACTCGAAGAGGGGATTACCGAAGCCGGCGCTTTGGCGAGTTTCACGGCGGCCGCGACCTCGTATGCGACGCGAGGTGTTCCGATGGTGCCGTTCTACACCTTCTATTCGATGTTCGGGTTTCAGCGAGTTGGGGACGCAATCTGGTCTTTAGCGGACATGAGGGGACGCGGGTTTTTGGTCGGAGCTACAGCAGGACGTACAACTCTGATGGGAGAAGGTCTCCAGCACCAGGATGGGCATTCGCTGCTATTGGCTTCTGCGGTACCGCCGTGTCAGGCCTACGACCCCGCATTCTCTTACGAATTGGGTGTGATTGTTGAAGATGGTTTGAAGCGAATGTTCGTCGACAACGAAGACATTTTTTATTACCTCGCGGTGTACAACGAAAATTATCTCCAGCCAGCGGCTCCATCAGATCTTGATCATGGTGCTCTCCTCGCTGGTTTATACAGATTTGCGGCTGCTCCCTCCGATCATTCTTGTGGGGCGACGATTATTTTTTCTGGTCCCGCGCAGGCCGCAGCACGATCAGCTGTGGATCTGCTGGCCGAAAATCATGATGTGGGCGCTGATTTGTGGAGCGCGACCTCATTCAAAGCTCTCAGAGACGAGGCCCTCTCGGTTGAGCGTCACAATTTATTGCACCCAGAGGGTCCGGTTCGTGTCCCGTTTGTGACGAGTCAACTCGGCAGAGGAACGGGGCCGGTGGTCGCAGTGACTGATTTCATGAGATCAGTTCCGGATCAAATTTCGCGATGGGTTGGACGCGACTACGCGTCCCTAGGTACCGACGGCTTTGGGCGAAGCGACACCAGAGAGCGTCTCAGGGAACACTTTGAGGTCACGGCGGAGCACATCGTCGTGTGCGTGTTAGCGAGACTCGCTGCCCTGGGCCATTGTGAACGCTCGGTGGTAAATGACGCGATCAAGCATTACGAACTCGCCACCGAAATGACCGACCCGTGGTCGACCTGGGTCTACTGAGAACTCGACACCAATGCTTACTCCTCTGCGCTTCACAGGTGACGACGCTGCCGACGCGCTGCTTAATAACGACCCATTGGCTTTGCTCATCGGAATGATTCTCGATCAGCAATTTCCGATCGAGCGAGCATTCCTCTCCCCTTTTCGCCTGCAACAGCGACTTGGTCGGTCTTTGGAGGCAAAAGATTTGGCGTGTATGTCCGGGGACATGCTGATCGAAATTTTCAACGAAAAACCCGCGCTGCATCGCTTTCCCAAATCGATGGCGCAACGAACCCAACAATTATGCAGATATGTAGCTGATCGTTACGACGGCGATGCGTCGGCTATTTGGCGTGACCTCCCTGATGCTAAGTGTCTTCGACACCGGCTTTTGGAACTTCCCGGTTTTGGCGATAAAAAGGTCAAAATTTTCGTAGCACTCCTTGCCAAACGATTTGGGATTACACCAAAAGATTGGGAGAGAATCAGCGGTCACTATGCAACTGCTGGCTTTCACTCCGTAGCTGATCTCGACTCCCCTGAAGCGTTATCTCGGCTGCGAGCAATAAGAACGGCAGCCAAGACCACCTCATGAGTTCAAACATTCCCTGCAAAGACCGTTGGTATGAGGACTTCTTGGTCGGAGAATCGTTCACACTTGGCAGTGTCAACATGGATGCACAGGAGATGTTTGATTTTTCGACTCGATTCGACCCTCAGCGCTTTCATATAGATGCCGCTGCAGCGGCCGACACCATCTATGGCAGCCTCATCGCGTCAGGGTGGCACACAGGTTCTTTGATGATGAGGTTGCTCACTGATGGCTTTTTGGGTGACGCGAGCCAGGGATCCGTTGGAAGTTCCGAGCTCACTTGGCCATCGCCGGTCCGCGCTGGCGACACCCTCACGCTCAAGGTAGAGATCTTGAGTAAACGGGTGAGCCGTTCCCGACCAGATATAGGTCTTATCGAGATCAGCAACGAGATGATTAATCAGGATGGCGATGTCGCTATGCGAACCGTACCGACCATGATCATCGCCAGACGAGACGCTGTTGCTTAGCTAGTGGTTTCGGCCCCTTGACGCTCAAGCCATCCCATTAAGACCGCGACGGCGCGAGGGTCGTGGCGGATCCTGTGGTCGGCACCAGCGATGAGCCGCAGCTCAGGCGAAGGGTGCCGCGCTGCGAGCAGTCGAGCGTCGTCTTGTGGGACTTGGCGATCGTTTGTTCCGTGCAATATGAGAAGAGGACGAGATCCAAGCTGTGGGACTGAGTCAATGGCACGATGTTGTCGAAGTTGCTTAGCCCATTGGTTCAACGAAGCCGGGTAGTCGTCATGGTCAACGACTCCTACATTGCGGCAGTGTTGCATGAAGCGACGCGGATCCGTCGCCCAATCGTCGAAATCGGCACGCGGAGCCATCGCCGCGACGCCACGAATTTCCGGATCCCGTGATGCCGCCATGATCGCTAGCGACCCGCCGGTCGTCGAACCCACGAGCCATATTCGTTGCGATCCCTCTTCCCGTAACCGTTCTATTGATCGAGCAACATCTTCGAGCCAGCCGACCATTGAGAATTGGCCGGCCGACTGTCCACATCCGCGCAGGCTGACCGCCAGAACCGCCCACCCTTGTTCTTCGGCAACTCGCTCAGCAAACTGCTCATAGGAACGACTGGGAACCCCTGGCCGTTGTGTCGAAGGAAACCCGTGGCACAAGACCATCGCAGGAGCATCAGCCAAGTTGCGTTCAGGGCGCACAAGAAACGCGTCGAGAGCAGGCTCCCCTTCAATAGTGGTTTCTGCAATGGTGACTGCCAAGGCTATGACCGCGGCACTCAGGAGCAGCAGGCCGCTGGTTTGTATCCCCGATTTCGTGCCTCACGAAGCTCGTCGGGGCCGAAGGTGGCATAGGACCCAGAAGTGCAGATCCCGTCGATAGCGTCTTCGTGAGTACACGAGTCAAAGTCATGGACTCGTTGGATTCGCTTATCACCCACGAAACGATGGCCTTCTAGTTCTTTGGGTGGTTCCATAACAACCATCTTGCCTCACTCTGGGCTTGACGCCGCGCCCAGGGCTCCAATGGCGTTGAGATATCGGAAATGGGCCTTGACGACCGCGTCAATAGTTGGTCGAGTGATCTCTATCCCTTGCGATAGGGCTTCCCGATAAACATGCTGAATTGCTGTTGATTCTTCCGCGATTTCGTCGACGTCGCCAGGATCGGACTTGAATTGCAACTGGTTGAGGTGAACTCGAAGGAGTTCCCTCAAAGTTTCGCCGTCGATCTTGGCAGCAACATCAAATGGCAATTCGTCTTCGACGAAGACTGCTGCTTCTTCTAATCGCCATACAGGCTGACGTGGTTGAAGGCTGAGTCGGCGCGATTCTCGACCGATCATGCCCGCTGCGACAACGAAACCAATCACCAACGAAAAAGCAACGACAAGGGCAAGCATTTGGTTTGGAGAGTGCCTTCAGATTCGAAGGTGGAATCTAGAGTCCGATTCTTTGAGCAAGCAATTCGCGATGGTAAGCAGGGTCGCCAAACATCAATTCAGAACTCTTTGCGCGTTTGAAATAAAGGTGGGCCGGATGTTCCCATGTGAAACCGATACCGCCGTGAATTTGAATGTTTTCGGCCGCGCAATGGAAGTAAGCCTCAGAGCAATAGGCCTTAGCTAGCGAAGCCACCGAAGGCAGTTCTTCGTTCATTTCTGAGGCACACCATGCTCCGTAATAGGCGGCCGATTTGGCAGATTCAACTTCAAGCAACATGTCAGCACATTTGTGTTTGATCGCCTGGAAGGAGCCGATGGGTCGACCGAACTGGACTCGATCTTTGGCGTATTGGACCGCCATATCCATGACGAACTGGGCTCCACCTACCTGTTCGTTTGCGAGGGCTACAGCTGCCAGATCCAAGATTTGAGAGACATACGAGAAATCGTTGGTGTCACACAGGTGGCTGGCCGGGGTTCCCTCGAAGGTAATTCGTGCTTGCTTTCGGGTTTGGTCCATTGTCGAAAGGTTTTCGCGGCTGAGACCCGTTGCATCGCCTTCAACGGTGTACAAGTGAATTCCGTTGTCGGCTCGAGCGGCGACCACAAAGAGGTTTGCGGTTCCTCCGTCTGTCACGAACATCTTTTCGCCAGTGATTGTCGCTCCGTCGCCGGTACCAGTTGCTTCAACGGTGATGCCTTCTGCATCCCATCGGCCGTTCGCTTCGGCTAGTGCCAAGGTTGCGATGGTGCTCCCGTCGGCGATGCCTGGTAGCAACGCTGTCTTCGCGTCTTCGTTGCCGGAGTGAATGATGGCGTTGCCTGCAAGCACGACTGTGCTGAAGAAGGGCGCGCAGAGGAGACTGCGTCCCATCTCCTCCAGGGCGATGCCTAGTTCGACGTAGCCAAAGCCTTGGCCGCCGTACTCTTCTGGGATAATCATGCTTTGAAGTCCGAGTTGCTCAGCCATCTGGCTCCAAACAGCGGGGTCATATCCATTGTCTGTGTCCATTAATTCGCGGACCGTCGCTTCGGCAGATTTGTCTTCCATAAACGAGCGAATGAAGCTGCGGAGTTCTTCTTGCTCCTCGGTGAAGGCAAAGTTCACGGTGACTACCTCTTCGTAGAGTGGTGGGGAATACAACGTTTTAGCCCGCGTAAGTCCAGCGCGCCAATTAGAGTGTGTACACTTATGTACACACTCTCTTTTTAGTGACCGGAGCAGCGCATCAAATGAGTTCAGCGGCAGCAAGTCACGTAGGTACGAGAGAGTTGCGGGCGAACCTTGCGAGTCATCTGCGCACCGCTGCCGCTGGGCATACCATTTTCATAACCGTGGACGGGCAGGTCGTGGCTCAACTAGGGCCCGTCGGTTCGGGCGGTCATCCTGACTCAATTGAGGCCCTTATTGCGACAGGTCTGGTAGTCGCACCGCGGAGACCTGACCGGAAAATCGAGGAAATGGCCTTTGAGCTCCCGGCGGGGCTTTCTAGCGATCGGGCGTTGCGCGAAATTAGGGGTCGTTGATGACGGTCGCTCTCGATACTTCAGCTCTTTTGAAACGCTATCTCTCTGAGCCAGGCCAGCGTCTCGTGAATCAGCACCTCAAGCAGGATCTCGTATGGTGCGCCTCTGCTTTAGCTCGCACTGAAGTTCAACTCAGTTTGCATCGAGTAGCTTCTGGGCCCGTTGAGCAGCGAGCGTTGTGGTCCACGTTTCGAGAGGATTGGGACCGTATTGCGGTTATCCCGATAGACGAGCGGTGCTTGGCGCGGTCAGTTGAGATAGGAGCTAACTTCCAGTTGCAGACGGTGGATGCGCTGCATCTGGCTGCCGCGGATAGGCTCCCCCGGCCCTTGACGTACTTGACGTTTGATAGTCATCAAATTCCAGCGGCGTTGGGTTTGGGTTTTGACGTTGTGTCGACGGAGAGCGTCGATTTCTAACACCAATTTGCGCTCGTGAATCAATGGTGACTGGTGTGAGATTGCTGGTAACGCGCAACTCCGATGTTGTCGATTATCAGAATTTGTGTCTTGATTCAATCACGATGGTTTTTCACCCACCGGTCGGGCTCAATCTCCAATTACTACCCGTGACCTGACAGCGCCTTGGCCTCTATTTTTCGTTTTTGTTAGACAATTCCTCAACGTACCTGCGGACCCCTGGGTCCCTCGCCCTCTCGTGCTGGGTCGAGTTAGTCCTGCGAGGGAATTTTTCCCTGCAAGCACGTACTTCGTCTGCCTCAGACGAACCCCTCCAAGGGCGTAGGGCGGACTCACCCACAACGGGTCACTAGCCTGATGTTGACCGACATTGATTCCCCGTTGGTTGAGCCACTAAGACAGCGAATTGCTAAGCACATGTTCCCTCTCCACGAACCCTTCAAAAGGATCAACGCACATCATGAATGAGAACGCCGAGACTGAGCACGGTGGCGGACAGGCGCCAGGGCCTTTGGGTCAAACAGATTCATTTCCCACCGATGCAGAGCTGTCTCGAAGTCTGATGGAGTCAACTAGGAAGGGAGTGTTGTCGACACTCACCCCAGACAGCTACCCCTACGGAAGTCTCGTCTCCCACGTCACAAGCGAGGGCGGCGACCCAATCATCCTCATATCGGACCTAGCGGAACACACTCAAAATGTTCGATTAGAAAATCGAGCAAGTTTTCTCATCAATACCGCCAGTTCGATTGAAGGGGACCCGCTATCAGGCGCTCGACTCACATTGGTCGGCAAAATGGAACTCCTAGACGACCCCGGCGCCCTGGGTGACCTGTACCTATCGAAACATCCCTATGCAGCGGGCTACGCCGATTTTAAAGATTTCAACTACTGGAAACTTGTTGTGGAACGTTGCCGGTTTGTTGGAGGATTCGGGCACATGAGTTGGATGGACGGCACCGCGTACTCTCAGGCAGATGCTGATCCGTTCTCACCTAACGCCGAGCACGCAATTGAGCACATGAATGATGACCACGCGGACGCGAATCTGATATTCGTTCAAGAACTCGGTGGCATCCCTGATGCTTCAGAGGCGCAGATGGTCGCAGTGGACCGCTATGGAATGACATTTCAGGTACCAACTAAGGACGGTGCTCGGTTCAGCAGGGTGGCGTTTCCTGAGATTGCTACGCACGCTTCTCAACTTGAACCTTTTGTTATTGGTCTACTGCACTCATTGCGCCAGGATGCCTAGGGAGTAGCCGTAGACTTCCGCTATGACTCTCCATTGGGAAGGGACCGGCATCGAAGTGCACAAGGTTGTCGTGGGCCCCTACGAAAACAATGTGTTCACCGTTCGATGCACGGAATCAGGTGAAGCACTCCTCATCGATGCTGCCAACGAACATGAGCAGTTACTTGAGCTATGTCGAGGTCTCGGGGTGCGAACCGTCGTCGAAACCCACGGCCACTGGGACCACATCCAAGCCATTCCCGCGATCCGAGATGCCGGATACGAAGTAGGGGTGGCAGCCGAGGACGCAACGATGCTCCCTAGCTACGACTTCATTCTCGAAGATGATTCCGTCATCGAGATCGGGCGTCTTCGAATTCGAACAATTCACAACCCTGGCCACACTCCAGGTTCAATGAGCTTCCATGTGGAAGACACGCCGCTCCTATTCAGTGGGGACACTTTGTTCCCTGGAGGACCTGGCGCGACGGACTTTGAAGGTGGCGATTTCAGCACGATCATTCAGAGCATCGAAGATCGCATGTTTTCGCGTTTTGCTGCTGACACCATTGTCTTGCCCGGTCACGGAGACGACACCACCATCGGCAGTGAATCTCCCCAGCTTCAAACATGGGTAGATCGCGGCTGGTAACTGCTAACCGGTCGATACTCGCCGTGCAAGTGACCGAAAAGCCATCGTGAACGTTACGACTGCCAGACCCAATATTGCTGCGACAGCTTTGGCAAGAGCCCCTAGATCCCACCCCTCCGATAACACCGACCGCATGCCCTCCAAAAGATAGGTAACGGGGTTCCAAGCGGCCACAGTTTTGAGCCATCCGCTCATCAAATCTCGTGGCAACATGCTCGGAGTGAGGAAGGCGAAGGGGAAAAAAATAAGGAATGCCGAGTTAACTGCAGCCGGATTGCCGGTACGCAGAGCGACCGTATAAGGAAATCCGGTGAATGCAAGACTCCACGCCATGGCGAGCATTACGAAGACACCAAGCCCTGCCACCCCGGTGCCAAAGCTGACACCCACAGCAAATCCCAACAGCAACACAACAACCGCTAGAGCCAAAGCCAGCACGATGTCCGCGATCATCAGTCCCAAAAGCAGCGACACTCGACGGATCGGGGTGACCAACATGCGATCGAGATATCCAGTTTGGATATCAGTCACGAGCATGTTGGCGCGAGATATTCCAGTAACTGCGAACACAATGCCGACAGGCAACTGAAAAGCTCGGTAGTCGATCCCCGCCTGACGTTCCACAAACGTTTCCAGCGCGCCGATATTGACGACAAAAAAGAAAATAGGAATAGCTAAGGCCGGGCCGATGAACTCCGGTTCCCTCAACAAGCTGCGTATCGCTCGGCGCGCCACGGTCCCGACATCAGAAAAAAACCCGCTTCGTCGTGCTATCGGTTGTTGAGTCACCATCATTGACTGGTCTCACTTGCGAGTCTGTGACCCGTTGCGCGAAGGAACACATCATCGAGAGAGGGCGTACGTACGGTCAGCGATTCCGTAGCTACACCACTTTCGCTTAAGGCAACTGCGACTTGCGCGACTAACGATGCGCCGTTTGCAGTGGCGATCGTCATTCCTCGACTTCCGATCGTTACTTCATCAACCCTCGGTAGCGCCCTGGCTATACCGGCAGCACGTTCAAGTTCGTCTTGAAGCTCCACCACAATCACGTCGGCACCAACGGTTCGTTTTAAGTCCGCTGGAGTTCCTTCTTCAACAATGCGTCCCTGGTCAATGATGCCGACCCGATGCGCTAGGGCGTCCGCCTCCTCCAAATATTGAGTCGTTAAGAACACAGTCACGCCATGAAACTCGTTTAATCGTCGTACTTCTTCCCAAACGCGAACTCGGCTTACCGGATCTAGGCCAGTCGTCGGTTCGTCGAGAAACAGCACCTCAGGATCGTGGATCAAGCTTGCTGCTACGTCCAAACGTCTTTTCATTCCGCCGCTATACGTCCGAACCCAATCGTCGATCGCGTCGCCAATATCAGCCAGTTCGATTGCACGACCAACCCGCTCGCGTCGGGTAGATGCTTCCAGACCATAGAGACGTGCTTGTAGCTCAAGGATCTCGCGCCCGCTCTGTTTGTCGTCTAGGGCAGCTTCTTGAAGCGCTAATCCGATACGAATACGTACCTCGCTGGGCTGCGCCACCACGTCGTAACCCGCTACCCGCGCCGAACCAGCAGTCGGTGCGAGCAGGGTGCATAACACGCGCACGGTCGTTGATTTCCCGGCACCATTGGGTCCTAGGAACCCGTAAATCTCTCCTCGAGGGATCGCTAAATCAACCCCGTCAACCGCGCGATTGACGCCAAACTCGCGTATTAATCCGCACGCTTCAATGGCTAAATCCGTCATCGCGCCAGCACACTAGCTGGATGTTTGCAATAGAGCATGATGCGCACGAAAACTAGCCTGCCGCCCCCAGCTACGGTTGCGTTATGACACAAGCTTGGAGTCGAGACCAACTAGCCGAAGCAACAAAAAATGGTCTAGTCGACACGGTAATTCTCGCGTTCACGGATCATTATGGGCGGCTGCTGGGGAAGCGCCTTGACGCTGAGTTCTTTTTAGAAGATCCATCTGGAACGCACGCATGTGACTACCTCTTGACGGTGGACATGGAAATGCAGCCCGTTGAGGGATATGACTTCTCGAATTGGGATCTCGGTTATGGAGATCTTCATCTCACC
>CETZ01125569.1_pt1 | contig 18475 bp, 21 predicted proteins | sample 531441 | NCBI WGS metagenome assembly CETZ01 (sample SAMEA2623098, study PRJEB7988) | marine metagenome | isolation source: saline water (ENVO:00002010), including | reverse complement strand
AAACAACGGATAGGCAAGAGTGGGCTTCCTTCCTCCAAGGTAGTTGTTTTTGGAGCGCAGAATTCTGAGGGCATCGCCCAGCTTATGCGTAATGCAAACGTATTTGTACTGGCTAGCCATGTGGAAAACCAACCCTGCGTAATACTGGAGGCCTTGTGTTCGGGTTTGCCTGTGGTAAGTACTGCAGCCGGGGGTATTCATGAAGAAATATCCGATTTAAACGGACTTTTGGTCCCCACAGGGGATATGGACCAGCTAAGCAATGCTCTTTACGAGGTTTATACCAACTACGCTTCTTATAACCGGCAATCCATAGCACAAACCGCGGCCCAAAACTACAGTTATGAAGCTGTAGCTGAAAAACTTAACACCATCTACCTCAACGTACTGAATGCAGATGCATAAGGTCTGCAACCCCAACATCCTGGGCACTAATGAACCCTTCGGCATATTCTACTCCTATAAGGCGCCCCATATCTCTTGAGCGGTATTCTATGCTTTCCAGGAAATTCTTACTGCTGATTACCGTTTTAGGTTCTTTAGAGTTAGGGTCGTAAAACTGGGAGCGGTAGGCTTTGATGGCATCCATTTTTACATTGATGTTAGTACCAATGTCCAGGATCACATCAGGTTTAAGGTTTTGGAACTGTATATAATGTAACACCAAACGTGGCCTGTAAGCTTCCTGGATATTCCCGGCTTCCTCGGTTTCTATTTTACGCAAACCAGCCAGGAAGGACGCTGTTTTTACCAACTCCCCACCCTTGCCATGATCGGGGTGACGGTCTACCGGTGCGTTGGCCAATACTATTTCCGGCTGGTATTTGCGGATCATCCGTATCACCTCCAACTGGTGTTGCTCATCATTTAGGAAAAAGCCATCTCGGAAGCCCAGATTCTCCCGCACTTTCACCCCTAATATCTTAGCCGCCTCATCAGCTTCCTGATCCCGGATTTCGGGTGTTCCTCGGGTACCAAGGTCACCACGGGTAAGGTCCACGATGCCACAGGAATAGCCAAGTTGAGATTGGTACGCCAAGGTTCCTCCGGCACTGATCTCTACATCATCAGGATGGGCTCCAAAGGCAAGAATGTCAAGCTTCATAGTACTTAATTTGCTGGCAAAAGTCCAAAAAAAAGCCTCGCCAGAGGCGAGGCTTTATCTTTTAGCTCATCGAAAAGCCTTATTCTTTCCTGTAGTCAAAGGTAATTTTACCAGTGTTACCACAGCTACAAGTATTATCATTAGGATTTACTGCTGTAACCTTAATAACCACGTAGGCGTTGTTTCCACGAAGTTTAGCTACATACATTTCTCCAGCATCCGGATCAATTACACTTGCAGTAGGAGTGCCATCATCATAAGCAGCAGCAGCACTCTCAACGGTAGCAGCTTCATAGTCATAAGATGATGGTAGCTTTACAAAACGTGTAGAGTTTGCAGCTATCCAGCTTCCGGTGAATGGGGTACCGGCCACATCGGTATTCATCATGTCTTTGTTATCATTGGGCTGACTGGAAGCAACCTGATTGTCATTTTTCAAGTCATAAGCACCTTCCAAAGATCCACCAATGTGGAAGAATGCTCCCACCACCTCAGTATTCAAAGGAGTGGTTTCTGCTTCAACCACTACATCAATGTTCACTCTTTTAGAGAGTCCATCCTCATCGGTAATTACGAAACCATAAGTGGTAGTTCCCAGGTTAGCAGAGGCTTGCAGTGTAATACCATCATTGTAGGTAGTATTCTCAGATGCCTTGATATTGGTATAAGGCAGAGTATTACCACCGTTTGTGGTATTAGCCAATGAATTATTATCCTGGAAGATCTCAAATTTCTGAAGGTCAACGTCTCCCTGACGGGCAATCCAGGTAAAAGCAAGGTCTGCTCCCGGAGCAACTGATACTTTACCGTCCTGAGCTGCTGCTCCATTTACCATTACGGAGATATCTGGTCCTACAGCTTCATCCTCATCCTTCTGGCAAGACGTTAGCAACAATCCTGAGCTAAGCAAGCCCAGCGCAAATAATTTTAACTTTTTCATGTTATTGGCTTTGTTAGTTATATTTAATAAGCATGACGCAAAATTACTGTCATACGTTGGCTATAACTACTATTTTTTTCAAAGGTTCATAGAATTTTTTCGACAGGATGGAAGATGGGCTCGAATTAACCCTCCCTTCACACTCAATAGCGGGAATATTATTACTTTCGCGCCCTTATTAATCAAAAAGATAACGAGAACAGAAGCGATGGCAAACAACAAGACTTTTACGATGATTAAGCCGGATGCCGTAGAAAACGGACATATTGGTGCTATTCTTGAAAAAATAAACGGGGCCGGCTTTCGTATTGAAGCGATGGTAATGACGCAATTGTCCCGTAAAGATGCCGAACAATTTTATGCTGTTCACCGTGAGAGACCATTTTTCGGTGAGCTGGTAGATTATATGACCTCCGGACCTATTGTAGCAGCTATATTGGAAAAGGATAATGCCGTTGAGGATTTCCGTAAGCTCATCGGGGCTACCAACCCGGAAGAAGCAGCCGAAGGAACCATCCGCAAGCTATACGCCAAGTCAATAGCCGCCAACGCTATTCACGGTAGCGATTCTGACGACAATGCCGGTATTGAAGGTAACTTCTTCTTCAGTACACGCCAACGTTTTTAATCTGAAAAAGATATCCAAATAAGAAGGGCCGCAAATGCGGCCCTTCTTATTTAAGAATGATATCCTTTACCGGGGCTCCGCGCAGACGCTGGTTAAGCTTTTCCATCATTGCAGTTTTTCGGAGGCTCAACTCCTGCCGTAGGGTGGACGAGGAAAGGAATACAATAAGCACCCCTTCCTTAAAAGCTACTTTTCTTGTTTTTACGTTGATCTCACGTCCGGCCAGTTCGTCCCAGCGATTGTATATTTCTGTTTCCAGGTATTTATCTTCCAGATTATGAGCGGCCAGGAATGATCGTATGGCATCTCCTAGACTTTGTTGATTATCCTTTTTCATACTACCACTTCTCCATGTTTAACTTCAAAGAGCCGGTAACTTGCACTGATCTTTTGTATCAGTTGTTCGGTACGTTCGGGATGGGTGTCCGTTATAAATATCTGCCCGAATGATTCGTCATGTACAAGCTTTACCAACCGCTCCACCCTTTCCTCATCCAGCTTATCAAAGATATCGTCCAGCAACAATATAGGTTTTTCTCCCTGCTTCCGGGCCAGGAAATCATATTGTGCCAGTTTTAACGCTATTAAAAATGACTTTTGCTGTCCCTGCGAACCAAATTTCTTCAGCCCCTTACCATTGATCCTAAACTCAAGATCATCCTTATGGATACCAAAACCCGTATACTGGCTAAGCCGGTCCTTATCCTGGTTTTTCTGCAAAAGCTCCTTCAGTGGGATCTCTTCCAATTGGCTGGTATATCGTACTTCCGTTTGTTCCCTGCCGGATGATATAAGTTCGTAATAATATTCCATTTTCCCACTCAATACTTCTCCAAACTCCTTTCTCCTTTGGAAGATATAGGGCGCATGTTCATCCAGCTTATGATCATAAATAGAAAGGTTTTCCTCATCAAAACGGTGGTTAGCGGCAAAAAACTTTAGCAAAGCATTGCGTTGCTGCAAAGCCTTATTGTACCGCATGAGGTGATCCAGATACACAGAGTCAGACTGGCTGATAACCGTATCCATAAACCTCCTTCGCACATCTGAGCCTTCGGTGATCAGATCCCTGTCATAAGGCGATATCACTACAGTTGGGAACTGACCGATGTGTTCCGCCAGCTTTTTATAGTCCTTCTTATTTTTTCTGAATATCTTCTTTTGTCCCTTTTTAACACCGCAGTAAATGTGATAATCCGATCCGTTTTTATCAAAATCGCCCTCCGCCACAAAAAAACCTTCTTCATCGCGGATATTCTGGACATCTACCGGATTAAAATAACTTTTACACACCGAGAGGTAGTGAATTGCATCAAGAACATTGGTCTTTCCTGAGCCATTAGGGCCTACCAGGCAGTTGAGCTTATCGTTGAAATCCAGCTCTAACTGCTCCCAGTTTTTGAAATTTATAAGTTTCAGGGATTTTAAATACATAGCAGATTCCAAAATTAAAGGATTTGAAGCGAGCCTAAAGTATGGGCCTTAGGAAAAAAAATTTATTTTTGCGCCTCCTAAGAAATACGCTGAATTAGAATGGCTAAAAAGAATAATCAGGAAGAAGACGTGATTTTGGATGTGGGCCAGTCCCTGACCCGCATTGAAAAATACATGGAAGAAAACCGTAAGAGTATAACCTTTATAGTAGGAGGGCTATTTGTAATTGTAGCCGGATACTTTGCCTACTTAAAGCTTTACCAGGAACCACGGGAAAACGAAGCTTTGGAAGAGATCTACACTGCTCAGAGCTACTTTGAGCAGGACTCCTTACAACTTGCCCTGAACGGAGACGGACAACACCTCGGTTTTATTGATGTAGCTGCTGAATACAGCGGAACAAAAGCAGGTAATCTTGCCAATTATTACGCAGGCATCAGTTACTTAAACACCGGAAAATACGAAGATGCCATTGAGTACCTTGACGATTTTGAATCGGATGATCCTGTTTTTTCAGTAATTGCCACCGGTTCTATCGGAGATGCTTTCCTTGAATTAGGTCAGCCTCAGGAAGCCCTTGACTATTATGACCGCGCAGTAAGTGGTGAATCCAACAACCTGGTAGTTCCTTTTTACCTTAAAAAGGCAGGTATACTGGCTGAAGAGCAAGGAGACCTGAAGAAATCCAAGGAATATTTTACCCGTATACAGAAGGATTTTAAAGATTCACAGCAGGCCGCTGATATTGAAAAATTCATTGCACGGGTAGAAGCCAAAATAGAGGCATAGTGGCCACCTCAGGCACGGATCTTTCCGCATTTAATCCCGAAGAATTACCGGATACCTCAGGCATGCATTTCGGTGTGATTGTAGCTGAATGGAACGGAGAAATTACGGAAGCCCTTTTCCAGGGTGCCCGTGATACACTCATGCAGACTGGTACTCCTGAAGAGCAGATTACCCGTATTAATGTGCCTGGCACTTTTGAGCTGCCTTATGGGGCACGCCAATTATGCCATAAGGATATTTTTGATGCTGTAATAGTAATAGGTTGTGTAATACAGGGAGAAACCAAGCACTTCGATTTTGTATGTCAGGGAGTTACCCAGGGTGTTATGCAACTCAACCTGGAATATGACACCCCGGTAATATTCTGTGTGCTTACGGATAACAATATTGAACAATCGCGGGCAAGGTCAGGTGGCAAACATGGTAATAAGGGCGTTGAATCCGCTGTATCAGCCATTAAAATGGCTGCCTTGCGCAGAATGCTCCATACCTGATTAATTTTATGAAACCTCTCTTTTGGTTTCCCACTTCGCCCCGGTAAAACGGCATTCCACGCTTTAAACTAACTCAACTCCATTTCTTAGCCGGCCACCGTCATGGCAAACGTTATACCTATAAAGCGTTTGTTATGAAGCCTTTCCGAACCATACTGGAAGTATTTCTACTAATTATTGTAGTTGGAGCCATTTTGGTGATATTGATAGTGGATAAGGCAGTGAGCTACCAAAAGTTCCAACGCAGGATAAAGTAATAGCTTATTCTTAATTTATCACCTCGGCATAAAGATCATAATCGGTAGAGCCGGTAATACGTACGTTCACAAAATCACCGGCCTTCAGGTATTCAGTATTGATCAGCACCTCATTATCCACGTCAGGTGAGTCAAATTCCGTGCGGCCAATAAAATAATCTCCTTCCTTGCGGTCTACCAATACCCTGAATTCTCTTCCAATTTTTTCCTGGTTCAGTTCTGCAGATATTTCCTGCTGAATAGCCATGATTTCCTCGGCACGGGTCTTTTTTACTTCCTCCGGAACATCATCTTCCAGTTTAAAAGCATGGGTATTTTCCTCGTGACTGTAAGTGAAACAGCCCAACCTTTCAAAGCGGGTGTCCTTTACCCATTGCTTAAGGATACGGAAATCTTCTTCGGTTTCGCCAGGATACCCTGTAATGAGTGTAGTGCGGATAGCCATACCAGGCACCTTTTCACGCATCTTTTCAAGTAGAGCATTGGTCTTGGCAAAAGTGGTTCCCCTGCGCATGGATTTCAGCACAGAATCCGAGATATGTTGCAAGGGAATGTCAATATAATTACACACTTTAGGTTCATCGCGTATAACATCCAGGACATCTTCAGGGAAGCCTGTGGGAAAAAGATAGTGGAGCCGTATCCATTCGATACCTTCCACTTTCACCAGTTCTTTCAACAGGCGGGCCAGCTCCCTTTTCTGGTAAAGATCAAGCCCGTAATACGTAAGATCCTGCGCAATCAGGATCAGCTCCTTAACGCCTTTTGCAGCCAGTTTACGGGATTCTTCCACCAATTCCTCAATGGGCTTGGAAACATGTCCGCCACGCATAAGGGGAATAGCACAGAATGAACAGGGACGGTCGCAACCCTCGGCAATCTTCAGGTAAGCAAAATGCTGAGGTGTAGTGGTTAACCGCTCCCCTACCAGCTCTTTTTTGTAATCTGCACCCAGCGCCTTAAGCAGCTTAGGTAAATCACGGGTACCAAAGTACTGGTCTACATTGGGAATTTCCTTTTCCAAGTCCGGCTTATACCGTTCGGAAAGACAGCCCGTCACAAAAACACGGTCTACAGAGCCCTCCTCTTTTCTTTCAACAAAATCCAGAATGGTGTTGATGGACTCCTGCTTGGCATTTTCTATAAAACCACAAGTATTGATCACCACTATATTGCCATCGTCCTCCTCATGGCCAACTTGTTTGCCATTGGCTTTTAGCTGTCCCATCAATACCTCCGAGTCGTAGATATTCTTGGAGCAGCCAAGGGTTACTATATTGATTTTATTCTTTTTAAGAGATTTTGTTCTCATACCACACTATCCTTTCCTCACTATTAAAGCCCGTACTAGTTTTTGAAAAAACTGTCCACAAATTCATATTTATTGAATACCTGGAGGTCTTCCAGCCCCTCACCTACACCGATGTATTTAACGGGTATCTGAAACTGCTCCGAAACACCGATCACCACGCCACCTTTGGCTGTTCCGTCCAGTTTGGTAAGGGCCAGGGCAGAAACTTCAGTAGCACGGGTAAATTCCCGGGCTTGCTCAATGGCATTCTGGCCAGTGGATGCATCCAGAACCAGCAGCACCTCGTGAGGAGCATCGGGGATTTGCTTTTGCATAACCCTTTTCACCTTGGTTAGCTCGTTCATAAGATTCACTTTATTATGCAAACGTCCGGCTGTATCAATAAGGACCACATCCGCATTTTGTGATTTGGCCGATTGCAGGGTATCAAAAGCTACAGAAGCCGGGTCAGAACCCATCTTCTGTTTAACGATAGGCACCCCGGTACGTTCACTCCAAATGGTAAGTTGATCTATGGCCGCTGCCCTAAATGTATCTGCTGCTCCCAACACTACCTTTAGCCCGGCTTTTTTGAACTGGTACGCCAGTTTACCAATGGTAGTGGTCTTTCCCACACCATTTACACCCACCACCATAATTACGTAAGGGCGTTTGTGGGCCGGAACTGAAAAATCAGCTAGTTCTTCCGTTTCATGCTCTGATAGCAATCCCGCAATTTCTTCTTTAAGGATCTGGTTCAGCTCTGCGGTTCCCAGGTATTTGTCCCGCGCTACACGTTCCTCTATCCTTTCAATGATCTTGATGGTAGTCTGAACACCTACGTCAGAAGTTACCAATACTTCTTCCAGGTCGTCCAGTACTTCAGCATCCACCTTACTTTTACCAGCTACCGCCCTGGAAAGCTTGGAAAACATATTTTCCTTGGACTTTTCCAGACCCTGATCCAGTTTCTCTTTTTTTTCTTTGGAAAATAATTTTCCTAAAAAGCTCATACCTTCAATTTTCAGCTTGCAAATATCTGAAATACCTTGGTTTTTGAGGCTAATGAAACTTATTACTGCTCCGGCAGGTTAATTGGTAAAATTTATTAAGTGAACGCAATAGATCGCATCCGGGCCAGCGTACATGATTACTGGCTTTCCTTTTTAGACCGTGTTCCCGACCTGATACTTGGGATGATCATCCTGATTTTGTCTTTCATCATTTCGAGGTGGATATCTTCATTCTTTCGTAGCCGCATGTCCGTAAGAATGGATGATCCGCTCCTCAGCAACTTCCTGGCCCGCATTATCCGTTACACACTGGCTATTTTGGGTGTATTACTGGCTTTTCACGTTATGGGACTTACCGGTATTGCCGCCAGTTTACTGGCCGGAGCTGGTGTTGGTGCACTGATCATTGGCTTTGCTTTCCAGGATATAGGGGCCAATTTCATAGCCGGGGTTATCCTGGCCTTTAATCGCCCGTTCAACACCGGTGACACTATTGAAATAGGAGCCAATATGGGTAAAGTAGTACGTATGGATCTCCGCACTACCCAAATCAAGACCTTTGATGGAAAGGACATCTATATTCCCAATAACACCATCGTAAAGGAAGAATTGATCAATTACACCCGGGATGGTTATATCCGCCTGAGTTTTGTAGTGGGTATTGATTATGAAGACGATGTGGATAAAGCCATTGAAGTAATAATGGCTGCCACCAAAGGAGTAAAAGGCGTACTACAGGGAGATAGTCGGGAACCGATAGTTATTATCAAAGAATTGGCTACCAGCACTATAAACCTGGAAGTTCGTTTCTGGATGGAAACCTTTGATTATAAGCAAAGTACTTTTGAACTTCGCAGTATGGTCATTAATGCCACCCTTAAAGCCCTTATAAGCTCCGGAGTGGGATTACCTGCCGACATCCTGGAACTGAAGCACTACACCGGTAAAGGTTTTCCTATACGCATGGTTAACCAATCAGACCCTCAAAAAGACTAAATTATATTACTAATAGGCAGAATTAGTTATTCTTGCAGTCAGAATTAACTGATGCCTATGAAGTTTTATGCACTTTTAGGGCTCCTTTGCCTTAACACCATTGCCTTTGCCCAAAATTGGGATTACTATACCCCTTTTCAGGCCTCCGGTCCGGTGCCGGGAGACTTTACCGATGTATACGTCAATAAATACCAACGCGGTGTACAGACCATTTCTAAAACTGAGAACCGCAAATCCCGCAGGAGAAAAGACGACTTTTACCGTAAAAGTGAATACTTCATTAATGAGTACTTAGTTAGCGGAAATGTATTTTTTGGAGATACCATTACTAACTATTGCCAGTCTATCGTCAACAAACTTATCGGTGACGATAAAACCTTGAAAGAGCAAATACGCGTTTACAGCGTTAAGAGTCCGGTGGTAAACGCCACGGCTACCGCCAGCGGGATCATTTTTGTAAATACAGGACTGATAGCCCAATTGGAAACGGAAGCCCAACTGGCTTACATCCTTTCGCATGAATTAACCCATTATACAGAAAACCATGTACTGGATCAATACATAGAGCGGGAGGAAGTACTCAACGGTGAAAATGCGTACCGCAAAAGTTCGTACGATGAAAAGATGCTGGCCCTGAGTACCTACAGCAAAAGCCAGGAACTGGAAGCGGATAAAAAAGGGTATACCCGCTTTTATTCCAACTTGCCCTACAATCCCTCGGCTCCCCACGAGGTACTGGACATACTCCAATACGCAGAGCTTCCCTTTGATGAGTTTGCTTTTCCGAAAGACTTCTTTGATACGCAATACCTGGTTTTCCCGGCCGACTATCACCTGGAAGAGACAGCGCCCATTACGGCAGCCGCAGATTATGATGATAAGGGAAGTACCCATCCTAACCTCGAAAACCGGAGGGAAGCCCTTGGAGGAGTAATCCCTAAAAATGCTGAGGGATCCAATTTTCTCATTTCTGAGGATGCTTTTAGGTACTGCCGTAAAATTGCCCGCTATGAGCAAAGCCGCCTCTATCTTTTGCAGCGGCAATATCCATTGGCTATATACAATTCCTTCCTGCTCCTTCGTAACGATCCTCACAATCGCTACCTGCGGCTCACTATTGCCAAGGCTTTGCAGGCTATGTTGGTTTATCATAATGAAAGAGACCTGTATAAGGTAGTAGAAGATCACGAGGACGTTGAAGGCTCCTCCCAGGAGCTATACTATTTTTTCGATAAGCTCTCAAGGAACGAAATGGCCACCCTGGCTGTGTCGTATTCCTACGAACTTAAAAGAGAATTTCCCGAGGACCCGGCCATTGCGAGGTTATTTGATAAATGCCTTCATGAACTGGTTATGGAAACCGAATTAAAAACGGCTGATTTTGAGAAAAGCCTTCCTGACACCAGTGATACAGAAGTAGCAGAGGATACCTTAAATTACAGAGCCAATACCAAAGTGGGGCGTATCCGGCAAAAGAACACCGAAGAAAGTCTGTCCGAAAAAGCTTTCTATCAATACGCCTTTGTGGGTTTCTTCCAGGATTCGGTCTTTGCGAATGCTTTTGAGGAAAAGGAAGCCATAAAGGCAAATACAGCCTACTATAACCCACAGGACCGCTATAATAAACGCGATAAATTCGATAAGAATGCTGCATTGGGCCTGGAAAAAGTAGTTTGCGTAACCCCTCAATATCTAAAGCTGGATCAACGTGATAAGGACGGTATCAAGTTTATAGCCACGGACGAACGTCTGGCCCGTTTCCGACAGTATATTCAGGAAATTGCGGGTAAAGTAGACCTGGAATTACAGATGCTGGATTATAAAGGTAACGCTGAATTTGACGCCCTGCAATTCAATGACATAGCTTTACTGACCAGCTGGTTGCAGGAAAGGTTGAGCCATGTAAACCATAAGGTGCTGAACAGTGATTTTGACTATGTGAATAATATCATTGAGAGGTATGGCACACCCTATGTCATTACTACGGGAAACGTTTCCTTAAAGGTAGATGAAAATGTACTTAGCCCCATCCTTCTATCTATTATTCTTCCTCCCTATGCGCCATTTGCACTTATGGACCTAAGTACCCAGGATTATGAGTCGTTTAACTACTTCTTTGCTTTTGATCTTAGAGACGCCAATGCCCTTCTGGCAGAATACAATTATTATCAAAGCAGTGACAGCAAAGACTATATCCGCAGTATAATTTACAACAGCTTGCTACAGGTAAGTGATAAGCCCAAAAAACAAACCCGATGAAGCCGTTAACCATTTTATGCCTACTTACATTTTCACTGATGTGTAATGCCCAGAGTGTACCAGGATACATGGGGAAGCGCTGGAGTATTTGCTATGATGCGTACCTATTTCCATCATTTGCAAACACCAATAGCACTGAGCCTAGATACTACAACATGGAAACCGGGGAGCTAGAAAATGGAGGTGTATCTTTAAACTTCCAAAACCATCTCCGGGTAGATTATGCTATTTCAAAAAAATCCACGCTTGGCTTGGATTTCAGCTATGCAGGAACCTACTTTAATCCCTTGACCAACCTGGATGTGAATGCTGCTTATTTAAGGGATTTCAGTTATTTACAAAATCCATCGGTTAGGGCTACCGGAATAACATTGGCATTCAAGCGATTCAAACATCATTATGCTCCTTTAGGGATATACTGGGAGTATAAAATTGGTTTAGTATCCTTTACCACCGGTGATTTTCAATATACCATCACCCGTGACAGCTCCAGTGTGGTGTATCAAACCTCTCATACGGTAAGTGGTATCAATAATATTGCCTTTACGGCCGGCATTGGCTACGGTTTTAACCGGGTTATCAATGACATTGTGGTCTTATCCATGGGGCTTGATTTCACCTATTTTTCGGGAGGATACCCCTATCATAATGGCCTGATAAATGAGGGTGGAGACTACCAGTATTTTGATGGGGATATGGGCGATAGTGAATACAACAGAGAGGTAATGGTCAACCTGGCAAGAGGCCGTTTATTTGCCCACTACCTCATGAATATCAGGTTCGGAGTAGGAATACTGCTTTAAAAACAAAAAAGGCCGCAAATGCGGCCTTTTTTCTATATCTGTATTAAACTTGCTTATTTCAGCACGTCATTTACCAGTTCCTTGTTAACCACTTTTTCTTCAAAAGCGTAAGCACCGGTCTTATCGTTTTTTACCATGCGCACCACTTTGGTGAAAGATGCACTTCCTTCTTTTTTCAGTGTTGCTACTACCTTCTTTGCCATGTTAAATATCTTTAGTGGATTACTTGATCTCTTTATGAACCGTGTAGCGCTTAAGAATAGGATTGAATTTCTTAAGCTCCAGGCGGTCGGGAGTATTCTTTTTGTTCTTAGTAGTAATGTAACGTGAAGTTCCGGGCATACCACTTTCCTTGTGCTCGGTACACTCCATAATTACCTGAACTCTGTTTCCTTTCTTAGCCATATCCCTATGATACTTTTAATTATTTGGTAAGGTAACCGTTAGCTCTGGCCTCTTTAATTACGGCCGAGATACCTTTTTTATTAATGTCTTTAAGAGCAGAAGTGGAAACCCTGAGGGTAATCCAGCGATCCTCTTCCGGAATATAAAAACGCTTCCTGGTAAGGTTTACGTTAAATTTCCTTTTGTTCTTCTTGTTTGAGAAGGAAACGTTGTTACCGGTAATCGCCTTCTTTCCTGTTAACTCACACACTCGTGACATATTACTTGCTCGTTAAAAAATTGGTCTGCAAAATTAAAGAAACTTTTTAAGCTCCACAACTTCAGTTTTCATTTTTCTGAATTTCCCTGCGCAGCAGGTCCAGTCCCATCAAGGCACTCTTTCGGATATTACGCCCACGGTGATTCCCGAAACTGAACATCCTGGATTTAACCCCGGCCGGTGAAGCCACAGCTATCCATACCGTGCCCACAGGCTTTTCCGGGGTTCCGCCTCCCGGCCCCGCTACTCCACTGGTAGCTACGGCATAATCGGTACTGAACTCTCTTTGTATACCCAAAGCCATTTGTTCCACCACCGCCTTGGACACCGCGCCATATTCTTTAAGGTCGTGTTCAGAAACACCTAGTTTACCTACTTTTATTTCGTTGGCATAACTGGTAATACTTCCCTTAAAGTAATCAGAACTTCCCGCCACAGAAGTAATGAGGTGTGCCAGGTAACCACCGGTGCAACTCTCAGCCAAAGCCAGAGTACGACCATTTACCCGCAATGATTCACCCACCACTTCCTCCAGGGTTTGGGCTTCTCCACCAAATACCACATCACCCAACAATCCTTTAAGGGTATCCATCTGATCATCTATGGTCTTACGTGCCGATGCTTCATCGGTGTCATACGAAGATAAACGGAGTTTAACGATACCCGGGGAAGGCAGGTAGGCCAGTTTCACACCGGCCGGAAGTGCTTCCTCCCAGCTTTGAATGCGTTCTGCCAGTTCACTTTCCGGAACGCCCTGGGTAAGGATGGTACGGTGCACCACATTACCTCTTTGTAATTTTTCCAGTATCCAGGGTACTATCTTTTCCCCTACCAGGTGTTCTGTTTCGTAAGGCACCCCGGGAGTGGAAAAAAAATGGATTCCATTCTTCTCGAAATGCATACCGGAGGCTGTACCCATTTCATTCAAAATAGGCTCGCAGGAAGAAGGTAACCAGGCCTGACCCCGGTTTACTTCGGATGGCACACGGTTAAAGCTCTTAAAAAGTCGTTCAATATTGTGGAATATCTCTGGATGGTAAACCATCTCTCCTCCAAAATATTCACATAGGGTAGTTTTTGTGATATCATCTTTAGTAGGCCCCAGGCCTCCGGTCATAAAAACCAGTTTTGTTTCCGGGAGGATATTATCCAGGGCATACTTAATAGAGTCTGCTTCGTCCGCAATAACCCGTTTCTGAACCACTTTTATTCCGTTCAGATTTAGTTGGGTGGCAATAAAAGCGGAGTTGGTATCTACAGTTTGCCCGATGAGAATCTCATCACCTATTGCTATAATCTCGGCTTTCACACAAAGTAATTACAAAACAGGATCACCTACTTATCCTCTTTGGAAGCCGCGACACGTTGAAAAGCAACTACCGTTTCCTGTGATACCAATTGACCACCAATGCTTTGGGTGAAGTAATCGATAATGACCTCCAAATTCGTTTCGTCAAGGGTTTTTACCAAAAGAGTATCATACGCCACTGCATTCTTGATGAGGTACAGGGTGTCAAAGTGAAGATTATACTTTGCGGTATCGGCCAGTTCCAACATCTTAATGGATCCGATAATGGCATTAGTATCCAAAGATCCATAATAGTTAAAATTTTCAGTGAATTCAAAAGTAGCTCCCGGGGTAATTGAATCAAAGACTTCTCCACTTTTTCCGTTAACCGTAAGTTGTTGATACGAACGTTGAGAAGCCCAGGTACCTACCAATAGCTCTTTCTTATCTACAGGCTCCTCTGGTGCCTGTTTTTTGGAACAGGCTGTAAGGATGATCAGCGAAGCCACTACCGATCCAAGTATTCTTTTCATTTTGATAGGATTAGGTTACAAAGGAAAGAAATATACCATCATCTTTCCAAAAACAAAAAACCGCGCACAAGGCGCGGTTTTATAACGATATACTTCAGGATATCTTATTTAGAGAACTCAAAGTAGCTCTTATCGGTATACGAAACGCTGCCCTCAGTATAAGTATCCGTTTCCTCAAAGATCAACTTGTTAGAGGTAAGGGTAGAAATTTCTCCTCCTACAGTATCACCATCCGTAATAGCAACAAGGGTATTACCATTCAGAGTGTAAGTACCGGTGTAGGTGGAGTCACCAACAAATTGTGATTTAACAACACCATTGGCCTCGAAGGTAAGAGTGTAAAACGGTCCAGGAATACTGTAGCTTGCTACAGTATCAGAATTGGTATTGTCATAAGTTGAACCTTCGATAACTACTGAAGTCCAAGTACCCAAGATCATCTGTTCGTTGGTTGGGTTGTTGTTATCATCATCGTCATCCTTTTTACAGGCTACCAGGGTTACAGCTGAGATAGCTGCGAACATCAAAAGTTTTTTCATTTTGTGTTTTTAATTTAATTTGGGATTAACAGACCTTAACACGATCTTAACACTAAAAAGGTTGGGTGGGACACCAAAAAAAATTGAAATATTTTTTGAAATACGTATAAAACCCTTAAAAACAACATTTTAGAAATTTAAAATTTTATCATTGACATGGTGGAAACGGGTTTTCTAAACCTTTTCAACCTCAATGGAGTTGCCTTAAAACTTAAAAACTTCGGCTATGCGACTACTTTCTACCGTACTGTTATCTTTTCTTTTATTGTCTTGTGACCAGCTTCAGCAAATCGCTAAAGATGCGGGATCCCTATACGCTGCGCCCACTAAGGAAGAGATCAGTGACGGAATACGGGAAGCCCTGACGGTAGGGATCAAAAATGCGGTATTCCAAACGGCCCAGGAAAATGGCTTTTATGGAAATTCACTGATTAGGATCCCCTTCCCTCCGGAGGCTGCCAAGGTGGAACAAACGGTTCGTGACCTGGGGCTGGACAAGCAGGTGGATCAATTTGTGGAGACCCTGAACCATGGTGCTGAAGAAGCCGCTGAAAAGGCCACCCCGATTTTTGTGGATGCCATCCGGCAAATGACCCTGCAGGACGTATACGATATATGGCAGGGTGAAAAAGATGCTGCTACCCGGTACCTGCAGCAAAACACACAAGCCAGGCTCATAAGTGAATTCAGGCCGGTAATCAAGCAAGCGCTGGATGAAGTTGAAATTACCCGTTACTGGAACCCCATCATCACCACCTACAACAAGCTTCCGCTAACCAACAAACTCAACCCCAACCTGGATGAGTATGTACTGGACCGCACCCTGAGTGGTTTATTTACGGTGCTGGCACAGGAAGAAGAAAAAATACGGGAAGATCCCGCTGCGCGGGTTACGGCACTTCTTAAAAAAGTTTTTGGTTATCAGGGTCCTGATCCCAGGGTAGGAAACTAATTGCCTCTGTCCTTGCCGAAAATACGTTTGAAGAAACCCTTCTTTTCCGTTTCGTCATCTTCATCGCGAGCGCGGGTTCCTTCTTCACTATGAAAAAGGTCCCTCAGCTTATCCAGCAGTTCTTCTTCCCGGTAATCCGGGCAATCCAGCTTTTGAGCCAGGCGATCATTTAAAGGTGCAAATGCAGCCCCGGTGTAGGCACTGAGATCCTGGTTACGATTCGCCATCCGGAAGAACTCCCCAAACACCGGCAAAGCCATAGCCGAACCACTGCCATAAGAGCCGTTGTTAAAGTGAACGCCCGGGCTGGACGCTCCCACCCACACTCCGGCTACTACAGAAGGGTTATAGCCTATAAACCAACCATCGGTATAATTTTGGGCGGTTCCGGTCTTACCAGCCAAATCGTTCCTCAGGCCGTAAGTTCCCCGAAGCCGGTACCCTGTTCCTTCATCCACCACTGCCTTTAACATCTCGGTCATTAGCCTGGCGTTATCCGGATTGATCACCAGCTCACCTCTCGGGCCTTTGGTCCTTTCATACAGAACTTCACCGGTGGCCGTGGTGATCTTTTCAATAAAATAGGGTTGTACACTAAAACCATTATTGGCAAACACACCATAGGCTTTCACCATCTCGTAAAGGGTAACACTACCGGTACCTAAGGCCACAGAAGGGTTTTCGGGTAATTTGCTATCTATCCCCATGCGCCTGGCTGTAACGATTACATTATTGATACCCGTTTCAAAAACGGTTTTTACTGCAGCTACATTTATAGACTTTTTCAAAGCTCCCTTCATACTGTACATCCCGCCATATTCATTGTCGTAATTGCGGGGCGACCAATCCTCGTAGTTTTCGTAAACACGTCTTTCGTTCTCTATGTACTCGCAAGGATCAATGCCCTGTTCCAATGCGGTGGCGTATACAATAGGCTTAAAAGTAGAAGCCGACTGCCGGTGTGCCATTACATGATCATAAGGCAATAACTGGTGATCCAGCCCTCCTACCCAGCAAAGTACGGCCCCGGACTGAGGGTTTAACGCAAAAAAAGCGCCCTGCAGCATTTTTACGTAATACGCCACAGAGTCACGAATGCTCATCTCCAGCACCGTATCTCTTCCCCGGTAATATACCTGAACCGGGTGCTTCCTATCCAGATAATATTCCATAGAGTCCTTGCTCAACTTCTTCCGTTCAAGATTGCGGTACGAAATACTCTTTTTCAGTTCCTGCTCAAACAGGGAACGGTGCGTGCGCATAGGGTCTTTGCCGTCTCCGTATTTATCAAAAGCTGACTGCAGACCACCTAAGTGTTCCTTAAGAGACTGATTGGCATAGGATTGCATGGCATAATTCAAAGACGTATAAATGCGAAGACCATCCTTTTCAATATCATAGGGTGTGCCGTTAGACCTGGCTTTGTCCTGGAGCAATACAGCCGCATTATTCCTGACGTGCTTCATAAAATACGGTGCAGGTGAAGCATCGGCTATATTCTTATAGGAAAGCTCCAGGGGTAAACCTCTAAGGGAATCTGCCTCCTCTGCCGACAAATAACCGTAGCGAAGCATCTGGTTGAGTACTACATTCCTGCGGCCTAAAGCATGATCCGGGTGCAAACGGGGATTGTAATAGGTATTGGCCTTGAGAATACCTACCAGTACGGCCGATTCTTCCGAATGAAGATCCTTCACTTCTTTACCGAAAAACCTGCGGCTGCCTTCGCCAATACCGTACACATTCTCAGAAAAGGAAACGGTATTCAGGTAGAGCTGCAGAATCTCTTCCTTGCTGTAGATCTCCTCTATGCGATTGGCAAGGATCATCTCCTTCACCTTATTGACCGGCATGGTAAGAAAGCCGAAATTCCTGCGCCCGTAGAGGTTTTTGGCCAGCTGCTGGGTAAGGGTGCTTCCTCCCCCGGAACTGCGATCGCCCAGGAGAATGCTTTTGAAAAGCACCCTCAGCACACTGCGGTTATCCACACCTTCATGCTCAAAGAACCGGGCATCTTCCGTAGCCACCAGGGCGTGGATCAGGTTTTGGGGAAATTGCTCGTAAGAAACATTGGTGCGATTTTCCTCGAATATCTTCCCGATCAGCTTTTGGTCTGCTGAAAAAACAAGGGTAGCCGTAGCATGGTGAATGTCCTTTAACTCTTCTTTATCGGGTAAAGGGCCGAAGGCTTCCCAGCTGACCAGTAAAAAGAAAAGTCCTATACCCAGCAGGAAAGCTCCCACTATGCCTCCTGTCCACAAGAGGACTTTACGGATGTATTTTCTTTTCATGTCCGGCTAAATATGGACACAAGGACAAAAAAGTGACCCAAAAGGTTCAGATGCGCTTCATCTGTTGCTTGATCATTTTCACCTGATCAGTGAGCATGCCCCGGGTATCGAGTTTTTTAACTTCGGTAAGCAGCACCATAGCCTCGCGCTTCCTGCGTTTGGAAACTGCCACTCCGGCCAGCTGTAGCTTCACCATAGC
>CETZ01125471.1_pt1 | contig 18491 bp, 17 predicted proteins | sample 531441 | NCBI WGS metagenome assembly CETZ01 (sample SAMEA2623098, study PRJEB7988) | marine metagenome | isolation source: saline water (ENVO:00002010), including | reverse complement strand
GGTGGGTTGGCGTTTATCTTTGCTATAGGATAGGGTTACCTCTGCCTCCGATGGTGGCCATAGTGTTAGACCTGAATGAGCTCCTCGCTCTACATAAGAAAACGACTGGCTAATCGAAGTGTGTAGCGCATCACTTGATGATACGGAGCGAACTGCACCACTTGCACGATTTTCGCTTGGTATGAGAAGTTCGTCTATGAGGTCGGTGGTAATCTCAAGCTCTTCGGTCGTCGCCTCTTGATATTCGGGTCGTTCTTCTAGTGGTTGGTAGGTAGGTCGGAATTGCTCACTCATAGGCTATGACTCTATATTACTGCCGATAGCGTAAATGACAATACCCAATAATGCTAATGAGCCAAGATTATGCAGTAGTTTTTTATCGGGTTTTAGGTGTTCGAGAAACCCTGTTCCTTCGGGTGATTTCGCCATACTTTTATTTTACAACAGGGGTGAATAGTTGTACAATAGTACTGATGCAAAAAATATTGTTATATTATAAATTTACACCAATTCGTGATCCAGAAGCGGTGAAGCTGTGGCAAAAAACGCTTTGTGATAGTTTGCAATTGCGAGGACGAATACTGGTGAGTCAACACGGTCTGAACGGTACCGTTGGCGGCGATATTGATGATTTGAAGAGGTATGTCAAAGCAACCAAACAATATCCAGGATTCAAAGACACGGTATTTAAATGGTCTGATGGTAGTCGTGAAAATTTTCCACGAATGAGCGTGAAGGTGCGGCGTGAGCTGGTCGGGTTCAAGAATAGTGATGATGAATTTGAGGTAGACGAGCATGGTGTCATTGGTGGCGGCAAACATCTTAAACCGCGCCAAGTGCATGAGCTAGTTGAACAATATGGTGATGATGTCGTGTTCTTTGATGGTCGGAACGAACATGAGGCAAAGATCGGCAAGTTTAAGGATGCGGTGGTGCCGAACACAAATACCTCACGTGATTTTATCGCCGAACTTGAAAGTGATAAGTATGATGACATCAAAAACAAAAAGGTAGTAACGTATTGCACGGGTGGTATTCGTTGCGAAGTCATCAGCGCCATGATGAAAAAACGCGGTTTTACTGATGTGTATCAGATCGATGGCGGTATCGTGAAGTATGGTGAAAGTTATGGTGATGACGGATTGTGGGAAGGCAGTTTGCGGGTGTTCGATGATCGTATGACAGTGAATTTTAGCGACCACACCAAAACAATTGGTGAATGTACGCACTGCGGTGGCAAAACAAGCAACTTCGAAAATTGTGCTCGTGCGGAATGCAACGACCTAGTATTAATATGTGAAGATTGTAAGCAAAATCCTGATTTGCTGTATCATACGGAGGCTTGTCGACCAAAAGTCGAGGCTGTATAGTCGCCCTATGAATAAAGATGAGTTTACAAATCAAGAATTAATGCTTGATGTCGGTGATGGGCATAAACTGTATGTTCAGGACTGGGGCAATAAGTCAGCCAATGTTGTCATTTTTTACCTACACGGCGGACCAGGCAGCGGGAGCAAAGATAAACACAAACGCTTATTCGACCCCACGACGCATAGGGTTGTGTTTTACGATCAGCGTGGCTGTGGCAAAAGCACGCCGTATGGTTCGCTCCGTAACAACACATCACAGGATTTGGTGGAGGATATTGTCAAAATTGCTGATAAGTTGGGAATAAACCGTTTTGTCGTTCACGGAACATCATGGGGTTCAACACTTGCCTTGCTGTTTGCGATTGCGCATCCGGAACGAGTCGAGCAATTAGTAATTGGCGGGGTTTTTACTGGGTCGAAGAATGAGATTGATTGGCTAGACCAGGGCTTAATGAAAACTCACTTTCCTGATGTATGGCAAAAGTATCTTGAAAGTACGCCGAAAAAATATCGAGACAATCCCAGTAAGTATCACTTCAAGCGAGTTCTAGAGGGTGATGCGGATATTCAAAAAAGGGCGGGCTATACCTACGAGAATCTTGAAGGTGGTGTTATGTTGTTTGATGACAGATCGTCAACCGAAGATTACGAGACATATGATCATACAGGTATACGGATAGAAATACACTATCTAGCAAACCATTGTTTTTTGCCAGATAGATATGTATTTAATAATGTAAATAAACTAACAATGCCTGTGCATATTGTTCAAGGTCGTTATGACATGGTATGTCCACCGCAAGCTGCCTATGAGTTATACCAAAAACTTCCAAACGCAAAACTATATTGGACATTGAGTAACCATAAAGTGGAGCACGAGGGCGAGAATATCTTTCGTGCAATTTTCAACGGGATGGTAAACTAAAAATATGCCGCACATCCATACCAAACCGGGTCAGCATGATATTACGGTGAGCGCGTGGATTATCCGAATTGTCGATAGTGAGCCGAAGGTACTGGTGCATATGCATCGCAAGCACGGCAAGCTCATGCAAGTTGGTGGGCATATAGAATTGGATGAGACACCATGGCAAACACTGGCGCATGAAATGCGTGAGGAGAGCGGTTATGACATTAGTGAACTAAAAATATTGCAGCCTACAGAAAAGTCTTTGCAAATTCAGCCGAAAAAAGCGGTAACCCATCCGGTATCAGTCGTATCGAATACGCACAAAATATCAGATGATCACTATCATTCGGATTATGGCTATGCATTTATTGCTGATAGTGAACCTGTCGGTAATCCAGCCGAAGGTGAATCGACAGACCTCCGCTGGTTGACTATCGCGGAATTAAAACAAGCGGCAGAGGATGGTTATGCCTTTGAAGATGTCGTCGCGATCTATAAATTTATTGTTGAACAACTTCTGTCGAACTATTACCAAATTGACGCAACACAGTTCTCGCTCGAAAAGCCTTGATTCCTCTACCCAGCCGCAGTATGATGATTGAAATGAGTGAAATAGTAAGTGTGAACGATGGAATAGAAAATGGGCGGCCGGTTGGCCGTTTTTTTATATCGGCTGGCGAAAACCATGAGTCACGACAGACGCCTGATATGCGCGAATTTACCTCGGCATTTGTCGACACCTATAGTGAATTCATGCAGTCATGGGGCATGAACATCACGCGGGTTCAAGTAGGATCTAAAGGTGAATTTACAAATGCGTTTGATGGCGAGGGTGATTATGGGACAACGTTATGGCTAAATTTTCGTCGCGGAAATGATCTGCAGAGTGATGTTTGGCAGTTGTACATGGCAAAAACTCAGTATGATCTGGAGGTACCGAAGCGTCCAAGAGGTGTGGTATCTCTCATAGAGCGACAATTTGCGCAGCCGGGTCTCTTGCGTCAGCAAAGTATATCGTCACCAGAAACAATTGCTGAAGTCCAGACGCTCATTCAAGATATTCTAGAGGATCCCGGCTTTGATGGACCGGATGGTGCGGCAACTGATAGCAGTGGTAACGAGCGTATTGTACGGACGCGTATCGGACAGCTGCGATATATGCGACAGAATCTCCTAGACGGAGCCGAAGAGATAGAAAACAGAGCGCGCATCGAAGGTCGGAGTATGACGGTTCGTGAAACAAAAAATCGTCAGGGTTCGCTTGAGCAGGCGGAGCGAATCGGATTTCCAGCGTATAACATGGATGCTGATTACGGCATGCCCATCCTTGCTATGCCGCAAGAGGAATATCATGCGATTGTACTGCGCCAAACGGGCAAGAGTGCGTTGCAGTTTCTGGAGTATGCCGATGTTGACGGGGTCGTGTTTGGGTCAAAGTCTATGGACCTGCAGGCAAAGGACGCTGGTGAAGTATTGGCATGGTTATCGCGGGATTATGGGCTCAACCGAACTGCAGCCGAAGCCGTGCTGCATATTATGTATACAGAGCGCATGAATCACGAAAACTGAGAAGATTCTCATTCGCTAGTCATGTCAAAAAATGCTATACTATAGATAGCTATGGTAAAAATATCTCATGAAACAGCCAGCGCAATGCTGGCAAAACGAGCTGCCCAAGTACAGCGCGGAAGTGCACGTGCTGCCGTGCTTGGCGTGAATGACGGACTGGTTAGTATCTTGTGTATTGTTGTTGGCGTGGCGGCGGCAGGTGCCGATGCTCGCTCTGTCTTGATTGCAGGGTTTGCTGGAGCACTTGCAGGTGCAATCTCGATGGCGGCGGGTGAGTGGATATCAGTCAGGGCTCAGGTGGAACTGTTTGAGAATGTTCTTGATGATTTGCGTAAGATTCTCAAGGCGGACAAGCCATTGCTTGAGAAAAATCTAGCAAAAAATCTTGAGGCACACGGTATTGACACGAAAACCGCCCAGCGAGCGGTCGCGGGTGTTGGCGTAGACGATAAAGAATTTATGTCGATGTATTCGTCGCAAGTCATTGGTATCAATGAGGATGAACTTGGCTCGCCTTGGGTTGCAGCTGGCTCCTCGTTTGTGTTGTTCTGGTTGGGTTCGATTCCCCCATTAGTCCCGTGGATTATCGGGTGGCACAATATCGAAGGTATTTTATTAGCGGTAGCGCTTACAGCGATCGGTAGTTTATTTGTAGGTGGTTACACGGCAAAATCCAGCGGTAAAAGCGTGTGGTATGGTGCGAATCGCCAGTTCTTGATTGTCGTTTTTGCGTCAGCAGTTACATATGGAATCGGCCACGTATTTGGCGTTACTGTTGCGTAGGATATCTGCGTATAATGGTTATTGATGAACAGAAAACTTGAAAAAAAGTTACAGTCACTTCCATCTAGCCCAGGTGTGTATTTTCATAAATCTGCCGATGGTGAAATTTTGTATGTTGGTAAAGCGGCCGTCCTCAAAAACCGTGTTCGGCAATATTTTCAGTCACAGCGTGATATGGATGTCAAAACGCGGGCACTTGTCGCAGAGGTGGTTGATACTGATTGGACGGTGACCGAATCTGAAATCGATGCGCTGTTCCTGGAATCGGAAATGGTAAAGCGCTATATGCCGCGGTTTAATATTTTGCTTCGCGACGACAAGTCGCAAATGTATGTGCGAATCGATATGAAGAGCGAGTGGCCCACGGTCAGCTTTACGCGCAATCCAGCTGACGATGGGGCGGAATATTTTGGGCCTTATTTTAACGGTTATGCGATCAAAAAGGCACTTCGCTATTTGCGTCGCGTGTTTCCGTATTACACAAAACCGCCCAAGTTAAATCAACGGGCGGATTTGGATGCGCATATTGGACTGAGTCCGGCACCAGGTACAACTAGTGACGAATACAAAGCAGTACTGCGCAAATTAATCCGTTATTTCGAAGGTGGCCGCAAGACTCTGGCCCGAGAAATCGAAAAAGAAATGAAGCAGGCAGCGAAGCGGCACGATTTCGAGACGGCAGCACGACTGCGCAATCGTTTACGTGATCTCGCAGAGCTGCAGCGAAAGATTATGTTTGGTGATCGTGAATTTTTGGATATTAGCAAAGATCGTGCACTCAGTGATCTGGCAACATTATTGAATTTGCCTAAAATCCCTGCCAGAATTGAAGGCTACGATATTAGTCACATGGGCGGTACGAACGTTGTTGCCAGTATGGTTGTGTTCACGAATGGCGTGAGCAATCGCAGTGAATACCGAAAGTTCAAGACGAGAATTGAGCGCAATAATGATACGGGTAATATGCATGAGACAATTACGCGTCGGTTTAGTGACAAGAACATCAAAGCATGGGGCTTACCGGATCTACTATTAATTGATGGCGGCAAGGGTCAATTGGACGCAGCGATTCGAGCACTCCGTGAGCGTGAGATAACGGTGCCGGTCATTAGTATCGCTAAACGTGAAGAAGAGTTGATTGTGCATGGACGTTATTCGAACATTGATGTTTCTTTGTTGGAAAATTTGGTCAAGAATCCTACTGACTCAGTTGATGTTATGCGTTCAGGCGAGTATTACGTTGTCAATTTGCATCCAGGGCAGCGCAATGCTTCGGCTCATTCCAAAAACTTGCGCGGCGGTTCACTGTCTGGTACTTATAACGATGTCGTCAAGCTGTTCCAGCGTATTCGTGATGAGTCACATCGCTTTGCAGTCAGCTACCACAGTGTCTTGAAGCGTCAGAAGCAAACGGCAAGTGATCTCGAACAGATTCCTGGTATTGGTCCGGCGACGCGTCGCAAACTCATCCGTACTTTTGGTAGCTTGCGTGCTGTTAAGTCTGCATCCGAACAGCAGTTGGTCGATGCTGTTGGTGCATCGAAAGCAACTATGCTACGAGCTCACCTTTAATGAAAAGAGCGCTATGGCCATGATATAGTGGGGATAAAGAAAGTATTATTATGAAAAGGGCATCATACCATCGAAACGGCTTCACTATCGTTGAGCTACTTATTGTTGTAGTGGTGATTGGTATCCTGGCGGCAATCGTCATTGTAGCCTACAATGGTGTTACATCAAGCGCTCGTGAATCTGCAGCAAAGTCGGACCTTGCAAATTTTGCCAAAAAAATGGAAGTGTATAAAATTCAGAATGGAGCTTACCCTACTACTGTATCAGAGATGAAATCGATAGGATTTAGGTTTAACCAGGATGCATTTCAAGCTAGTAGTAGCAGTCCAGCTGTAATTAATTTATTTTACTGTCGATATGATAACGATGAAGGATATGTTTTGCAGTCATTTACAGCAAATGGTACGAAGTTATTCGTTAGTAGTAAATCTGCAAATCCAAGGGAGTACACAGGGACTGACTCGTATCTGATCGGTGACTGGTCTGACAGCTGTAGAACACACGCGACGAATGATCCGGGTACATCTGTGGTTGAACCAGACTTTGAGGAATTCACCAACTACACCAGCGGTTCGCTCACTGGCCAGACTGGGATCGGCACTCCAGATTACGCTGCAGCGATGGGCTACTGGAACACCGATCGTCGCGATCCTGATTGGCATGCATGGACGACAGGGGGAAATTAGTAGGTTTTTTCATGATACACTACAGAGTAGATGAAAAAACCGAACAGGGACTTTTTTGAACATAATCGTAACTCGGTTGCAGGTAGGCTTCAAGGTGGCTTATTGGTTATTGCTGGTTACACTGGTATGCAATTAACAAATGATGAAGCGGTACCTTTTCGACAGGAGGCAACATTTTGGTGGCTATCTGGTATTGAATTTGCTGACTGGTGGCTGATTATTGATGCGGGGCGAAAAAAATCGTGGTTGGTTGAACCAGAAATTGATGATCGGCATCGATTGTTCGAGGAAAGCTTGCAGCGTGAAGCTGCAATCGAACGAAGTGGCGTTGATGATGTTTTGTCGCGCGATGACGCAAAGACGATGCTCCGACAAAGGGCAAAAGCACATCCGCTTGTGTATACGGTTGGCTACCCGGACCATCACGATCATTTTGGATTTACACTCAACCCTGCGCCGCGCGAAATGAAAGAGTTACTGACGCGCACATTTAAGAGTGTTCGTGACTTTCGGTTAGATATCGCCAAACTTCGTGCCATTAAGCAACCGTGTGAACTAGAGTGGATGCAAGCTGCCATTGATCTTACGGCAAAAGCAATCACTGATGTACGAAATGATTTGGCAAAATATCAGCATGAATACCAAATTGAGGCTGATCTAACACACGCCTTTCGTTACGGTGGTGCTGACGGGCATGCGTTTGAACCGATCGTATCATCTGGTGCGGGTACGGCAACGGTACACTATTTTACGAAACAGCGAATTCGCAAAGGTACACCATTAATGTTAGATATTGGTGCGAGAGTGCATAACTATGCTGCCGATATCACCCGAACAATGGCTGCTGGTAAGCCGACGAAACGTTTAAACGAAATTCACGCTGCAGTGCAGTCTGTGCAAAAAGATATCATTCACTTACTACGACCCGGCCTGGGAGTGGGCGAATACCAACAGAAGGTTGATGCAATCATCAAGGCAAAACTAGTTGAATTACGATTGATGAATGAAGGTGATGATGATCGCTATCGACAATTAATGCCACATGCCATCAGTCACGGTTTGGGTATCGACGTCCACGAGGCATTGGGCCGGCCACAGCATTTTCAGCCCGGTATGGTACTAACGGTTGAGCCAGGGATTTATTTACCTGACGAAAAACTGGGTGTGCGTATTGAGGACGATATTTTAATTACTAAAACAGGTCACAAAAATCTCAGTGCCAAACTGCCTAGTGATTTATAACATGTGGTAGAATAAATAGTAGTAATGCAACGACAATTTCTGATTTTTTTGATCCGTTGGCCGCTAAATTCACTTGGGCTTTGGATTGCTGTCCGTCTGCTCGGAACAGGGTATAGTGATGCTCAGGTTGATGCCAGTATTGGAGTTTTTCTATTAGCTGGACTTATTTTCTCGATTATCAACAGCATCCTTAAACCAATAGTCGTTATTCTTTCTCTTCCGGCAATCTTGTTGACGCTTGGTCTCTTTGTTCTTGTTGTGAATGGTTTCTTGGTCTACATTTCGCTTCAACTGACGCCCGGCCTTGAAATGTCCTTTGGCAATTCAATACTCGCGGGAATTATCCTCGCTTTGATAAACTATGTAGTAAGCAGTGTTGTGGAGATGAATGTACGTCGGAAGGAGATGTCATGACAATTGATAGTATTTTGCAGACGGTAACGATAGGCTCGGCTGTATTAATGGTTATTAGTATTCTATTACAGCAGCGAGGTGCATCACTGGGTGCTGGGTTTGGTAGTTCGGGTGAGCTATATACTACCCGTCGTGGTCTCGACAAGAACCTTTTTGAAGCAACAATTGTGCTTGCCGTTGTGTTTGTGTTATCAATCTTAGCGGGACTCTTATTGCCTTCATAGCCTTGGTGGGTTACGGCTTGTTATGACAGAGAAGCTACCATACTGGAAACGTCGTCTTGAGCTGAAACATCGTTCAAAAAAGATCAAGCGACATATGCGCCGTGCTGAGGGTGCGACCGTACGTCATGCTCGTCGCTTTATTATTAATCGATGGGATAAAATACGAGAGATTCGCTTTCATGTTATTGGCTGGTTAGCAGGAGTCGGTGCGCTTATTGGTATCGTCGGCTTGCAGATGGTGTGGTTTCAGCAGAGCTATGTCACCACTGCACCAATTGAGGGTGGAACGTATGCCGAAGCGGTCCGAGGACCGATCGAAACATTGAATCCACTCTATGCAACTACTCCGGCCGAACTTTCGGCAGTCAAACTTGTTTTTTCATCACTCTACAAGTACGACACGACCGGCAATTTGAAGGGCGACTTAGCGACATCAATAACAAGTAAGGATGACGAGGAGTTCACTGTAACATTGCGTCGAGATGCTAAATGGCACGATGGTGAACCCCTGACTGCAAAAGATGTGGTATTTACTGTTAACACGATGCGTGATCCAGCGGCTCGGTCGGTTTTGGCTCCGAGTTGGCAAGGTATTGCAGCTGAGTACATTGATGATCAGACAGTTCGTTTTTTACTTCCTGCAGCCTATGCTGCTTTTCCCCAGGCACTCACGTTTGCTATTTTGCCACAGCATCTTTTAGAATCAGTAGAACCATCAACGCTGCGTGAGAATACATATAGTACGAATCCTGTTGGAAGCGGTCCGTTCGCATTTCAGCTACTGCAAACTGTGAGTAGCCAAATTGATCGCAAGATTGTGTATTTAAATGCCGATAATAGTTACTATAAAGGTCGTCCGCACCTGGATCGTTTTCAACTGCATACATACAAAGACAACGATGCTATTAAACAGGCGCTACGAACAGGCGAAGTGACGGGGGCAAGTGATATTAGTGGTGAGCTTGCGCGGGCTATTGATTCAAAAAGGTATGATCTGGTAGTGCGCCCAGTTAATAGTGGTGTGTATACTATCTTTAACTTATCGAACCCCATCCTCAAAGATAAAAAGATACGAACCGCTCTGAGATATGCAACAGATACAGAGGCGATTCGGGAGCAGATGTTTAGTGAGCCGCAAGTGCTCGACCTGCCATTTATTCCAGAGCAGGTAGCAGGGTCGGAAAAAATTACAGCTCCGAAAGTGAATGTTGCCCAAGCAGCGAAGATCTTAAATAAAGAAGGATGGAAACTAAAAGATGGTATTCGTACGAAAAAAGGGAAAGAATTGAGGTTCCGGGTTGTTACACGACAAAACACTGAGTATGAATCCGCACTCAAGCTTCTGATCAAGCAGTGGTCTGCGGTAGGGGTGCAGCTTGACGCCGAAATATATGATACCAATGATACGACAAAGAGTTTTGCGAGTGATATTTTGCAGCCGCGTAATTACGATATTTTAGTTGACGAGCTTGTTATTGGTGCTGATCCTGATGTCTTTGCCTTTTGGCATTCAGGAGGATTACTGAACTTCTCGGAATATGGGAATGATATCAGCGACGACGCTTTGGCGAGCGCTCGTTCAACCTCTGACCCAGCGCTTCGCGTGCCAAAGTATATGACTTTCGCCCGGCAGTGGTTGGCTGATGTTCCAGCAATCGGACTCTACCGCTCAAACTTTATCTACGCCCATACAAAAGCAACCAATGTGATTGGCAAAGATGAAACGATAGTGAGTCCCAGTGACCACTACGCTGGTGTACAGTATTGGACAGCCGAACGGGGCCGGGTATACAAAACACCTTAATTCCAACTTGACTCCCATTTCCCTTATGCTACACTAAAATTAACAAATCACTAGTTGAGGGGATATACCGTCGTCATGTTCACGACAAACAAAGCAGAGAGACCATTAAAAGCTAACCCTGCTTTCCTTTCTCCTCATTTCCTCTCCCTATTTCCCATCTCCCATTCCCCGATCCCCCAGACTGGAGGTCTGTGCTAATGTCCCGCCTTCCCATCCCCGGCAAAGACTCTGGCACCTGGGGCCAAATCCTCAACGACTATCTCTCGCAATCTCACAGCAGTGATGGTACCCTCAAGGCAGATACTGTCGGATCTGCGCAACTTGCTGATAACGCCATTACTAGCGCAAAGCTTCAGAACAACAGTGTCACCTCCGCTGCTATCGCTGACAATGCCATTACCGCTGCAACGATTGCTGATGGGTCGATCACAACGACGCAACTCAACTCGAACGTGGTGACGAGCCTTGATAAGGCGGATCAGTCGATCTCGCAGACAGTTGCTGATGCAAGTTATGCACCAACGGTTGATTCGCGCGTGCCAGCAGCGTATTTACCAGCTGTTTTTCGCAGTACCGATACGCAGCCGTTTGCGGCAGATTCAATATGGAACACGCCGATTGGCAATGGTTGCGTGTATGAGACGGCAGGAGATGCAGCAACAGCTGATTTCTTGGCGGCGACACCAGTGATTAATGACACCTTGAATGGCTATGGATTCTACTTGAATATTACGCGACCGGGAGATCCTATTGGTACAGGTACATATACTAACAATGGGACCCCTATCAGCTTTACGCATCGTATCCCTTATGATCCCGTTATTTCTACAGGATCAGATGGGTCGATGCGTATTATCGATGGGCGCTGGGCGTATGACTACTGGAAAACAGTAAAGGTTGACGACGTTACCTATACGGCTGATTTTATTACTCGCACAGATTTGCTCGGAACTGGACGAAACGCAGGTACTCGCGCCGCACGTTTTCCAACCTCGGGCGGCCTGATACGTTCACATGAATTATCAAAATATTATATCCCTCATGCGTTATGTATCTCGATTCCGCCAGAAGCATTATTACGTGGATTCGTATGGCCAGCGGCTGCAGAGGATGCGGGAACGGTAACGTATTCAGGTAATGTTCCGATGGGATCGTTTTTTGCTATACCGCCAAGTGTAGATATAACGACACTTGGCTTGACGCAGGAAGGGTATGCACTTGCTGAGGCGATGCAAAATTATGGTGTGTATGTTGGTGACTCATCCGAATCGGCAGCGATTTCTGTTGACGGTGAAGCAGCTGTTGTGATGCGCCCTGCACTAGAGCGTATGCGCACCGATTGGAGCACAATTTTTGCACAACTGCGACGGGTTACGAATGTGGGTACGACAGCTGGTGGCCCTGGAGCGCGTGTTGTATCTGCTGCTGGTCCCGTAAGTATCCGCACAGACTATCAGGAAACAATCATTGATGTTTTGACTACGCGTCTCCGCGCAGTGGGTGGAGCTATTCTTACTTCAGAGGATTGTCGTACAGCGGTCGATCCGATTGTGTCGACAAATGCAGGACTTGGCGGGCAGACTTTAACATGGAGTGGCTGGGCTCCACAATACCGTATTGAAGGTGGAGCTATAAAGCGGATTGCTTCACCGGATGGATCGACGCGTGTGATATTTGTCGACCCAGGTTCGCATAATGTGCGAATAGAATGCACGATTGTCGCACGGCAAACTTCGGGTTGGGCATATATTGTTGCTGGTGCGACAGGCTCGGCAGATTCATATCGACTCGCATGGACATCGAGTGGCGATGGACAAATACAAAAAACCACAACTGCTGGTGGAACAGTTGCGCTGGTCGGTACGAGCTTGCCGACGGGAACCGTTGCGGCAGGAAAACGTGTAGGTTTGATGGTTTATGGATCAAATATCTATGCACTGGTAAATGGCGAGATCGTTGCTGAAGCCTATGATTCCGCCAATCAAACGGGTACATTGTGTGGGTTATATTTCCCGTCCAATACGACGATTGCCGTTAAAGATTTGACAGTACGATCCGTACCTCGTCTATTTCGCAAACCACGTGTTGAGTAGTGATTAGTATTTGCATAAAGAGGCAATCCCAGTAGATAAGTCGATAAAATGGCTGGATCCCGATGAATAAAAAGCACACGTCATACCGACAGCAAACGTAGTCGTAAATGATGATCAGCTTCTTTATTCCTACAAGAGAACATCTGGCCTGCACTTCGCGCGGCCAAAGAAAAAGCCGCCCGTTTGGGCGACAATTTTCGATTTTGTTCCGATTTGGTGCACCTCATTGACCTGTCGTGGAACACTATCGAGCCAAGTCTTATTCTAATGTATGAAAAGCTAGTAGATCTAGGCTTTGAGTATGTGGACGGAGAAATCAGAGTCATAGAGCCTGACACGGAGGAGAGTATGTACCATGCTGAATAGCACGTCACTCTACGATCAGAACACATTTTATAAAGCATTCATGCGCGATATTGGTACTTGCAGGCAGGAGTTGATAATAGAAAGCCCGTTCATCACCGAAAAGCGCATGAACATGTTGTTGCCTGAATTTGCAAAAATGCGTAGGAAAAATGTACGCATCATCGTAAATACGCGCGATCCAATTGAGCATGACGGTGACTATTACTACCAGGCACTCGAAGCCGTTGCAGCAATGCAGGATTTAGGTGTCACAGTACTTTATACGAGTGGCCATCATCGCAAGCTGGCTATCATTGATCGCAGGGTCATCTATGAGGGGAGTCTCAATATCTTATCGTTCAATGATAGTTGTGAGATAATGAGAAAAATGGTATCAGTAACGATAGCAAAGGACTTATGCAAGTTTATCGCTATCAATAGATACATAAAGGAGTAACATGGCAGATTACGAAGCATACGAGATCAACGAAGCTGACATAGACAAAGTTATTGCCTATCTAAAGACTGTCGATCCGGAACATGCGACGCCAGAGGACGGAATCGCATTTCTCGAATACTATCAGACAGTTTTTCATGAACTTAGCCATACACTGTCTGACGAGGAAATGCGAAAACTCTACGATGAGTTTGCGAAAAAACGCGGCTCGGAAAATTAGCCTCGTCCAGCTTCAATATCTAGCACGCCGTTGGCCAACGAAGGAGTAGTTGTCTTGGTCGCTCTTCTCTTCGCATCAGTTGTATCGGTTTTCTTTGGCTGTTTTTCTTGTTTTTTGGCATATTTTTTCCGAGAGTGCTTGATAACTTTTTGCGCAATAGCCGGGTTTCCTTCACCCTCTAGTAGGAATGTCTGTCCCGACATTGGTTCCTGTGCCTGAATAGCGGATAACTTGGCGTAGAAATTAAAAGCTGGCAGGTTACTAATTTCTCCCTGCTCCACATACGGACTGAATAGTGGCAGTAGCGTACGCTCATCTTGCGGGTTGCCTGTTCTGAAACATATAACCGTGCCGACATTCGCAAGGATAACGCTCACCATCTGCTGGTCTTTCTGTTGGCTTGTCGACTGCTCGGCCATTATCATGAACATCTTGTACTTCCTGGCTTCGGATAGCATCTGCACGAACGAGGTAGTGGCGAAGTTTTGGAACTCGTCGACGTAGAGATAGAACGGGCGGCGGGCGGCTTGTGCGATTCGTGCCCTTCGGAGGCTTGCCAGCTGAAGCTTGGCGAGAATAGTAATACCGAACAGTTCCGACGTATCTTCGCCGATCAGCCCTTTCGAGAAATTGCAGATCAGGATTTTACCGTCATTGATAATCCCGTCAAAGTCGATGGTTGATTTCGGCTGTTCCAATATCTGCCGCGCCGATGCCGAGAATAGGAAACGGCCGATCTTGGCCGTGATACCGGCGGCCATCTTTACTTTCTGCATGTCCCCGGCCTTACCAAGCTCATTCTTCCAAAAGTTTATGAGGTTCTTGTCATCAAGCGTCTTGATGACGGCTCTTCGATACTTCGTATCATTGAGGAGATCAAAAACGGTGAACAGCGTTGCATTCTCGACGGTCAGCGCCGTCTGTATCGCGTTACGCAGCACATACTCGATGCGGTGGCCGCCGGTATCTTCTTCTGAGAATATCTTGCGAAAGACCGATATAACCGATTCGGTAATGATGTCTTTTTCGCGCAGCAGTTCATTGCCAGTGAGTCCGGGCGTCAGCTCAAGCAGGTTAAGACCGATAGGATACTCCAAATCATCGGGATTGAAATAGATAACATCCTTCATGCGCTCTTCCGGTATATGAGTAAGCAGGGTTTCGGCCATATCACCGTGCGGATCGATGACAGCGATACCCTTGCCGCCTTGTATGTCTTGGACGATTTGATATTGCAACATCGTTGTCTTGCCGTTGCCGGTACCACCGATGATATACAAATGTCGTTGTCGCTCATGTTCGGTGAGGCCGATCGGAGTTGCTGTGCCATGATGGATATTTTCGCCGAGAATAACGTCAAGCTGCCTGTTTTGTTTGAGCGTGACGGGAGCGGGCAATGTACGGCTGAGAGATGTAATGAGGTTGTCCGTTTTGCTGATACGGCTTGATGGGAAATGGTACAAACTCGCAATTTCCGACGCCGCCAGCACCAATCCGTGACGCCGAAAGAGTGACGGGAGCCGCAAACTGGCAAGTCGGGCTCGGTAACTGTTAAGAAAAGGCAGGCGCAGCTTTGCTTTCAGTTCCTGGTATGGCGGTACGGAGTATGCATCAAGCGCCGAACGAAATGCGGCGATGTGTTCTTTCGGATTGTCACTGGTTATGAGTACACGGAGATTGACTGCAAAGAGGGATTTAGTGACTTTTTGATGCATCGATTCCATCAGTTCAAGCTCGAACGCGCTGAGTGTTCGTGCCGGACGCTGCCTCTTTAAGACCTGCGACTGAAACTGTGCATCTTTGCCTGCTTTTGACGAATAGTAACTGCGAGTCGTGCCGTTATGAAATTCGCCCCCCATTTCCGCCGTGCCGAGCGCAAAACCTCCCATCAGCTCGCCGATACGGCTAACAAAGGACACTTTGTTGTTTTGAATTCGTCTCAATATATCTTCGTTTCCGAGTATACGGCGCGAAAGGCTCTTCGCTTCACGCAGTACAACCGGCGTCACGATGAGCTGCATCGTGATTTGTTCGTCGTCATTCAATTTTGTCATTGCGCCGGTAATGTACGAAAGCGGGTCATGTTGATCAAACGCGGATGCAAGTCGGATGGGAAGCACGTAATGTTTTTGCTGTTTAAATTCTATGACCTCGGCGTGTCTCTGTTCCGGCGGAGCGATAACAGACACTTTTGAATCCGGGATGTACGACACGATAGCCTTTTGTATGCTGTCCGATCTGGATGACTCAACCTGCACAAGATACCGTATACCGTCTTTTTTGGTCGAAGTAATCTCGAAACTCATGACAGGCGAGCGTCCGAGCAACCTGTCTCGTAAGCTGCGTGCCGCACGGTTGCCATGAATGACGGAAAACAGGTGTTCTGTCGCGGCCGGGGTTTTCGCGATCGATGCGGGCGGCGTGATCTCCAGCCATACTATCGAGCGGTGTTTCAGATATCGGCGGTTTAAGTACCGGAAGATCATGACGAGCCTTTCTTATCGTGGATAAAGGTGTAGTGCTGCGCTGCTGATGCAGTGAACGTTCTTGTTCTAACTACATTGAGCGTCGGCGCGTTCATCTCTGTAATTGTCCATTTGCCATCATCTGCAACTTTTGTCACATAGGCCACGTGTCCGAAGTCGCCCTCATCGGTTTGGAATATAGCCGTTACTTTCGGAGTATGATCAACCACATAGCCGTCAGCCCGTGCGCGGTCGTCCCATGTATTCGCATTGCCCCAAGATGTCGGAATAGGTTTGTTCGCCCACAACCTCTGCGCGAACGCCCAGTAGGTGCAGTTGCCCCAAGCGTACGTATTACCAGGTACGGGCCCGCCAGTATAGAATCCTTGCGTTTCTGCCGCTTCCGCGCTCGGTGCGCCTGATAGGAACGTCAGGACTTCCGAACCCATAGATGCCACCGCGACAAACGGCAGCGCCAACGTGACGGCCATAGTGGCAAACACGATGGCAAGCTGCTTTTTCATCCCACTGCCGAAAGTGAGGATGAGCGCGGGGCTCATGCGCTGTAAAGCTCCGCTGGATTGGTCGTGATAAGAGGGTGCTCTTTATCCGAAGCAACAACCTTGACGGCGACATGGTTTTGGTCGGCGATGATCAACGCGTCGCCGCGCTCACAGGTCAACAGAAAGCTCTGTTCGTATTCACTCAAATTAAACTCGGACACAACATTCTTGATCGTTGTTGTATCCTGTCGCATGAGAATGCGAAGCGCCGACTGCGACGCGATTGCCCGGCCGTAATCCGAGCGCAGAAAGTCGTTTGCCTGTTGCGAAATGATTGATACGCCCAAGTAGTATTTGCGGGCGCGGCGGACAAGTCCGGCAACGAATCGTGCCGACTCTTCATGTTCGAGCAGCATCCAGCCCTCGTCGATAATCAGTAGTCGTTTTTCCGGTTTGGCTTTCACCTGATTTTGCACGAAGTTGCTGATAATCAGCATCATGATCTGGCGCAAACTCTCAGGCAAATCCTTGATATCGAATATCACTAGGCGGTTGTCGAGTTTGATGTTCGTTTGCGCGTTGAACACATCGGCTAGCGAGCCGGAGATGTACTTTTCTAGCCGTTCGCAGAGTTTAACCTGACCGAGTTTATGTAGCTCGGTGTACAAATCTTCAAGCAGTGGCTGCTGTTCTTTTGCTTTCTTATAAATACGCAGGATAGATTTATCGACCGCCGCTTTTTCCCGCGAACTCAGACCTTCGGCCATGAGGCTGATGACTTCCGTCAAATCCTGTGCGTGTTCGGACAGGTCGCTTGCCGTGTGGTATGTTGTGGCGAGATCGAACGGATTGATCTTTTCCTTGCTTTTGGCGGACAGCTTTATATATGTACCGCCGACCGATTCGGCCAGCATTTTATATTCTCGTTCGGGATCAATCACCAGTACCTTCGTGCCTTGCATGAGTTGGCGTAGTATTTCTACCTTTGTCGTGTAGCTTTTACCGGAGCCGGACTGTGCGAAGACGATACTGTTAGCGTTATGCAGGCTGAACCGGTCAAGAATGACCAGTGAGTTATTCGATTTGTTAACACCGTACAAAATGCCTGATTCCTGCACCAGCTCGGATGACATGAACGGAAACGTCAGGGCGGCAGACGAACTGTCGAGGTTTCGTTTCTGCGACAGCTGATCTTCACCGCGCGGCAGGATGGATTGTAAGGCTTCGAGCTGTTGGTAGCGTGCGACTTTTGAGTAAAACAACCTGGCGGACAGAGTTGCTTCAAGGAGCGTCGTCGTTTTGTTGAGTTCTTCCAAACTTTCGGCGCGAAGACAAACGTAAATCGACATCTGGAACAGCTTTTCCTGTCCGCGCTGGATCTTGTCGCGCAGTTCGATGGCAGATTCCAGCGGGTCGGTGATTTCCGATCCGACGATCTTTCCGGCTCGCATCATCGAACGGCGCGTTGATTCAAGCTCGGTAATCTTTCGGTGCAGTTTCGGCAAGGCGTGGAGCGCGTTGACTTCGTGCAAATGGTAGCTGATATCAGCGTCATGGTTGAAGTTGATGAGGCTGTCGAGCCAGCCTGAGCTTGCCACGAACGGATAGCCGGAGATATAAAGCGTGCGGATATAAACGCCGTCGATACAAAGGTGGTCAACGTTCTCCTCCAAACCGGCGTAGGACAGTACGTCTACTGCATCCTGCTCGCCAAACGCGAGAGACAGCTCTTTTTGTTTTGCCTTTCGTTCCTCTCGGCGTTTTTTGACTGGTGCGAAAAGTTTATCCATCTTGGTCTCCTTTCTCGATCATGGCGGCATGTATCATGCGCAGA
>CETZ01125680.1_pt1 | contig 18537 bp, 17 predicted proteins | sample 531441 | NCBI WGS metagenome assembly CETZ01 (sample SAMEA2623098, study PRJEB7988) | marine metagenome | isolation source: saline water (ENVO:00002010), including | reverse complement strand
CCTGGTCCCAAACCAGGCGCGCTACCAGACTGCGCTATACCCCGACTAATCACTCGCAGGAGTAACGCTGCAGAGTGGGTGCGCATATTATAGTTGCCCCCCTACCTCGTCAATAATTTTTTAAAATAATCAGCAAAAACAAATGCTTCCCTGATTTTCAGGGGTTTTCACCCTTCCCCTGACCTTTGTTTTAGGGGCCTGACATGAGAAAATCGCGCGCTCTGAACAAGCCTGCAGGATCTGACACACCTATGACCGCCCAACTGATCGACGGTAACGCCACCGCCAAAGCCATGCGTGAATCCATTCAGAAACGTGTAGAAGCACGTGCGGCGGCTGGTCTGCGCATCCCCGGGCTGGCCGTGATTCTGGTCGGTTCTGACCCTGCCTCCCAGGTGTACGTTTCGCACAAGCGCAAAGACTGTGAGCAGGTCGGCATCATCAGTAAAGCCTTCGATATGCCCGCCACCACCACACAGCAGGAGCTGCTGGATCTGATTGACCAGTTGAACGGCGACAGCAGCGTCGATGGCATTCTGGTGCAACTGCCCCTCCCTGCCGGCCTCAAGGCCGATGAAATCCTTGAGAGGATTGACCCGACCAAAGACGTCGATGGCTTCCACCCCTTCAACGTCGGCCGTCTGGCTCAGCGCATGCCGTTACTGCGCCCCTGCACTCCGGCGGGTGTGGTCGATCTGCTTCTGGGGACAGGTCAGGATATCCGTGGCATGCACGCCGTCATCGTTGGTGCATCCAATATTGTTGGCCGCCCGATGGGACTGGAACTGCTGCTGAAGGGCTGCACTGTGACCACCTGTCACCGCTTCACCAAAGACCTTGCGAGCTTTGTGCGTCAGGCAGATATTCTGGTGGTGGCCGTGGGTAAACCGGGCATCGTTCAGGGCGACTGGGTGAAAGAAGGTGCTATCGTCATTGATGTGGGCATCAACCGGCTGGATGACGGCCGTCTGGTCGGCGATGTGGATTTTGCTGCCGCAGCGGAACACGCTTCCTTTATTACGCCGGTGCCGGGCGGTGTTGGCCCGATGACCCGCGCCAAACTGCTGGAAAACACCCTGATTGCGTGCGAGCAACTGCACAGCTGAGCCGCCTGTACCAGAGCCGGACACCCCGTCATCCAGAGTGGGGTCGGCTTTGGCACACCACAAACTCAGCCGCTGACCTTCTCGACCCTCACCATCTGATATTCGGGCACCACCGCCGGACCAAACTGGGTGTAGACCGACACGTCCGCGGCATCCCGGCCGTAACCGACTGCCACATAACCTGCTTTTTTACCGAACTGTGTGGCATCGAAGGTGTACCAGCGGTCATTCACATAGGCCTCGAACCAGGCGTGCATATCCATCGGTTCAAGACCGTGCAGATACCCCACGACCATCCGCGCCGGAATCGCCAGCGACCGGCACAGAGCAATACCCAGATGTGACAGGTCCCTGCACACACCCGAACCGCGCTGGCGCACCTCTGCCGCCGAAATCGGAATATCACTGGTACCGGGCAGATAAGCGATGTTGGTACGTAACCAGTCCTCAATCGCCTGAACCTGATCGTACCCCAGCAGACAGCCCTGAGTGATCTCCAGCGCCAGATCACCAAAGCGGTCAGACTCACAGTAACGGCTGGGGTAAAGGTAAACGAGGGTTTCAGCCGGCAGAAATTCCGGTGAAATAAAAGGCCCTCCGGGAGCCGCAGCCATCAGATCAGAAACCACCACCTCGGCCGAGGTATGAATTGAGAACAGCCCCGGCGGGGCCGTTAAGCGCTGACAGAGATTGCCGTAGCTGTCGGTGAACTCAACCACCGGCACCATAGGATTGAGCCGGAAGATCTCCCGGGTGATCCATTGCTGAGCGCCACTGCGGGGTCGCAGCATCAGAATAAAAGGCGTCGGAATGGACAGATGAAAGCTGAGCTGACACCGTGTTCTGAGCTGCATATCGCCGGCCCCGGAAGGTATAAAGTAAGGACTCAGAACTTAGCATCATTCGGGCAATACGCGCCAGAGCTCCCCCCCGTCAGTCGCCAGCCAAAGTGTACCTTTGTGGTCTTCCAGTAAGGCGCGGATACGCTGGCCGCGATCTTCAAAATAGCGCTGTTCGCCAACCACCTCATCGCCCTTAAGCGTAATACGGTTCAGGTGTTGGAGTTTTAAGGCACCGGCCAGCAGATCACCCTGCCAACCATAGGTAGTATGCTCCACAAAAATCAGACTACCCGGTGCAATAGAAGGTACATAGACTTTCTTCGCGGGCTCCATCCCGGCTTTTGCACTCACACCCACCTGCAAGGGGTTCCAGTATTCCTTACCCTGAGAGACCTCCGGCCAGCCATAATTGAGACCCGGCTGAATCAGGTTGATCTCATCACCACCGCGGGGGCCGTGCTCAATCTCCCATAAGCGCCCTTCGCTATCTACAGCCAATCCCTGCGGGTTGCGGTGACCGTAACTCCAGATCTCAGGCAACGCACCTTTTACGCCGACAAAGGGATTCTCCTCCGGCACTGAGCCATCGCGGTTTAAACGGATAACACTGCCGTTGTGACTGGAAAGATCCTGCGCACTCTCGCGCGCACCGCGATCACCCACCGTAAAAAAGACATACCCCGGCAGAAAAGCAATTCGGCTGCCGTAGTGATGACTCGTAGAAGACACCGACTGCGTCACCAGCAGATCCTGCCAACTGGTCAGTGAATTGGTTTTCATATCCAGTTTAGCCCTCGCCAGCGTCGTCGCCCCCTCATCACCCACCGGCTTGCTGTAGGTAAAATAGATCCAGTCACCCGGTGTGTACTCCGGCGGCACCGCCACATCCAGCAGACCACCCTGCCCGGATACCCTGACCGCAGGCGCACCTTTGATCGGAGTCAGCATTCTGGTTTGGGTATCAAACAGACTGAACTGACCAGTGATTGATGAAATCAACAGCTTACCGGGCACCACCTCCGCCATACCCCAGGGGCGGGAGAGGCCTTTAGAAACGACTTCGACACCTGGGGCTGCATGAGCGAATGAAGCACAGAGAGAAAAAAGAAGTACAAGCTGTAGACGAATAACGCTAACCATCAGAACCCCAAAGATTTAAAAACAGAATGGATCATGCCTTATCAGAACACTTTCGACCAATGACTGGGAGCAGTCACTACGACCAGCCACTGACCTGATGGTTCGCTATACAAATCAGTTCAATCACCCGGAGGCATCTGACGGTAGGTTGTGGTTAGTGCGAAGCACGTAACCCAACACGATAGAGACCGCTCGTTGGGTTACGCTCGAAGAGCTAACCCAACCTACGCCTCCAACCCTACGTGCGCCCTCAACCACACCCTCTCTGTTGAGGCTCCCAGTGATGTCTATTCATTGGAAAAGCGTAGCTGGTTGAAAATGCGCCTTCTGGGCCGCCGAAATTTCTGCAATAACGAACGGGATGCGAGGCAGGACGCCGAGCAAGGCCACACAGGACAAGGATGTCCTGCGTGGGTGTGCCCGGAGAGTTATAAAGAAATGAGGTAGTACGGACCAGAACAGCGCGAAGCAGGAGGGATGGCCCGCGCCGGGAGGATGCCTTCCTCCCAGGAGCGAAAAGCTCGTTATTGAGAATGTAATACGACCAGACCTATTTATGCCAATCTAAAATTTGCCATTCAATAGAGGCTCTTTCTTAAGAACCATTTAAAGTAACCAGTTGAACTTCCGTCGGCACTCCGAGATACTCGTAGACCGCTCGCGTTTTTCTCACAAAATTCTCATCTCTTGATAATAGCAAATTGCAGAATGATGCCATCGATGCATGGCTATTATCGCTCATAGCGGCAATAAATCGCCTTTCTTTATAAACTTTAGAATCGGGGAAATATCCAAGGGTGTTAAGCATGTTATAAATTGCAGTTACTTTTTGGTGCAAATGGTAGGGTCTTTCAGGGTTTATAGGATTCACATTGATCTGAAAAAAATCTTCTAAGCTGGTAACCTGAAGAGTCTTTGGAAGATTAGCTTTAGTAGCATCCCATATTTTTTCGATCACGTTCGGTGGATCGATATTGTTTAATTCTTTTGGACCTAAGCCAACTGACTCTCTATAGAGCTTTATTCCATTCCACTCCTTTGTATCAGCAATATCTTTCTCTATTGTTGTTTCAAGATCATGCAGTGTAGACTCAAAGTGCTCGTTCAATAATTTTGAGTAAAATTGTAATTTCACCTTTATTTCACTAGATAGCTCTTCACCGGCTTCGAGCATACCATCCGTAAGTTGAATAAAAGCTGCCAACTGTTCTCTGTGTATATCAGATAGATTCTCCCCCTGCCTTCCACCAGAAAACTTGAACAGCCACTGATTCATGGACTTTTCAATATTCCCAAAGTCATTATCATTAGCACAAAACTCTTGATAAGCTTCAAACACGTCTCGATTTGTTAAAGCTGCCTTATCAGTTTCAATGAAACCAGGTTGATCAAAAACTATTCTTAGGTGGAGGGCCTCAAAATCTTTTAGCACATTAAGAAACCCCTGCTCACAACCTACCGAACGTTTTATTTCTTTGAGAGTTTCATTAGAATAAACAACCTGATACTTATCCTTAAGGCGTTGCCCAAATTCAATCATTCCATATTTAACGAAAATATCGAGAACATTTTGATCTAAATATAATATTGGGTTACCTGAATATTGTGGCAAATCTTCCATGTGAATCTCAGTTTTGTTAGCAACATCCATGAATGCCCAATTGTTCTATCTGGGTGATTCGTATCCTCGCTGCAAGGAATACGTTACCCGGCTACAGGATGACTCTCAATGGTAAATGTAAAGAGTGCCGTTACAATCTAAACTACTACGCTTCACTTAAGATTTGAAAAAATAATCTGACAAATCCAAGTTGGTTTACACTCAAAGCTAACCTTACCGGCAAAGTATAAGAATCCCAAACAAAAACGCCGGGCAAAGCCCGGCGTTTCATCATTCAGAGCACAACATGCTCAACTCAGGACTTCGACCAACTCGTCCCTTCCGGCCCATCCTTCAGAACAATCCCCTTTGCCGCCAATTCATCTCGTACGGAATCTGCAGTGGCAAAGTCCTTGGCTTTCTTGGCATCAAGGCGCTTCTGAATCATAGATTCAATCCATTCCGCTTCGTCACCCGCACCCGACTGCAGGAAGGCCTTCGGCTCAGACTGCAGAATACCCAGCACGCTGCCAAGGTATTTCAGCTGGCCTGCCAGTGCAGCCTTCTCTGCCCCACTCGCTTTGTTCACTTCACGCACCAGATCAAACAGCGCCGCGAGGGCTTCTGGTGTATTAAAGTCATCATCCATGGCGGTGTGGAAGCGCGCGGAGAAGTCATTGTCTATATCCTTCGCGTCGGTATCTGCGGTAACACCCGCGTTCTGCAGTGCGTTGTAGAAACGCTCCAGTTTGACCTGGGCTTCCTGCAGGTGCTCTTCGACGTACATGACGTGCGAACGGTAATGGCTGGAGATCAGGAACAGACGCACGGTCTCGCCGTTGTACTTCTCCAGAATGTCGCGGATGGTGAAGAAATTGCCCAGTGATTTGGACATTTTCTCGGCACCTAAACGCAGTGCACCGGCGTGAATCCAGGTGTTGGCGTAGGTTTTACCGGTCGCAGCTTCGGTCTGAGCGATTTCGTTCTCGTGGTGCGGGAATTTCAGGTCCGGACCACCGCCGTGAATGTCGAAGGTGTCGCCTAAGCAGCAGGTCGACATGGCGGAACACTCAATGTGCCAGCCAGGACGACCAATACCCCATGGGGAATCCCAGTGCGGCTCCTGCGGTTTGGCGGCTTTCCAGAGTACGAAATCGAGCGGGTCTTCTTTGACGTCGTCGACTTCAACACGGGCACCGGCTTCGAGATCGTCCAGCACTTTGCCGGAGAGCTTGCCGTAACCTTCAAATTTGCGCACACGGTAGTACACATCGCCGTTGCTGGCCGGGTAGGCGTAGCCTTTTTCGATCAGTGTTTCGACCAGGCGGATGATGTCACCGATATGGCCGGTAGCGCGTGGCTCGGAGGATGGACGATCCATCCCCAGTGCATCAAAGTCTTCGTTCATAGCCGTAGCGAAACGCTCTACTACGTCCAGAAACGGCTCGCCGTTTTCGTTCGCGCGCTTAATGATTTTGTCGTCAATATCGGTGATGTTGCGCACGTAATTCACGTCGTAACCGCTATGACGCAGGTAACGCACAATCAGATCGAACGCCAGAAATGCACGGGCATGACCCAGATGACAGTAGTCATACACCGTCATACCACAGACGTACATGCCGACCTTGCCCGGTACCATGGGCACGAAGTCTTCTTTCTGGCGTGTGAGGGTGTTGAATATTTTTAAAGTCATGCCATTTCCAATATCTTAAATTTTCCGTTTATCAACGCCCTGAGAATCTGATTTTGGGCGTAAACGACGCGGGAAGAACAAGGCGGAGGTTTATTCAGAAAGCGCAGTTTACACCGTGTAAATGAGCATTTCTGAATGAGCCTCCAACAAAGTTATTCCAAGGCAGTTAGCCCAAAAGGGCTTTGTCTTCGCGCAAGCCAATGGTCAAATTGAAAACTGGTGCGCTTGGTGAGTGATCATACCGGTCCGCCACATAATACCCTTCGCGCTCAAACTGGAAGTTGCTTTCTGCCGCAACATCGGCCAGCGCCGGTTCAATCATGGCCGTGGTGACGGTCAGTGAGTCGCGGTTCACGTATTCCATAAAATCACCGTCGGTTTTATCCGGTGACGGGTGCGTGAACAGACGCTCGTACTGACGCAGCTCGGCGGTTTTGCATTCGCTCGCTGAAACCCAGTGCACCACACCTTTGGGTTTCACACCGTCTTCCGGATCAACACCCAGGGTGTTTTCGATCAGGTTAGCGCGCACCAGTGTGACGTTGCCGTCAGCGTCTTTGTCGTAGCTGATGCATTCCAGAACATAGCCAAAGCGCAGACGGATGCGGTTACCCGGGGTGAACTTCTTCTTGAATTTCTTGCTGTACTCTTCTTTGAAGTCATCCTGATCAATAAACAGCTCACGGGTGAATGGCATATCACGGCTGCCCAGATCAAGCTCCGGATGGAACGGTGCTGACAGCTGCTCGATATGCCCTTCCGGCAGGTTTTCGATCACCACTTTCAGTGGTTTGATCACGGCCATAGCCCGCGGTGCGTTTTTGTTCAGGTCATCACGCAGAGCGTGCTCCAGCATAGCCACATCGACCATACCGTCGGAACGGGTCACACCGATCATGTCGCAGAAGTTGCGCACAGAACGTGGCGTAAAACCACGACGGCGCATACCCGAAATAGTCGGCATACGAGGATCGTCCCAGCCCGCCACGACCGCTTCATCGACCAGGAACTTCAGCTTACGTTTCGAAGTCACGGTGTAGTCCAGATTCAGGCGGCCAAACTCGTACTGAGTTGGCGTCGCCGGGACCGGCAGATTGGCAATAAACCAGTTGTAGAGAGGTTTATGGTCTTCAAACTCCAGCGTACACACGGAATGCGTAATGCCTTCAATAGCATCTGACTGGCCGTGGGTGTAATCGTACGTCGGGTAGATACACCACTTATCACCGGTCTGGTGATGGTGCGCCTTGCGGATGCGATAGATGATCGGGTCACGCAGGTTCATGTTCGGCGAAGACATATCGATCTTTGCACGCAGGGCTTTGGTGCCCTCGTCGAACTCACCGGCACGCATACGCGCGAACAGGTCGAGGTTTTCCTCAACGCTGCGCTCACGGTACGGGCTGTTTTTACCCGGCTCGGTCAGGGTGCCGCGGTATTCGCGGATCTCGTCCGGGCTGAGGTCACAGACGTAAGCTTTGCCTTCGCCAATCAGGTAAACGGCCCAGTCGTGCAGCTGGTCAAAATAGTCTGACGCATAGTGGATCTCACCGGCCCACTGAAAGCCGAGCCAGGTGACGTCGTCTTTGATAGCGTCGATGTATTCCTGGTTTTCTTTTTCCGGGTTGGTGTCGTCAAAGCGCAGATTGCACTCGCCACCGAACTGCTCAGCAACGCCAAAGTTGAGGCAGATGGACTTGGCGTGACCAACGTGCAGGTAGCCATTCGGCTCTGGTGGGAACCGGGTAACCACCTTCTGCACTTTGCCTGTGCTGAGGTCTTCCTGAATGATTTTGGCGATGAAATTATTGGAAACGCTGGGATTCGAATCAGTCATATCAGTCCGTAGCTGTACTGAAACCGGCGGTTACACCAGCCAGTACAAGAGTAGTACCGGGGCCTGATCGGAGATTAGTCACTGTCAGGCCGCAAAAAAGGCGTTATTATACGCCCACCTGAGCCTTAGGGCACCAATGAAAAATTGAATGTCTCCCTGCGGCAACTATGTAATCGACTTCTGAGGAATACAATGATCCTGCTGAAAACCAACTTCGGTGACATCAAAATCGAACTCAATCATGAAAAAGCCCCAAAGACGGCTGCTAACTTCGAACAGTACGTCAAAGATGGCTTTTACGACGGTGTGATCTTCCACCGTGTCATCGACAACTTCATGATCCAGGGTGGTGGTTTTGAACCGGGCATGAAGCAGAAACAGACCAAGGATCCGATTGAAAACGAAGCGGACAACGGCCTGACCAACGATGAAGGCACCATCGCCATGGCCCGCACCATGGACCCGCACTCTGCCAGTGCCCAGTTCTTCATCAACGTATCTGACAACGGCTTCCTGAACCACACTGGCAAGACCAGCCAGGGTTGGGGCTACGCCGTATTCGGTAAAGTTGTTGATGGCATGGACGTGGTTAACCGCATCAAAGCCGTGAAGACCACTTTTGCCATGGGCCACCAGGATGTTCCTGCCGAAGACGTGATCATCGAAAAAGCCGAAATCATCGACTGAACGGCGGTCACGGCAAGGATGACTCATTACTTTATTTCTGACCTGCATCTGCAGACCAGCCACCCGAAGATGACCGAAGGTTTCCTGCAGCTGCTGACGCGTCTGCAGGGGGCTGAGTCACTCTACATTCTCGGCGACTTCTTCGAAGTCTGGATTGGCGATGACTACGACGACCCTATGGTCTCCTCCATCAAATCCGGCCTGAAACAGCTGAGCGAGAGCGGCACATCTGTGTATCTGATGCACGGTAATCGCGATTTTCTGCTGGGCAACACCTTTGCTGAGCAGGCCGGAGCCACGCTGATGGATGAAGGCACGGTGATCACCATCGGTAATCAGCAGGCACTGCTGATGCACGGCGACAGCCTTTGCACTCTGGATACTGCGTATATGCAGATGCGTGCCATGTTCCGCAACCCGGAATGGCAGGCGCAGATTCTGGCACAGCCGATTCCGGCACGACTGGCGCTGGCGGCCAATATCCGCTCAGAAAGTCAGAGCGGCCAGCAGATGAAATCCGATGACATCATGGATGTCACGCCGGACGAGGTGGTGAAAGTTATGGATGAAGCCGGTGTGAACCTGCTGATACATGGTCATACACATCGCCCTGCTGTCCATAAAGACAATGGCCGTACGCGCATGGTGCTGGGTGACTGGAGTGATGAGCACGGCTGGCTGATCCGTTGGGACGCTGGCAGTGAGCCGGTGCTGGAGCAGTTTGCGCTTTGAGCTGTCGCTTGAATTAAAAAGCCCGGTAAATCCGGGCTTTTTTTGTTGTACCAATCGTTACCGTGAATGGATCCCGCGGTCGAGCCGCGGGATGACGGGTTACTGGTAACCACAACTTAAAAATTCACCTGTTACCTGTACTTTTTTACGTCATCTCAAGGCTTCCGGGGCAAGCCTTCAAGCCGTAGGATCCGGCAATCAAATTCGGTACGTTATCCTCAGAAATTAAAACAAAGCCGCCAGAATCACAGCCACAAAAATACCCGTTCCGGTAATCGCGACAGTACGGATCTTAAACAGTGGTGACTGAATACCCAGAATCAGACCCGTCAGCAGAATGAGTACCAGCCCAACGGACAGAACAATTTCCATAGTACGGAAGATCCGTGGACCATGACCTTTGTGCAGCTCCATCAGTGCAGCCACCAGATCCGGAGATACTGGTGTGATTTCGAGACCCGCAGGAAGCGTTTTCACTTCGTAAAAATCACGGCTGGTCGGGCGGGTCTGCATCATGGCGCCACGCTCACGGATGTAGGCAAAATTACTGTCGAGACCGGCCTGTTCAAGGATTGCTCTGAGCTCATCCGCTTTGGCATCGCCTTCCTGGATCAGGGCAGCGCCCGGAATCAGCACAGGTTCACCTTTCTTCATCTCACCTTCAAATCCAGCCAGATACAGGCCTCCGGATACGGCCATGATCAGCAGCATGGGTGTAAAAAATGCCGCGATGTACAGGTGAATCTTCATCAGGGTCTTACGGGACATGGTCTTTCCTCAAAATGGTTAACGTGAGCTGGCGCGATCATGACGCTGTGTCGCTGGTGAGGCAATCGCATAAATACAGAGAATTGTCGTTCTGTTAACCGTTTCCGGTTTCTGCCTGCCCTCACCGATATTAATAATACTCATTCCTATTTGAGGAGGCCAGATTCGATTATCCCGCCCACGTGAACTCATTGACCCAGCAGAAAGGTCAGTTTCTGGTGCCACAGGCTGCAGCTTACGATACAGTGCGGAAATCAGAACAATAAAAAGACAAACTGCCTGTGATTTCCGCAGGGAGGAGCAGACTGTGAGTAACCCAGCCACCCGTTTGACGATTCCGGCAGAATTACGCCCACTCGCCCGTGCCCCCAGTATTGCCTGGCCGACAGTGGCGCTGTTTGCCGCGGCGACTCTGCTTTACAGCACCGGTCTGTATGGCGGTCTTTCCGGATCACTGCCAGTCTGGGCAGTCGTACTGATGAACGCGCTGGCCGTATTCTGGTTTTTCACTGTGATGCATGACGCGGCACATAATTCGGTCAGTACCAACCGCACACTCAACGACACATTCGGCCAGCTGTCCGCACTCACCTTCTCCGTCTGGCCGGTTTATAAAGCCTTCCGTTATGTGCATATGCAGCACCACCGCTTTGCCAATGCCGACGACGATACCGACCCCGACCGTTACTGCGGCAGCGGACCAGCCTGGCAACTGCCGCTGCGCTGGCTGACCATGGATTTCAAATACTACGTCTGGTATCTGTCACGCCTGAATCAGCGTCCGACACGGGAAATCATCAATACGCTGGGGATTATGACGGCGGCTACCCTGTTTCACGGTACGCTGATTTTCTCAGGCTATGCGTGGGAGTTTTTCTTTTTCTTCTTTCTGCCTGCGCGTGTGGCCATATTCTTTCTGGCTTTTGCTTTTGATTACCTGCCACACACACCCTACAAAACCACTCAGCCGGACAACCCCTGGCAGGCCACAAATAACCGCATTGGTATGGAATGGCTGCTGACACCGGTGCTGCTCTACCAGAACTACCATCTGGTGCACCACCTCTATCCCCTCGCGCCTTTTTACCGCTATATCCGCCTGTGGAAGATGGCCGAGGAGTATCACCTGTCGCACCAGCCCCTGTTAATGACGCCTCTGGGCAAAGAAAAGACAATACGTGAGAAGGTCAGCTGAAGTCGCCGGGTTCCGGATGTAACCAGACGGAAAAAGTATCGGCAACGGCCTGTTGAACCTTCGTCTGTAATTGCTTCACATCCGCCAGCGTCGCGCCATCCTGAGCGGTGAGCACCAGCGCCTGTTTTTCATACATGGCCACAGGGCCGATGGCCTTGCCTTTAAAACCGCATTCCTGAATCAGCCAGCCTGCCGCCAGTTTCACACCGGACGCCTGCGGGTATTGCGGCATATCCGGATACCGGGCTTTCAGTGCCGCAGCCTGAGATAAACTGACCAGCGGATTCTGGAAGAAGGAGCCTGCGTTGGCAATTTCTGCAGGATCAGGCAATTTGGAGCGGCGTACCTGAACCACCTCAGTAATCAGTTTCTGCGGCGTGAGATCAAAGGCATTTAACTGGTTCAGCGGTGCGTAACTGAGCACTGGCCGGAAGGTATCAGCAAGCGCAAAACGCACTCTGAGAATCACGAAGTCGTCTTTCAGTTCGCGCTTGAAGATTGAGTCACGGTAACCAAAGCGGCATTCATCCGCAGAGAAGGTTCTGAGTTGACGGGTGCTGAGCTGATAGCCGGTGACGCTGAGGATAAACTCCCCGGCTTCCACTCCGTAGGCACCGATATTCTGCACCGGTGCTGCCCCAACGGTTCCGGGTATGAGGGAGAGATTCTCCAGCCCATGACCATATTTCACGCTGGCGCACACCCAGTCATGCCAGTTCATACCGGCATCGACATCGACGATGACGTAATCAGCATCCCGGCTGACCTGGGTTATTTTTTCAGACGCAGGATGTATTACCAGTGCCTTGATCTGTGGCGCCATGAGCACATTGCTGCCACCACCCAGAACTTTCATTGAGACACCGTATTGAACCGCAGCCTCGTGCAGAAACAGCAGATCACTCAGTGAAGAAAAACGGGAGAAATAGCGTGCCTGAGCGGGAAGACGCAGCGTGTTCATATGCTGCAGATTGACGTCCTGCTGAATCTGAACTGCAGCAGCCATCAGAGTCGTGACCGGATGTCCGCAATCAGTCCGTCACAGGCATCTTCGACCAGATCCAGTACATGACGGAAACCGGCTTCACCACCATAGTATGGGTCCGGGACTTCCTGCTCGGTAAAGCTGTGGGCGAACTCACGTACAAACAATTGCGGTACCGTTCCGCCACAGACGCGGTGCATGGCTTTCAGATCTTTGAGGTTGCTGGAGTCCATGGCCAGCAGGTAATCGAACTGGTGAAAGTCTGCCTCGCAGACCTGACGGGCCTTGAGGTCTGAGATGTCCACGCCGCGCTGACGTGCCGCGTGTTGTGAGCGAGGATCAGGGGAGCGGCCGATATGCCAGCTGGCAGTGCCTGCGGAATCCACTTCCACATGCTCTTCCAGTCCCTCTTCCTTCAGCCGCGACAGCATCACGCCATGCGCGGTCGGCGAGCGGCAGATATTCCCCAGACAGACAAACAGAACCCGGATCATGACTGGCTCGTTACCGCTCCCCGGGCTTTTTCGAGCTTCTCATCTTCAGACATACGGCGTGCTTCATCGACCAGCATCACCGGCACACCGTCACGGATGGGGTACGCCAGGCCATCGAAAGTACAGAGCAGCTCAGCCGCGTCTTTGTCGTATTTCAGTTTGCCTTTGCACTGCGGGCAGACCAGTAAGCTGAGAAGTTGTTTATCCATGACGTTGTCCAGATTGTTGCAGAAGTTGGTCGATTGCTTCTGCCGCTGCCTCTGAAGGCACGGCAGCAATACTCAGGTACCAGCAATGCCGGAGTACCTCAGAGCCGAATGACATGCATTTGACCCAGTCTTTCTCGGTCATTATGACAGGCGTACCGTTACCGATCATCAGATCAGACGGAGAAAAGCGGTGATGATCCGCAAAAGGATGCTCTTTCACCCCACAGCCCAGTGACACCAGTGTGGCAAAAAAGCGCCCGGGGTGTCCGATACCGGCCACGGCACACACGTCCTGGCCGGCAAAATGATCCGGTGCCACCGTCTCACCCGTGTGGCAGTGTATCAGTGCCACCGGCTGAACCCTAAAATCGCGCCCATTCACCAGATGCAGATCGGTCTGCCCGGCGCGGCTGACCGGCTCACGCAAAGGGCCGACCGGCAGCATCCAACCGTTGCCAAATCCGCGGCTGGCATCACTGACCAGAATCTCTGCCCGGCGGGCCATGGCGTAATGCTGCAAGCCGTCATCCGACAGAATCAGATCGGCCTGCCCCATCAGCTGCGCCACCGCACGGCTGCGTTGCGGATCCACCATCACCTCAATACCCTGCCTCGCCAACATAGCGGGTTCATCACCGCAAACAGCGGGGTCTGTGTCTGGCGTAACCCGCAGCGGGTAAGACTCAGCATGACCACCATAGCCACGGGATACGACAACGGTATGAAATCCGAGCGACTGTGAACGCTCAGCGATGTAGCGGATCAGGGGGGTTTTGCCGGTACCGCCCACCGAAATATTCCCCACGACAATGACTGGCGGCCCGATTTCCTGCGGTGGATGCAACCGGTAAACCAGCCGCCGTACGTTGCTGATCAGGGCAAACAACAGCCACAGTGGCAGCAGCCACAGATTACCTCTGGCGGAGGTGTACCAGTTTTTTTCAATCCGGGCAGCAAGCCGTTGCCCCAGACTCACCGGGCATCCGCAGCGCTGGGTTGAGGGTCGGTAAACTGCAGCTGGTGCAGCTGAGTGTAAGCACCACCCTTGGCCAGCAGCTCGTTGTGACTGCCCTGCTCAATGATTTCTCCGCTCTCAATCACCACAATATTGTCTGCCTGCTCAATGGTGCTCAGACGGTGCGCGATGACCAGCGTGGTACGCCCCTTCATGACCTCTTCCATTGCAGCCTGAATATGACGCTCGGATTCGGTATCCAGTGCCGACGTGGCCTCATCAAGGATGAGCACCGGAGCATTCTTGAGAATGGCCCGGGCAATGGCGATCCGCTGACGCTGACCTCCGGACAACATGACACCATTCTCACCCACCTGAGTGTCATAACCCTGCGGCAGACGGCTGATGAAGTCATGTGCGTGGGCGGCTTTGGCTGCAGCAAACACGGCTTCATCATCCAGATCGCGCAGCGCCCCGTAGGCGATGTTGTCACGGATGCTGGCATTAAAAAGTGTGACCTGCTGGCTGACGATGGCGATCTGGTCGCGCAGTGAATCCAGTGTTAACTCACGGGTATCCTGACCATCGAGCAGAATACGCCCTGCCGTCAGTTCATAAAAACGCGGCAGCAGACTCGCCAGTGTGGTTTTACCACTGCCGGACTTACCGACGAGGGCCACGCTGGTCCCGGCGGGAATATTCAGGGTGATATGCCTGAGTGCGTCTTCTGCGGCTTTATCGTAGCGGAAGCTGACATCATCAAAACGTACGTCGCCGTTGCAGTCAGGCAAGGATTGACTGCCGGCGTCTTCCTCAACATCGGCATCCAGAATGCTGAAGACCGATTCGGCAGCGGTCAGACCTTTCTGCACAATCGAATTGATATCGGTGAGCGCACGGATAGGTTTGGCAATCAGTGAGGCGGCTGTAATGAACTGCAGGAAGGCTTCCGTCGTCATCTGGTCGTTAGCGACACGCTGAAACATCAGATACACCATCACGCCCAGACCAAGGGCAATCACCATCTGGGTCGTCGGCACGTTAATGGCGTTCACCCGGGAGAACTTCATCACCTGCTTACGGTTCTGTTCAGCCGCTTTCGTGAAGCGTTGCGTTTCATAGTCTTTGGCACCGTAGGTTCTGACCTCGCGGTAACCATTAATGGATTCGTTGGTCACCTGAGTGACTTCACCCATGGATTTCTGAATACCCCGGCTGTAGCGGCGGAAGAAACGGCTGGCCTGACTGACCAGCAGGCCGATCACAGGCACGATCACCAGAAAAATACCGGTCAGTGTGTAATCCAGCCAGATCAGATACCCCATCAGCAGAAGAACGGTCATGCCTTCCTGCACGACGGTGGTCAACGCCCGGGTGCTGGCGCCGTTGACCTGTTCCACATCAAAGATTACACGGCTGATCAGACGGCCACTGGATTCTGAATCGTAGTAAAAACTCGGCAGATTGAGCATGCGCCCGAACAGTTGCAGACGCAGGGCCTGCACCACACCGGTACCGACAACCGAGGTGAAGTATTTACCGAGGAATGTACCGATACCGCGGAACAGATAAACCCCGAGCAGTGCTCCGACTATCAGCAGGATGTTGTCCTGGGTGGGATTCTGCAGGGTACGTTCAACCCAGCCCATCAGATGCGCCAGCATCGGAGCTGAGGCCGCAAACATGATGAAACCGATAATACTCAGGGTAAAGGCAACCCGGTGCGGCCAGACAAACGTCAGCAGACGTTTATACAGCTGCCCGGGTGTAGGGCTTGCAGACATATCAGTTACTGTCTTCTGATTTACGGGTCGTAATACTCAGATTAACCAGACCCAGCTGACCCGCTGCATCCATCGCGCGGACCACAGACTCGTGGGTCGCTTTGGCATCCGCCGTAATGGTGACAGAGGGTGTTGCGGTGCCCATCTCCTCCATAACGGAGGTAATGGCACGCTTCAGCGTATCCGGCTGACTGTTGATGAGGCTTTTGCCATTCACACTGAATTCGCCATTGGCGGTGATCAGAATATCAACGCCTTCCGGTGTCTCACCAGCGGCACTGGCCTGTGCTTCCGGCAGCGTCAGGCTGAGGTGATTTTCTTTGGTGAAGGTGGTGGAAACCATAAAGAAAATCAGGAGCAGGAAGACAATATCAATCAGCGGCGTCAGATTGACGGAGACTTCTTCGCGGTTGCTGCGTCTGAAATTCACCGGCTTCAGCCCTCAGACACCGAAATTTCACGTTCACCGTGCATGGCATCGACCAGTTTGATCGACTCCTGCTCCATGAACACAACGATCTCATCAATACGACGCTGCAGAATGCGGTGGCAGATCAGAGCCGGAATCGCGACCAGCAGACCTGCTGCTGTGGTGACCAGTGCCTGAGAAATACCGCCTGCCAGCAGGCCTGCCTGGCCGGTGCCTTCTGCCATGATGTCAGCGAACACCTGAATCATACCGAATACAGTACCGAGCAGACCCATCAGCGGCGTAACAGCTGCGATGGTACCCAGAGCATTCAGGTAACGTTCCATTTCATGGATTTCGTGGGAAGCCACTTCCTGAATACTTTCTTTCATGATCTGACGGCCGTGGCGGGCGTTGATCAGACCAGCAGCCAGGATACGGCCCAGCGGGCTGCCTTCACTGAGACTGCGGATACGGTTTGAGTCGAGCTGCTTATTGCGGATCCAGCCCCACACCCGTGGCAGCAGATCCTGAGGGGCAATCCTGGACGCTCTGAGCGTGACCAGTCGTTCACCAATAATTGCCAGGGCCAGTACTGAAGCAATCAGAATGGGCACCATCATCCAACCACCGCTCTGGATGATCTCAAGCATGTGCAGTCTCCTCTGTTTATAAGGCCGCTACTCTAGCACAAGGCCTCAGCCGGAAACATCCCTGCCCCACGGCTCATCGTGCCTGCTGGGATTTCACCCGGGCTGGCGCCAGCGTGGCTGCCAGCCGGAATGGCCGGTGCGTACCTGACCATCCGGCCACAAGCGGATCAACCCGGTATCGGCCGTCACCCTGGGCGCAAGTCCGGCCTGCTGCAAGCGCTCCAGAACCAGCGGATGCGGATGACCGAAGCGATTACCGAACCCGGCACTGATCCAGACGTCGCCGGGCTCAACCGCACGCAGAAACGCCGCCGAAGTGCTGGTCTTACTGCCATGATGCCCGGCAATGAGTACGTCACTCTGCAACTCTGCGCCATATCGCAGAACCAGCAGACGTTCGGCCTCTGCCGTGAGGTCACCCGGCACCAGCACCGTCGGACCCGGCCACTGGATCTGCACCACGCAGCTGGCATCGTTATCGCTGCTGCGCTGATCCGGTGCTATCGAATAAAAGCGCAGCAACAGATTCGGTGATACCTGCACTGTGTCCAGACCATGACAGGGCTCACTGCCCGGGTGATGTTGCGGCTGACCGGCCAGAAACCGCCGCACCGGTATCTGATTCAGAATCAGGTCTGCACCTCCGGCATGATCGTGATCACTGTGGGAAAGAATCAACAGCTCAAGCTCCGTAATACCGCTGCGTTGCAACCATGGCAGGATGACAGCCTCAGCAATACTGAATGATGGTGAAAAACGTGCGCCGGTGTCGATCAGTACCGCCCCCGAACCATCACTGACCAGCAGGCTCTGGCCCTGGCCGCTGTCGAAGAGCCAGACCCCGCTCTCCTGCTGCAGAGGCTTAAGCAGTAACACCAGAATAAGAAGACTCAGCGGCAGCACCAGCCGCAGATGAGCACCCGCCAGAAACAGCAGGACCAATCCGCACCACCCGGCCATAACCCACAACCCCGGCGGGTGAAACACCGGCACCTGCCAGCTGACGAATTGCTGTAGCATCCACCAGAAAGTATGATCGCTGGCACTCAGTGCACTGATAAGCCAGGGGTGAGGAAACAGCAGGCAAAGTACGGCCAGCGGCAGCAGAACAAAGCTGAGTAAAGGCACGGCGATCACATTCGCCAGTATATGCACCACGCTGACCGGCTGTCCCCAGAACATCATTACCGGCAGTAACATCAGAAACACGACCAGCTGCGGCAATAACCAGGGCATGACGAAACCACTGCGACGCCCGCGGAAGACAGCAATCAGGGCCAGAACCGCCGTAAATGAGTACCAGAACCCGGCCTGCGTCCAGGCCAGTGGATTGAACAGCAGCACACCGGGAGCCGCGAGCAGTAACAGTAAGGTGGGCCGGAAGCGCCGCGCCGAGGACAGCAGCAACACACCCGCTACTGCCATCAGCCAGGCACGTAAAAGCG
>CETZ01048315.1_pt1 | contig 18671 bp, 15 predicted proteins | sample 531441 | NCBI WGS metagenome assembly CETZ01 (sample SAMEA2623098, study PRJEB7988) | marine metagenome | isolation source: saline water (ENVO:00002010), including | reverse complement strand
ATAGTTATAAGGCTTGCCTCACTTACAAAGAGGGTTTTCGAGGGGGTGCAATGCTCACTTATTATGGAATTGAAGCGGACAAGAAAGCCGATCGGTTTTCTCAAGTAGTCTTCGAGCGGGCAAGACAAAGACTTCGAAAGAATAATATCGCTGACTTTATTGAAACAAGTGTGGAGGTTATTGGGAACGAAAGTCAATATGGTGAGCATAGATCTATAAATGGATCGAGAGAGGTTGTGGCCAAGATAGCGGCTAAGCATGAGGATGCTTTGGGCATAAATATTCTTCTTCGAGAAATTACAGGTTTGGGATTATCTACGCCTCCCGGACTCTCAGGTTTTGCTGGGGCACGACCAAAACCTTCTCCAGTCGTAAGACTCTTTTCGTTTGCTATTCCGAAGGGCAAAGTCCCAGTTAAGATTGTAACGGGTGGAGAAGAAAAAGTTTTTTTAGACAAGCAATCAAAATCATTAAATAATGAAGAGACACAAAGGCCAGAAGAACCAATAATACCTCAAGATAAACAAAGAGATTTCACTTCAGTTCCCTTGGTTGAGTTGGCCTGGGGAAGAAGTGGGGACAAAGGAAACAAAGCTAATATAGGGATCATTGCTCGCTCCGAAGAGTATTATCCTTATATATGTAAGGCACTAACAGAGGACTTTATCAAAGATCGCTTTTCTCATTTCTTAGAAGGGAAAGTTGAAAAATTTTTACTACCGGGTTCCAATTCAATTAATTTCCTGCTTCATGATGTTCTCGGCGGAGGAGGGGTTGCAAGTTTGAGAAATGATCCCCAAGGAAAAGGTTATGCTCAACTAATTCTTGATGCCCCTATACCAATTCCAAAGGATTTAATATGACAGTCTTTGAATCAAAGATAAATGTGAACTCTGAGAGTTATTCTTCTAATCGCTCTGAGATGCTTGATGTGATAGAAAAAATGAATTCTCTTCTGAAAAGGGCTGAAGATTTGTCCGAAAAAAGAAAGCCTAGATTTTTAGAGAGAAATCAACTGACACCTAGGGAACGTCTTATGCATTTGCTGGATTCTGGAATGCCTTTTTTGGAATTAGCTAACATGGGTGGTTTCCTTCTTGATGTTCCCGATAGGGAGAAAAGTGTCCCCGGGGCTAGTTTAATTTCAGGAATTGGTTTCATTAATGGGGTACGATGCATGGTTACTGTTGATGATAGCGGTATTAAGGCTGGAGCAATGACTGATGGATGGGGCGAAAAATTCACTCGTGCTCAAGATATTGCCCTACAACAAAAACTACCATTTGTTCATCTCGTAGAGAGTGCTGGAGCGGACCTTCCAAGATATCAAGTAGAAGGTTGGTTAAATTTTGGAAGACTATTCGGGAACTTAGCTAAGCTAAGCGCTGCCGGTTTGCCAACCATTGCTGTATTGCATGGTGCCTCAACAGCAGGAGGGGCCTACATGCCGGGTCTTAGCGATTATGTCGTAGCTATTAAAGGAAGAGGAAGAGCATTTTTAGCCGGACCAGCACTTTTAAAAGCGGCTACTGGAGAAGAGGCAGACGAAGAAGAGTTAGGGGGAGCCACAATGCATGCGACGGTTTCGGGTTTAGCCGAATACCTAGCCGAAGACGATCTATCTGGGCTTCTTATCGCAAGAGATATTATCGACCGACTGGATTGGAATAAAAGATCCTCTGTTGTTAAAAGCGACAGTTTTTTGGATCCCAAATACGATCCCGATGAAATAGCTGGAATCGTGCCTCTTGATTACAGAAAATTTTATGATGCTAGAGAGGTAATAGCTCGAATAGTGGACGGATCTGATTTTGATAACTTTAAACCTCTTTATGGTGAGACAACATTATGCATCCAAGGGAAAGTTCATGGAAAGTCATGCGGAATACTGGCTAATAATGGTCCAATAGATAATTCGGGAGCAACCAAAGCAGCGCAATTCATGCAATTGTGTGATCAGGCTGATATTCCCCTTGTTTTTTTACAAAATATTACTGGGTATATGGTTGGAAGTGAATACGAACAAGGTGGTATGATTAAGCACGGCGCTAAAATGATTCAAGCTGTCTCAAACGTTCGAGTTCCAAGAATCACTTTTATGATAGGTGCCAGCTTTGGAGCGGGTAATTATGGGATGTCCGGATATGGATATGATCCCGAATTCCTTTTTAGTTGGCCCAATATTCAAATAGGAGTTATGGGAGGTGAGCAAGCAGCAAAGACGATGACGATTGTTATGGAAGCAGCCGCTAAAAGAAGAAATCAAGAGATAGATAAAGAAATAATGGAACAGCAAGCTCAATCGATCATAGAGCATTTTGATAAGCAATCTGATGCATTCTATACTTCCGGATTATCTATGGATGATGGATTAATAGATCCTCGAGATACAAGAAAAGTATTAGCTTTCTGTATTGATACATGTATTGAGGCGGAGAATCGATCCGTAAGACCAAACAGTTTCGGTGTAGCTAGGTTATAAGGAGAAAAAAAATGAGCAATTTACCTAAAACAAAGAGCATTATATTGGAAAAAGACTCAGAATGCTTACGTATCTGGTTTAATTCTCCGGAGAACCGAAACGCCCTTTCAGGTGAAGTGATGGAAGATTTAGAGGCCACCATAAAAGCGGTCAATAATGATCTTTCGATTCGGACTATCGTCTTAAGGGGTAAAGGGCCTATCTTCTGTGCAGGTGCGGACATCAAAGGTTTTCGTTCTAACTTTCAATCCGGTAACTCCAATATTGATGAAATATCGCATGAAAATCAGAGAATGGGATATATATTAGATAGCTTTAATCAGATATCTCAAACTATCATTGTTTTAATTGAAGGGGCTGCAATTGCTGGAGGTATGGGTTTTGCTTGTATTGGTGATGTAACAGTTTCTACATCGGATGCTCAATTTTCTTTAACAGAAACAAGTATTGGTATTCCGCCAGCACAAATTGCCCCTTTTATCGTTCAGAGGATTGGATTCTCTAAAGCTCGACAACTAATGTTAACGGGCTCTCGATTTAAAGGAGTTGAGGCTTTTGAGATGGGTTTAGTACATGTTCTCGTTGATAAAGAAGAGCAGTTAGAGGAGAAAGCTTTGGAGCTCAGGAAAAGTATACGCCGTTGCGCTCCTGGAGCTAACGCGGCAACAAAGTCTATACTTTTTGCCACACAACATAGAAAACGTGAAGATTTAATAGGTTTTGCGGGCGATAAATTTGCCGAATGTATGTTGGGAGATGAAGGGCAAGAGGGGATAGCTTCATTTATTGAAAAAAGAAAACCGAATTGGGCTGACGAAGGATAGTTTTATCTAAATGGCTAAGTTTAGTAAAATTTTAGTAGCTAATCGTTCGGAAATTGCTGTTCGGGTTATCAAATCTATAAAAAATAAAGGTCTTCAATCAGTAGCAATTTTTGCAGAAGGTGATGAGAATTCTAATCATGTTAATCTTGCTGATGAGGCTATGTGTGTAGGTCCTTCTGAAGTATCAGAATCTTACTTAAACATTAAAAATATTTTAAATGCAGCAAAATCTACGGGAGCCGATGCCATCCACCCTGGTTATGGATTCTTATCGGAAAATGATAATTTTTCTAGAGAATGTGAAGCAGCGGGAATCTGTTTTATTGGTCCTTCACCAGAAATTATAAAATTAATGGGAAATAAAGCTGAGGCTAAAAGAAAGATGATTGAAATTGGAGTGCCCTGTATTCCAGGTTATCACAGCCAAGAACAATTAGATAAACCTCTAATTGAAGCGGCTAAAGAGATCGGTTTTCCGATTATGATAAAAGCTGCCGCCGGAGGAGGGGGGCGAGGGATGCGATTAATAGATAACCCAAAAGATATGGAAAGCGCGTTATCTTCCGCCCGTTCAGAAGCTTTACGATCTTTTGGGTCCGATGAACTTATTCTTGAGAAAGCTCTAGAAAAACCATTGCATATTGAAGTCCAGGTTTTTGGTGATAAACATGGTAATTATCTTCATATGGGTGAAAGGGATTGTTCAATCCAAAGACGACATCAAAAAGTCATAGAGGAATCTCCCGGTCCATCAATACCAATGGGTTTACAAGAGGTAATGGGGTCAACATCAGTAGAAATTATTCGAAGTATTGAATATGTTGGAGCCGGAACAATTGAATACTTAGTGGATGGAGAAAAATTTTATTTTTTGGAAATGAATACCCGTATTCAGGTTGAGCATGCCGTAACTGAGATGGTTACAGGTTTGGATTTAGTCTCTATGCAAATCGATGTTGCTGAGGGCAAGCCTTTAGCTATAACTCAAGATGAAATTATTCTGAATGGTCATGCAATAGAGGCGAGACTTTATGCTGAGAATCCTAATAATGATTTTCTTCCTTCCCCTGGTAAAGTTTATTACTGGAAACCTCACGAATCAAATGATGTCCGAATAGATCATTCTATATCCAGCAGTCAAGAAATCTCGAGATTTTATGACCCTATGATTGCTAAAGTGATTGCTTGGGGTAGCAATAGAGAAGCTTCAAGGAAACGTCTAATTAACGCTCTTAATAAGAGTATTTTTTTTGGAACCAACAACAACAAACATTTTTTGACCAGCGTCTTAGAGTCTGAAGAATTTATTTCAGCCGATGTTAACACTAATTTTTTGTCGGAACGTTTTCATTACAAAGACATTACTGAAGATATTAAATTACGATTAACCCCTCTTGCGGCATCTTTTCAATTTTTAAAAGATCAAAAAAGACTTTATGACAAAAGTTTACTTTCAAATAATTCTCTTTTGAATTGGAGAAGTTCTGGTAGGCTTGTTTCTAAGTATAGGTACAGTATTGCTGGACAGTATTATGATTGTTTAGTCTATCCTAAGACAGAAGAAAGCCTTCAAGTTGTTGTAAATGAAGATAAGACTAACGTTTCCTTTATCAATTCTGAGGAATGTAGTTATCAAGTATCTATGAATGACGTGAAATTTACTTGTGATTTTTTGGAAGTTTCGGAAAAGATGTGTTTTCTACAATACCAGGGAGTTACTTGTTCTTTTGAGAATCTAATCAGCGTTAAAGAAGATCAGAATAATTTTGAAAATGAAAACTCTGTAAAACCACCAATGCATGGGAATATTTTTAGGATTTTTGTGGCAGTTGGAGATACAGTTAAGAAAGGTACTCCTTTACTGATAGTTGAAGCAATGAAAATGGAACATGAAATATTAGCACCAATTGATGGAATCATTGGAAAGATAAATATAGAGGTTGGAGAACAGGTTTCTACAGATATGGAACTTGTATCGATTAAGGAGTTAGATAAATGATACCCAATTTCTCGGTAGCAATGAATTTTGGATTAGGAGAGGTTATTGACGAGTTAAGAAGACAGGTTTCAAGGTTTGCTAATGACCATATTGTACCGATTGCCGAGGAGATAGATTCTTCGAATGAGTTTCCTAGACATTTATGGCCTAAACTCGGTGAGTTGGGCTTACACGGTATTACCGTTCCAGAAGATTTGGGAGGGTCTGGTTTAGGATACCTTGCACATATTGTTGCGATGGAAGAGATATCAAGGGCCTCCGCTTCGATAGGTCTATCATATGGTGCGCATTCAAACTTATGTATAAACCAGATATGCTTAAATGGAACGACAGAGCAAAAATCCAATTATTTACCGAAATTAATTTCAGGAGAGCATGTGGGTGCGTTAGCTATGTCAGAAACTGGTGCCGGATCCGATGTGGTTTCAATGAAATTGCATGCCGAAAAAAAGGCTGATAAATTTATTTTCAATGGTCACAAGATGTGGATCACCAATGGACCCGATGCCGATATTCTCGTCGTATACGCAAAAACCAATATAGATTCTTTGCCAGGCGATATAACTGCATTTATTATAGAAAAAGATTTCCAAGGTTTTTCGGCTTCAAAAAAACTAGATAAACTAGGAATGCGAGGGTCCAATACAAGTGAAATCCTATTTGATAATTGTGTTGTTCCCGAAGAAAATGTTTTAGGTAAGATTGATAAAGGGACTGCAGTTTTGATGAGCGGTTTAGATTATGAGAGAGCCATTTTAGCTGGGGGTCCTTTAGGTATTATGCAAGCAGCACTTGATTACATAATGCCTTATGTTCATCAAAGGGAACAGTTTGGTAAACCAATTGGATCTTTTCAATTAATTCAAGGTAAAATAGCCGATATGTACTCTACCACTATGGCTTGTAAATCCTACGTTTATGCTGTTGGAGAATCTTGTGATAGGGGAGAAATAACGAAAGAAGATGCAGCGGGTTGTATCCTTTTTGCCTCCGAAAAAGCAACATTAATCGCGCTAGATGCTATACAAATAATGGGCGGAATGGGGTATATTAACGAAACACCCACAGGTAGATTGCTAAGAGATGCAAAATTATATGAGATCGGGGCAGGAACTTCTGAAATTAGGCGAATGTTAATAGGAAGGGAGCTATTTAACAAAACAAGTTAGAAAGTAATTATGGTATCACTAAATGACAAATATGAACTTGATAATGGTCAAGCTTATATGTCTGGTCTTCAAGCTTTGGTGAGGCTACCTATAGTCCAAAGCAAGATTGATAAATCAAAAGGTCTAAGTACTTCAGGTTTTATATCTGGTTACCGAGGTTCTCCTCTCGGTGGTTATGATGCTCAACTGCAAAGAGCTTCACGTTATTTGAAAGAAGAAAATATACATTTTGAACCTGGTATTAATGAAGACTTAGCTGCAACAGCGGTTTGGGGATCCCAACAAATCCATTTTGGGTCCGGCAGTGACTTAGATGGGGTGTTTGGAATTTGGTATGGGAAAGGCCCTGGCGTTGACCGATCTTTAGATGCCCTACGACATGCCAATTTAGCTGGTACATCACCTCACGGAGGTGTTCTGGCATTAGGAGGGGACGATCATGGTGCGCGCTCATCCACTACTGCTCACCAGTCAGACCATAATTGGGTATCTGCATTTATTCCTTATTTGTATCCTGCTGGTGTTTCCGAGTTGGTAGAGTTTGGACTTTTGGGCATTGCTATGAGCCGTTATACTGGAGCATGGACAGGGATGAAAATCTTAGCGGATGTTGCCGACGCATCAGTTACAGTGGATCTTTCGAAAGAAAAAAGAAAGATAATAATTCCCGATGATTTTGATATGCCTGAAGATGGTCTTCATATTCGTTTTCCGGATAATGTTCGAGAACAGGACATTCGCCTTCAGCGTTACAAAGGTTTTGCAGCTCAAGCTTTTGCAAGGGCAAATAATATCGATCAAATAGTTTGGAGATCAGATAATGCCAAAATTGGAATTATGGCTTCTGGAAAATCTTACGAAGATGTTAGGGAGTCCTTACACTTTTTGGGAGTTGATGAAGAAATTGCTAAGGAAATCGGTTTATGTCTTTATAAGGTAGGAATGCCCTGGCCTTTAGAACCCACAGGTGTAAGGAAGTTTAGCCAAGGGTTAGAAGAAATTTTGGTGGTTGAGGAAAAAAGAGAATTAATCGAGCACCAGTTAAAATGGCAACTTTTTAATTGGAAAGAGAATGAAAGACCTATTGTTATTGGAAAAAATGACGAAGAAAATCGATGGCTTTTGCCCGCTGAAAATGAGTTGCCTTTACAAACTATTATTGAGGTTGTCGCCCAGCGATTAGCTAAAAAAACGCAAATAAAAGACATTCAAAAAAAATTAATCTGGTTTAAAGATCGTGCAAAAGAGCGCAAGCATAGGGAGCCTCTGGCTGAGAGGTCGGCTTATTTCTGTTCAGGGTGCCCTCACAACACTTCGACAAAATTACCAGAAGGAAGTTACGCGACAGCAGGAATAGGATGTCATTATCTGGCCTTAAACATGGACCGAGAAACACAGACCTATACACATATGGGTGGTGAAGGAGCCAGCTGGATTGGAAGGCACAGGTTTGCGAGAGATAAACATATGTTTGTGAATATTGGCGATGGAACTTATCAACATTCTGGATTACTTGCTATCAAAGCAGCAGTTGCTTCGGGGGTGAATGCCACCTATAAAATTCTCTATAATGATGCTGTAGCTATGACAGGTGGTCAAAAAGTAGATGGAAGTCCTTCAGTAATTGAAATAGCCTTCCAGGTTCAAGCTGAAGGAGTAAAAGATATATCGATCGTTGCAGAGGACCCTAAAATTTATCAAGGCCTTACTTTACCTGAAGATGTAGAGGTTTTTGAAAGAGAAAAACTGGACAAGATACAAAGAAGGTATCGCGATATCGCCGGTTGTACGGTCATTATTTATGATCAAACCTGTGCGGCAGAAAAAAGGCGAAGGAGAAAAAGAGGATTAATGCCAGATCCTCTTAAACGGGTCTATATCAATCCCGATGTTTGTGAGGGATGTGGTGATTGTTCAACGCAATCTAATTGTATATCTGTTGAACCTCTAGAAACAGAATTGGGAAGAAAAAGAAAAATTAATCAATCGAATTGCAATAAAGATTTTTCATGTGTTGAAGGGTTTTGTCCTTCCTTTATAACCTTTGACGTAACAAAAGAGCCGGAAAAAGGCAATTTCACAAATCCACCCGAAATAAAAATCAAGAATCCAAAAATAAGGGAATTGCAAGAGCCTTGGAATATAATGGTAACGGGCGTAGGGGGAACCGGAGTGATAACAATTGGCGCCCTTATCGGTATGGCAGCTAATATTGAAGGCAAAAAAGCTACAGCCCTGGATATGACAGGCCTTGCCCAAAAAAATGGAGCGGTTTGGAGTCATATAAGGATCGATCGCAAGGATGAATATTTAAGATCAAATAGAATTCCTCCTGGATCGGCTGATCTCCTTATTGCATGTGATCCTTTAGTTAGTATTGGAGAAGATTCCTTATCTGTAATATCTAAAAATACGACTTCTACTGTAATTAATCGCCAACAATCTCCTGTAGCTGAGTTTATCCTTGAAAGAGATTTTGATTTCAATGAAAAAATGGTAATGGATCGAGTTTTGGAAAATACTAAAGAGATTTCTGCAGAATTACCTGCGGCAGAGTTATCTGAAAGATTAACCGGTGATAGTATAGGTTCAAATTTACTCCTCCTTGGTACCGCTTGGCAGAAGGGCCTTATTCCCTTAGAAAAACAATCAATTTGTGAAGCAATCTCCCTTAATGGCGCGTCTGTTGAAAAAAATATCGCTATATTTGAATGGGGTCGTCATTTGGTAGAAAAACCTGAATTAATTAAAGAAATCTTACAAACAAAAGAACCAAAAAAGAAAAATTTACAAGAATTTATTAATGATCGATGTATGGATTTAATTTTATTTCAAAGTAAAGCTCTCTCTATGGAGTACAGGAACACTATAGAAGATCTTATAAATACGGTTGATTCTTTATCTTTGGAAGGTGTTTCACTAATTGAAGCTGTAGTAAAAAATTTATACAAGGTTATGGCTTATAAGGATGAATATGAGGTTGCTCGTCTTCACCTAATAAACCATCCAAAGGACAAGATGAAGGCACTCTATCCATCAATAAAAAATATTTATTATCATCTTTCTCCCCCTTTAGCAGGGAAGGACTCTTCTACGGGCAGACCGAAAAAATATGCCATACCTTCATATATTGTGAGACCATTATTCATATTTTTGTCAAATCTTAGAAAATTAAGGGGCACACCTTTTGATGTGTTAGGGTATAGAAAGGAGAGGAGGGAAGAAAGAGAACTAATAAGAATGTATCTATCTGATATTGAATTAATAAAAGAGAAATATAAGTTTTCAGAGAAATGCTTGTTTCAACAACTCGCAGATCTTCCGGAAATTGTAAGAGGATTTGGGCTTATTAAGGCTGCTTCATATATAGTTTACAAGAAGAAAAGAGATGAACTAAGGAAAGAGATTAATAGCGCTAATGATTAAAAGTTTTACAGGCAAATAATGAGTTATGAGCTAAGACCTAGAACAAAAGAGGGTGAAAGTTTTATAGAAGCCACAGAAAGCGTTATAAAAATCTTACGCGACCGTGCAGACAATGCCGATAAGAAAAGCATTGTTAATGTACATAATTTAGCAGATATGTTGTCTTCCGGAATTATTGGTGCCTTTATCCCAAAAATTTTTGGTGGATTTGGTCTTACCTCTATTCATGATTGGATGGTTGGGATTTCGCGTCTAGGTCAAGGAGACGGTTCCGTGGCCCTCATGGTAAATATGCATCTCGCTGTTTCTAGAGGTATGATGGAAACTTGGAATGCATCAAAAAAATCTACCAACAAGAAGCTAACTAAAAAATTGGAGCTACAATTCGAACAAATTATATCCGGTAATATGTTTTTATGTGCTACTGCCACAGAAATAGGAACTGATAATCTACATCCGTTTACCGAAGCCACACGCGTTCAAGATGGGTGGATTATCAATGGTAAGAAAATATTTGTTACTGGATCACCTATTGCATCGCATGTGGCAATGAATTTACTTATTAGAAATAAGAAAGAAACTACATCTAATAACGAAGAGGATGTTATTGGCGCTGTTATCTTACCATTAGAAACCAAAGGAGTTATAACCCAAGACGATTGGCAAGCTATGGGAATGCGCGGTTCCGGCAGTCAGTCAATTTTCTTTGAAAATGTCTTCATCCCTGAGGATATTGTGCGACCTATAGGGAAATGGGGTAAATGGAGTTCAGGACTATTAATGAATAGAAATCTAGCTAATTTGCCTTTATTAGGTGCTTTTCTAGGAATTGCTGAACATGCTTATGAGTTAGCGTTGGTTGCCGCCAAAGAAAAACCAAAATCAATAAGGCCAAGTAATATGGAATTACCTGGTATCCAACATATTATAGGAGAAATGGAGATATCTATATCGACAACACGTGCAATGGTCGGTCAAATGGGCCAAATTACTGATGATTTTTTGAAAAAATATAAAAATCAAAAGATTCCAATTGAACAAGCGCATGAACTTTTAAAAGATCACCAAAGTATGAAATGGGTTGTTAACCGTAATGCTATAGACATAGTCAATAAGGCATTAGATGTTGTGGGGGGGAGTGGATATCTTGATAAAAATACGATATCGAGACTCTACCGCGATGTCCGTGCTGGGCCATTCATGCAACCGTATGCCCCTTCAGAAGCTAGAGAATATATAGGAAAAGTGGTTTTGGGTATTTATCCAGAAAATTAGGATAATAATCTTAGGGGATTAATGAATATATATATAAAATTCTGTCGTAAGAATGAATTAAAAGGGTTTAGCAATTAACCACGGCGTTGGATAGGATCGCCACTCCCAAGCAGACAACAAGATATCGAGATGGCTAATATTTGAAATCAGTTCTGGTACCTCAAAATTTTTACCTTTTTGCCAAATTAAATTAGTTGTGTGGGTTTTATCCAATATATTTGGAATTATGTCTTTATTATGATCTTTTCCATTATGGTGTAATTCCATGCAGATTTCTGAATTCTTGTATAAATCTAAGTTATGAGAGTTAATTAATTTAACTTCATCTCCCTCTATATCACAAAATATTACTACATCTTTTGTATTAAAATCTTTTAGAATCTCAGATTTAAACTCATCACCAATATTAATATTGACATTATTCATTTCGCTTAATTGTTTGCATTTTTTTTTGGCGTTGGGGTCAATATCAAACGCATAAACTTCTGTATCAGGAAGAAGCATTTTTAAACCGACAGCATAATATCCTTCGGCACAACCTATATTTATTATAACACCAGGTTTTTTTTCAACAACTTCGTCTATATATGAATGAAGCTCAGACTCATAAAGGCCTAATAATTTAGGAACGTAACATCCTTCTGAAACGGAATCTAAAAAATTCATACCTTTGAAAGGTCCACCAAGTACTTTTGTCCCATATTTTTGAATAATAGTATTTCCTATCTGAATAGAACGATATTTTGCTAGATACCTTAAAGAATTATTCATTCTGACGTCCGGAGATAAATTTTTATCCGAAAAGAATGCGCTTATTATTCTTTCTATATTATTGAGTTGATTTTCGTCCATATGTATATTTTCTATTTTTAATTAATGATTCTAGGTTGAGTTTAACAAAATTGTCTAGAAAAGTAATGTTTGTGAGTAATGATAATATTTTTTATTTCTGTATCCTAACTCTATAAATATTTGTAATATTAAGACCGAGAGGAACTTCATTGTGTTTGATATAAAAGGTAAGAATGTATTAATCACTGGAGCTACCAGTGGTATCGGTAGGGCAGCAGCTTTAAGTCTTTCCAACATGGGTGCCAATATAAGTTTTATAGCTAGAAATTCAGAAAAAGCGGATAAACTTTGTAAAGAAATTTTTGACAATACCGATAAGAGACCCAATGCGATAATAGCGGATATGTCATCTCAAGAAGATATAAAAAAAGCTGCTCATGAGTATATTCAACTCGGCATACCTTTACATGTGCTTCTAAATAATGCCGGAATAATGAACAGCTCAAGAAGAGAAACTGTTGATGGGTTTGAAGAAATTTTTGCTGTCAATCATCTAGCTTATTACAGTTTGACTGTTCTCCTTCTTGATAAAATAAAAGAAAGCGCTTCTAGTCGGATAGTGAACGTATCTTCAGGAGCACATAAGTTTGTAAAAAACATGGATTTTGATGATCTTCAATCCGAAAAGACATATAAGCCTTTTAAGGTTTATGGCTATTCGAAATTGGCCAACATTTTGTTTACAAAGAAATTAGCTAGCCTTTTGAAAAATGATAGCGTGACTGTTAATTGTTTGCATCCAGGATTTGTCTCCACTTCTTTGGGTCAGCAAAATGATTTTCCTATTCTTTTAAAAATTCTTATAACCCCTCTTGCAAAGCTTTTCGCTAGATCTGGTGACAAGGGAGCGGAAAGTTCAATATATTTATGCTCTTCGTCCGAAGTTTCAGAAACTACTGGTGAATATTTCTTTAATTGTAAGGTTGAAAAAACAACTCAGGGAGCCAGAAATAAAGATGATGCAGATCGACTTTGGAATGTAAGTTCTCAGTTAACAGGAATCTCTTTATAGCAAAAAACAATTTAATGATGGTTGGAACTGTTTTTCAGATTCAAGTTTGGGAAGAGATAAAAAAAATTCCGCGCGGTGAAACACTTTCTTACAAACAAATTGCTCTGACGATAGGTCGGCCAAAATCTTCTCGAGCAGTTGCTAATGCTTGCGGAAAAAATCCTTACCCCATCATTATCCCTTGTCACCGAGTTGTTAAATCGAATGGTAGTTTGGGTGGATATAGTGGAAAAGGAGGGAGAAACAAAAAAAGAGAACTCTTAAAGAAAGAGGGAGTTTTTATTAAGGATTAGCAGGTTATTAGTTTCATTAGAATCTAAGGAAAAAAGGAAAATAAATATGAAAAGGTTGGAGGGTAAAGTGGCTATTATTACTGGGGGTGCTGGAGGTATAGGGCGAGCTACTGCAAAACAATTTCTAATTGAAGGCGCAGAAGTCCTACTTTTTGATTTTAATGAAGAGAATATTATTGAGACTTATGAGCAATTGGAATCAAATAATCTTAGCTATTTCGTTGGAGATGTAACGAGATTTGAGGATAATTTGAAAGCGGTTGAAATTGCTAAAGAGAAGTATGGAGGATTAGATATTTTTGTAGCTAATGCTGGTATAGAAGGCGACATTAAAACGATTGAGGAATATGACATCGACAGGTTTGATCAAGTGATAGCAGTTAATGTTAAGGGACCTTTTTTAGGTCTAAAAGCTGCGATACCCGCGATGGATTCAAGAGGTGGTGGAAGCTTTATCATTACATCTAGTATTGCTGGTCTTTCAGGAACCCCACAACTTGGACCATATGCTACAAGTAAACATGCTGTAATTGGATTAATGAAATCAGCAGCAAAGGAATGTGCACAGAAAAATATAAGGGTTAATTCTATAAATCCTTCTCCGGTAGAAACGAGAATGATGAGGAGCATAGAGGAGGGTTTAATGCCTGGAGGGGCAGAGGAAGCTAAAGGTGTGATGGCATCAAATATACCTCTTGGAAGGTATGGTGAGCCTGAAGACGTAGCTAAATTAATGTTGTTTCTAGCAAGTGATGATAGCAGTTTTATTACTGGCTCAGTCTATGCTATTGATGGTGGAAGTACTGCCTAATTATTAATAACATCTGGAGACCATGATGAGAGCGTTTCTTATAGGTTTTGCATATTTTCTGATCTACACAACCCCTATTGGAGCTGGTTTTCTAATTTGGGTTTTTTGGATAATTTTTTCTACAGATCACTCCATTCTGTCCCTTTCGACTGACATTTTCTTGCAAGAAAATCTTTCAATATTAAGGGATTTATTTTTTACTTATCTTTGGTTTTTCAAACCAATCTATGTCTTTTTTTGGTCTTTTCCCGCAGCAATTTTAGGCACTATAAAAATTATAGTTAATACCTGGCTAGGTTTTTGGCTTTTGCCTGTAGCCAAGAATATGAAATAATTTAAAGATCCTAATTTTATTCTTTGGCTTTTTCAAATGCAGAAATTGCGATTATTGTAATTGCGATAAAGGTAAAAATCATACCAGGAGCCCCAAATAGAAAAGCTACTGCTCCAAAGAAATCTCCTTCTCCAAAAGGTGTTTCCGTTACAGACAAACCCCTGTTTTTCGAAAGGCTTCCCCCCCAATAAAAAACTGTATTTGCCCATCCTGTTATAATCATTCCCCAACCAACCCAAAAAGCTCTACTACCTGAAATTTGAAGTCTTTTCATCAAAAGGGCAACGCCAGCAATCATAACTCCATTAAGAATTCCGCCAACATGGGCCGCTTGCCATCCACGAGTTGATCCAGGAATGGTGATATCCCAAACGGGTAATGGCCATATAGTTACAGCATCGAGTAATGAAAAGACTAGCATTAGCCCAGCGACTAACCCAATTAACAAAACAAGCATCCCATGACCTATGACTAAAAGAGCCAGTTTCTGACTCTGTTCTTTTGATAAATTCATTATGTTCTCTCCTTAATTATTAAAATTTTAAAATATCTTTTTTTCTAACAAAACATCCATGTCGTCTTGTGTTAGGGTTAGTGCATTATTTCCCGAGGAATAAAATTCTCTCCATGCAATAGCAATTTCACTTTGTTTGTCATTACAAATAGGATGATTTCTCGGATGATAATCCCGCTTGAGAACTGGTAAGGCTGTGTATCCAAGCTCAAAACCAAAAGAGAGGAAGAATTTCCATGCTTTGAAAGTTTTGAATAAAGAGGAGTAATAACCTTCTTTTTTTATCATATGAGAGTACGCCTTAAAGGTTTCCTTAACAATATGGCAAAACGTTAAAACAACCATATAACGCCGGTACCATTCTTTTTTCTCGTAAAAAGCTTTAAAAAAATCAAAAGCAACAGAACCGTGCTCCACTTCTTCTACTTGATGCCACACCCAAAATGCCCTGACTGTTGGATCTGCAACTTCCATAAGTTCCTTGTATCTCTTCAGGATAATCATACCGCCGAGGAAAGTGAAGGTTTCATAACCAGCTGTAAAGCCAATCTTAAATTGTTTGTTTTTTCTTTCTAATGCCTTGTTAAAATAACTTTTAGCATCCATATCTAGTTTTTCTAATTTTGGGTAACTTTCTTGCATTGCCTTTGTCCACAACAAAAAATTAAAAGCATGTTGGGATTCCTGACCAATAATATTATTGATATCTTTGATAAGATTCTCATCCTCTATTTCTGGCATGTATTCTCTCATGACTTTTACCAAGAATTTCTCAAAATATGGGATATGAATTCCTAAAGCATTCATAAAAATTGAAAACTCCGGATTTGTTTCACTCCAAACCGGATTATGGTTTTCAACTTTTTTAAATTTGAATCGTAGATCCCTAATGGGTATTTTATCCATAGGGTGCGAGGCTAAAGATAACTCATCATCATTTTGGTATATTTTTTTCAATTTTTTTACCTATAATACGTTGATCTTATTAAATTTTTTATTTTACTTCTACTATTGAATTGTAAAAATAATGAATTTGAAAGAATTCTTATGATTTTAAATATTTTTGTTGGGCTTTACTCTTTCTTGAATTAAATTTATAAAAATTTGATATATGAAAGCTATCTTATTAATTAATGTAGGATCCCCAATGGATCTTAAAATTTCCTCAATTCGGAAATATCTCAGAGAGTTTTTATCTGACGATAGTGTTTTAGATTTTCCGAAAATATTACAGTTTATTTTGGTGAATTTTATTATTGTTCCTTTTAGGTCCCCAAAAACAAAGATAGCGTACGAACAGATATGGACTGATCAGGGCTCACCTTTAATAACCAATACCCGTTCTCTTGCTCAAAAATTAAGTAAGAAGATTAATATTCCCGTCGAAGTCGCTATGCGTTACCAAGAACCTTCAATAAAGGATGGCTTAAATAATCTCATTGCTAAAGGATGTAAAGAGATTCTTGCCGTTCCTCTCTATCCCCAATATTCCCAATCGACATCTCTATCAACAAAACTAAAAATTGAAAGTGTTGTAAAAAATATAGAAAATGATGTGTCAGTAAATATTTCTGAACCTTTTTTTCGTGAGAACGGATATATTGTAGCACTCAAAAATAGTATTCAGGATAATCTTCCTAATGAATATGACTATCTGTTATTCAGCTACCATGGTATTCCAGAGAGACATGTTAGGAAGGTCGATCCCACGGTCTCGCATTGTTTTTCAACCGATGATTGTTGTGATATAGAATCTCCCTCACACGCATTCTGTTACAGACATCAGGCATTTTCAACATCAAAGCTGTGTGCAGAAGAGATAGGTTTAGAAAATGAAAAATGGAGTGTATCCTTTCAATCAAGAATAGGGCCTGGATGGCTCACACCCTTTACCGATAAGGTTTTAGAGCAACTTCCCAAGAAGAATATTAAAAAACTTGCAGTTGTATGCCCTTCATTCGCGGTCGATAATTTGGAAACATTAGAAGAAATGGAAATTAGAGGAAGAGAGACTTTTCTTAATTCCGGAGGTAAAGAATTTACCTATATACCATGTCTCAATGATGATAGTATTTTTGTAGATTTTCTATCTGATTTTGTTTCTAGATAACTTATAGAGGGACTTATAAATGTTAACCAAAGCTGATGATTACCCTGTCCATCAATTAGCCAGCCCCATTTCAGAAGTTGGTAGTTCCAGAAATTTTTATGACCGTTATTTCTTTAACGGCTATACAAAAGACAGAAAGGTATATTTTGCAGCAGCTTTATGTGTTTACCCCAATCTAAATATTATGGATGCTGCGTTTACGGTTGCTTATGAAGGGAAACAGCATAATTGCAGGGCATCACGAATATTAAATGAGGAAAGATTAAATACCAAAGTTGGATCTATTGAAGTTAATGTTCTCGATGCTCTACAAAGATTAGAAATAAAAGTTGATGACAAGGATGCCAATATATCCGCAGACCTGATTTTTGACGGAATCTATCAAGTAATGCAAGAACCAAAGATGAAACTCTATAGCGGCCCAAGGTTAGCTATGGACACTTGCAGAATGGTTCAACAAGGTGTATGGGAAGGACAAATAAATCTGCAAGGTGTTGATCTAGAGATTGACCATGAAACCACGATTGGTACCCGAGATAGATCATGGGGGGTAAGGCCGGTAGGGACCCTTGATAGCCAACCTATAGTTCCTCTAGAAATTCCCCAGTTTTACTGGTTATGGAATCCTACACATTTTGACGGTTTCTCAACTCACATTTATTTTGTCGATAATGAATCGGGGAAAACTATTAATGGCCATTCTGTATTACAAGATAAAAACAATTCTAAAATTGAAGAACTATCAAATTTGGAAAAGAGAGTTTCTTATAAAAAAGGATCCAGAAGAGTTGATTCCCTCATTATAAATGCTGAAAGAAAGTCAGGAAAAGACCTGAGGATGACAATTAAGCCCGAGAATAAAATATTCATGTGCGGATTAGGATATATGCATCAAGAATGGGGTCACGGTCACTATAAGGGTGAAAATGAGACCACCTACGACAGTTATAACTTGGAAGAAGATCCCCATGACCCTCCATTTTTGCATATTCAATCTGTATGTACTGTAGAACTTGTCATGGATAAAAATAATTATAAAGGCTTAGGGGTTTTGGAGGAGCTAATTTTAGGGCCTCATAAACCAAGTGGATTCAAAGACCTTTTTGATCGGTAATCATGCCAGTAAGTACAGAAAAGAATTTTGAGAACAAATTACTGCTTCTTGGAGAGTGGCTTCATTCCCAAGATAAGTTTTCAGGCCAAAAATTAAAAATCAAACCTCGCAAAAGCTCAATAACCACAGGCTTTTCAAACGAAACTTTTGTTTTCAATCTGTCATCTAAAAAAATGAATGAAGATTTTGTTTTGAGATTAAAGCCAAGTGGTTTTAAAGTTTTCCCCAATTACGATCTTCATTTTCAGGCAAGAATAATGAGAATACTAAGAACAAAAGGGCTTCCCACACCCGAAATTCTTTATTATGAGGTAGATGAGTCAATTATAGGTTCTGAATTTTATATTATGAACTTTATTGAAGGAGAAGCACCTTCTGACAATCCTCCTTATCATACGGATCCTGAGGGAATGATGGGCAAGGCTTCGCAAGAACAAAGACGAAGTGTATGGCTGG
>CETZ01019461.1_pt1 | contig 18690 bp, 19 predicted proteins | sample 531441 | NCBI WGS metagenome assembly CETZ01 (sample SAMEA2623098, study PRJEB7988) | marine metagenome | isolation source: saline water (ENVO:00002010), including | reverse complement strand
AAGTATGGGCAGACTGTTCAAGAAAATAATGCTAGGAACCAGGAGGATCTTTTTGGCGCAAAAAGTTCAAATGGACAAGATATGACTTTGGTTCCTCAATTAGTATCAAATGATGAATGGGAAGAAAGTCAATTATTAGAAAATGAAAAGGAAGTTCTAGGACTTTATCTCTCCGGTCACCCATTGCTCAAATATGCTGATGAATTGGAAGAATTTTCAAATTTTGATTTTACGGATAAGGTTATTATGAATAATGATGATAAAGTTCGTATAGGCGGAGCAATCGGTGAAGTTAAAATGCATTTTGATCGCAAAAATAATCAAATGGCTTTCTTTAAATTAGATTGTCTTGGTGGTCAAGCTGAAATTCTAGCATTTAGTGATACATTTTCCAAATACAAACAATTAATTAAGAATGATATGGTTGTTTTTGTAAAGGGTAAACCCACAGATGATACGGATTTTTCTGATTTAAAAATTATCGCCGATGAAATTATTACAGTTGATAAAGCAAGAGATGTTTATTCAAAGAATATTAATATTAGAATTGACCCTGATCAAATGTCAAATGTAGATGTAGATGCATTGTTTGATTTGGCAAAAGGGCACAAAGGAAAATGTGGACTTATGTTTCATGTCCCGAATAATAGAGGAAAACAACAACGTATTTTTTCTCATAATATAAAAGTTTCTTCTCATCAATCATTCCTTAAGAAACTTAGGGGTAACTATGGTAAGGAAAATGTTTGGGTGTCAGATTAACCTATTTTTTTTAGTTTTAGTGCAAAATATCAATTCTCGATTCAATAAATTATTAATTGTAATTTCCTTATAAATGGAACGCAAAATACGAATTTTAATGGCTAAGCCAGGCCTAGATGGTCATGATAGAGGAATAAAAGTCCTTGCTGCAGCTTATCGTGATGCAGGAATGGAAGTGATTTATTTAGGATTGCGCCAAACACCTGAAAAGATAGTATCATCTGCATTACAAGAAGATGTAGATGTTATAGCTCTTTCAAGTTTAAACAATGCCCACATGACTATTTTCCCAAATATTCTAAAATTGATGAAAGAAAAAAATATTGATGATGTATTGATTGTTGGTGGTGGTATTATCCCAAAGAAAGACGTCATGTTATTAGAAGATATGGGTGTGGGAAAATTATTTGGCCCTGGCACCCCTGTCCAGGCAACAGTAGATTATATAACTAATTGGGTTAAAGAAAATCGTCGTTAGATGGAATTAAATAATATTACAGAATTAGAATTATATTTTGCTGATCACTTTGATACAGTATTATTCCCAGTCCTGGCAGAAATATATCAACGTCAAGGACAGTATGATCGTGCTAAACGAGTTTGTGAAATTGGACTAAAACATCATCCAGATTCGACAGAAGGAACTTTTATTTTATCTCAAGCTGAAATGGGGTTAGGCAATTTAGTTGCAGCAGAAAAGTTGATGAAAAAAGTATTAGAAAAATACCCTAATCATGAAACAGCTGTATCCGCTCTTCCAATGCTTCAAGAACAGTTAGGTAGGTCCAAAAACACTCTATCATCGAGTTGGAAACGTGCACAAGAAATTGATCCAAATAATCAATTTGCAAATGATTTTTTATCTCCTAAAAAGTCAAAGAAATCAAAAGCAAAAAAGCCTATACCTACTGATGTAATATTACAAGAAGTAGCAGTAAGTCCTCGGCTTGCAACATTTACATTAGTCCATGTATTAAAAGAGCAGGGTCTATATAATAGAGCTCTAGATGTACTTGATATTTTGGATGAAAAAGGTGAGAATAAAGATCGTATTGAAGCTGAACGTGCTACTATTATGGCGGAACTATAGTATAGTATTTTGCTGATAAACTATCAGCATTAATCCCAATTTCTTTCTTTGATTATTACATATTATGAATATTGATAAGGCAAAAACACATTTGCGAAAAGTGGATCCAATTATGGCAAAGCTAATAAGTAAATATGATTCACCAAACTTTGAACCTATCAATAATCATTTTGAATCACTTGTTAGATCAATTATTTATCAACAATTAAGTGGCAAGGCTGCTGCTGCGATTTACGAGCGGTTCAATAATTTATTTGGGAATAATGATTTCCCTTATCCTAATAATATATTGGTAGTACCTGCAGAAGTATTGCAAAAAGTTGGTTTATCTAAACAAAAAATTATTTACCTAAAGGATCTATCAATAAAATGGGAACAAATTGAAACACAGTTCTCCAATATTGAAAAAATGAGCAATAGAGAAATAAGTAATATTCTTTTAGACGTTAAAGGAATAGGTCAATGGACTATAGATATGTTTCTAATATTTTCACTAGCTAGACCGGATGTATTCCCCTCAGGTGATTTAGCAATTCAAAAGGGGTTTGCATTTATAAAAAATATGGACACCTTACCTACAATCAAATATATGATAGATGAATCAGAAATTTGGAAACCCTACCGCACAGTCGCATCGTTGTATTTATGGAAAATTAACGATGGTGAATTTGAATGGTAGTTCAGTTTTTTTTATCAACTGGGATTGTTGTTTGACTATTTCCTGACCCGCCAGAACTTCCGCTAGATTTTATTGATCCACCTTGCGAAGAACTTGGGGAATTGTTATCGCTATTTCTTGAATTAGTCATCCCGCTTTGATTAGAGTTTATATTATCGCCTTTTTGATTTGATATAAATTTTGTACTGGTTTTAAAAACAGAAACACTTTTTTCCTCAATAAATACCATTTCATTATATGTATGATAGTTACAGTAAAGCTGAAACGTTTGACTATTAATATTTTCTGTTTTGTTATTGAAAGCATTAATAACATTTTTTGTAGCATGATTAAAATAGTGCCCCTGTCCTTGAAAATCATATACCCATATTTCTTTAGATTCCGCATTAAATTGTATTTTATTTGCCATAGTTAGGTTTGGCTTTGGAATCTCTATTTTTTGGATTGCACAGGATACAAAAATTATTGATAAAAAAAATATAATAATTATCGGGCTAGAGTTATTCTTCAATAATAAATTCATATTCATTAAACTTACATATCAATTTATAATTAACCAAATTAGTCACATATGTTAAAAAGTAGATATTATGCTTCATTTGCTATTATAGCAGCAATTTTATTTATTGTATATAATCTAATTAAACCCATTTATCATGCCCCAATAAATAAGGAATTATTTAAAGATTATTCGGTTACTATATATCGTGATAATTGGGGTGTACCTCATATTTTTGGGACAAAAGATAAAGATACAGCATATGGCTTAGCATTTGCTCATGCAGAAGATGATTTTAAAACTATTCAAAATATTATATTAGCATCAAAAGGTAGATTAGCTCAAGAGCATGGTAAGGTTGGAGCAGGTAACGACTACATGGTCCAATTACTAAAAATTGAAAAAGTTGTAAATGATAATATCAATCAGGTATCAAAAGAAGTGCGTGCTATGTGCGATGGATACGCTGATGGATTAAATCACTATGCTTATAATAATCCTGATCAGGTTATTCGAGGGTTATTCCCAGTTTCTGGCAAAGATATTATTGCTGGTTTTGTTCACCGTATGCCTCTAATGTTTGGATTAGATAATATCCTAACAGATTTAGCATCAAATAAAAAACCATATCTTGCAGCAAACTTAGATACTCAAGAAAAAAATCAATTTGAGCAAAGGTTACTTGGCTCAAATGTGGTTGCTGTTAGTCCTGCTCGATCGGCAGATGGACATACTAGAATAGCAATTAATTCTCATCAACCATGGACAGGTCCTGTAGCTTGGTACGAAGCTCATTTAAAAAGTGAGGAAGGATTAGATATTGTAGGTGGTTTATTTCCAGGATCACCTGTAGTGTTTTTAGGACACAATCGAAATCTTGGTTGGAGCCACACTGTAAATCGTCCTGATTTGATCGATGTTTATGAATTACAAATGCATCCTGATGAAAAAAATAAATATCTTTTTCAAGGACGTTGGGAAAGTCTAGAAGAAAAAAAAGCTATTATTCCAGTAAAATTATGGGGTCCATTTAGTTGGAAGTTCAGTAAAGAAATTCTTTGGTCAGTACATGGACCTGTAGTTAAAAATGATCATGGATACTTTGCCGTAAGGTATGCCGGATATGGTGAGGTTCGACACGTAGAACAATGGTTTAAGATGAATAAATCAAGAAATTTAAAAGAGTTCAATGAAGCAATGAGTATGTTAGCTCTTCCCATGTTTAATACACTTTATGCTGATAAAGATGGTAATCTATTTTATGTTTATAATGCACTTCTACCAATTAGAGGAACAGATGCATATAATTGGAGTGGAATTATACCAGGAACCACAGGACGTGCCTTATGGAGAGGATACTTTTCATATGATGATTTACCGAAAGTATTAAATCCAAAATCAGGATTTCTGCAAAATTGCAATAGTACACCATTTCTTTCAACTACTGGATATGATAATCCTGATAAATCATTCTTTCCAAAAAATCTTGGTATAGAACTTTTCCAAACAAACCGAGCTTTAAGAATGCATGAGACATATGGTGCTGATAAATCAATTACAAGAGAAGAGTTTTATCAATATAAATTTGATACAAAGTATTCTAAAAAATCTGTAATGGCTGTTAATTTAAACAAATTTTTAAATGAGGCAGTTAGTAATGATCCAGATATTATTGAAGCTCTATCAATACTAAAAAATTGGGATCTAGATACAGATAGTACAAATACAGCGATGCATTTGGCATATGATTCAATTAGACCACATTTTGATCCAAATAAATACAATTACAATTATTCAGAAATAATGAGTCGATTAGAATCAGCAGTCAAATGGTCAATAAAATATTATGGTACTTTAGATGTGAAATGGGGTGATATTTTACGTTTAAAAAGAGGAAAAACAGATTTACCTCTTAGTGGAGGCCCTGATATTGTAAGAGCAATATACTCAAAAAAACAAGATGATATCAAAATTGCAACTGCAGGAGATTGTTATTTTCAAATTGTTGAATGGGATAAAGATGGAAATGTTTCTGCAAACAGTATCCATCAATTTGGGTCATCTACATTAGATAGTAGTTCAATACATTATGATGATCAAGCTAAGCTCTTTGCATCTCATAAAATGAAACCAGTATTCATGGATCTAGAAGATATTAAATTGAACCTAGAGAAAGTGTACAAACCAGGCGATAATAAGTGAGAAACAGATTAATTAAAAATTTTATCCTGACTTTATTTTGCTATCAGATAATATCTGCTAATGAAATTCTTCCAATAGAAATTATATTAACGGGTGAGGCATCAGATCGTAGCCTAGAGATGTCTGGCTTAGCATGGTATAGCCAAAACCTGATTCTTATGCCTCAATATGTCAATGAATCAAAACCACGTTTTTATTACTTAAAAAAATCAGTAATAAATAATTGGTTGAATAGCGATCGAAAAACCCCTCTCAATCCAGGTAAAATAGATATCATTATGCCTGATTATTTTAATTCCATCAAAGGATATCAAGGCTTTGAAGCAATTTGTTTTATTGGAAACAAAGCATATTTAATTATAGAATCTAAAATTGATGACAAAATGAAGAGTTTTATCGCTAGAGGCTCAATTGATATGAGAAATAAAACATTAAGAATTGACTCAGAAAAAATAGTAGAAATGCCGCTGCCTGTAAATATTAAGAACATGGGTTATGAAAGTATTTTGAAATATAAGTATCGTATAATGGTATTATTCGAAGCCAATGGACTTAATGTTAATGCAGAACCAAAAGCATTCTTTTATAATTCATCATTAAAACAAAAAAGCTCATCCTCTTTCCCTAATATTGAATATAGAATTACAGATATTACTGAATTAGATAATCAAGACAGGTTCTGGGCAATAAACTTTTTCTGGCCTGGTGAAAAAAAACGTCTAAAACCTGGCAAAGATTTAGTATTGACTAATATTGTGAAGGGGAATACTCATGAAAAGTTTGACCATGTTGAAAGATTAGTTGAGTTTAAAATAGATGGTAACAAAATTTATAAAACAGACACATTACCAATTCAGTTAGTTCTAAATAAAAATTCAAGAAATTGGGAAGGTTTGGTTCGAATAGATAAAAAAGGATTTTTAATGATTGTAGATGAACATCCTAGAACCATACTAGCATTTATTAAAAGACCTTAGAAAATATAATTATATTTTAAAATTTCCCTTCCATTGAACTGCTAATATAATTGAAGCTGCATCAGTTTGATTTTTCCCAATGTAATCTTCCTTCTCATAATTAATGTTAATAAACACTCCACTCTTTAAAGGAAAAATTAATTCTAATAGATAGATGTTTCTAGATAGTCTGTTTTCAATAACTTCACTGATTTGCGAAAAGTGTTCAAACTCTAATTTCGAAGAAAAATAATTGGTATCATGATCCCAAAAAACACCAGTTCTTAAATAAGAAGTTTTACGAGTAGCATTTAGGTAATCTGATGTATCAAAGGCATGACCTAATTCCATATTTATTAAACCATTATTATAATCCTTGATAAAATAACCAAAACCTTGATTGAAATGATACTGCAAATTGACGTTTGCACGTGTGTTCTTTCTAAATGAGGTAATTGTATATCTATAAAATTTGGGTTTAGATAAATATTTATCACTGGATTTATACCTTAAATAAATAAATGAATTATTTTCTAATCCATACGCAAAAAATCTCAAATCACGAAATGTATTTGAAGTTGTTCGATTTAGACGAAAATATCCAAATCCACCATTAGTTGAATCGACATTAACTATGCCTAGTCGTAAATATTGTTTCCAGGCTGTTGTATCTGTTTGACCTGAAAGTGGTAAAAAAATAAATAGTGATAAAAATAAATATTTTTTCAATGCTTTATTTTTTTACCACTTTCCATAAGCATAATAGCTGCTATTGAAAAAATAATTGTTAACATTATTGCCACACCTAAGCTTGTATGGGGGCTTGAATCTGATGTATTTAATATGGTGTAACGGAGCCCATTTATCATATAATAAATAGGATTGTATTGACTAGCGACCTGTGCCCAATCAGGTAACATTTTAATTGAATAGAAGATACCTCCAAGAAAACTTAGTGGTGTTAAAATAAAATTTTGCATCGTAGCCAATTGATCCCATGATTCGGCTAATTGACCTAGTAACAATCCAATTGAAGAAAATGCCCATGATACAATTAGAATAAATCCAATAGTTGATAAAGGATGGGCAATGGTCATATTGCCTAACCATACTCCAACAATAAGAATTAATATTCCATTAACAGTTCCCCTTACTGCACCTCCAATAATGTAGGCTAAAGAAATCTCAAAACTAGATAGAGGTGCTTGTAAAATATCTGGTAACTGTCCTAGAAGTTTCATTTGAAGCATTGAAGAAGCAGAATTTGAAGTAGCATTTGTTAGTGCGTTCATCATTATAAGGCCAGGAATAATAAATATAGTATAAGGGATCCCATCAATGGATGAAATGCGTTTTTCAAGAGTAAAACCAAAAATAACAATATATAGCATAGATGATGATAATCCAGGAATAATGGTTTGCCTATATACAGAGAAAAAACGTCCAACTTCTCGAGAGGTCAAAGTCCAAAATCCAACCCAGTTCATTCGTTGATTCCTTTTCCTGTGAGTTTTAAAAATACATCTTCTAAAGATGATTTTGTTGTTTCAACGCGCTGTATATGACATCCTGCTTTAGTAATCTTATTTATGATTTTGGGCAGATCTGCTTCAGGGTCGCTACTGACAAAATGAATCCTTTCATCATCAAGAGAATAGGAAAATTCTTTTAAATGATTTTTTAGATCAACTTCAGTCTCAGATAAATTAATTGTTATTCCAGAATCACCCTGTTTACCAGTTAAATTTTTTGGTGTTCCTTTAGTGATAACTTCTCCGTTATCAATTATAGCAACTTGGTCGCATAGCATTTCAGCTTCTTCAATGTAATGAGTAGTCAATAAAATAGTTTTGCCGGTTTGATGTAACTCTCTAAAATATTGCCATAACTCGTGACGGAGTTTTACATCCACTCCAGCTGTTGGCTCATCAAGAATTAATATTTTAGGATCATGAACTAATGCTTTTGCAATTTGGAATCTTCGTTTCATACCGCCAGATAATTGACGTAGTCTTGATTGACGTTTTTTTTCAAGTCCTAATCTTTCAAATAATTCATCAACCTTACTTTTAGCTTTTGCTTTAGATATACCGTAATAACCTGCTTGGAAATAAAGCAATTTTTCAATAGGAAAGAACCAATCTTGGGCAAATTCTTGAGCAGATATTCCAATTTGAGACCTGGTAAATCGATAATTAGAAATTGTATCATGACCAAATATATCAGTTGAACCTGAATCTTTTCTTACTAGACCCGTTAAAATATTAATTGTAGTTGTTTTGCCAGCACCATTTGGACCTAGTAGTCCAAAAAATTCTCCGTCATTGATTTCTATATCTATACCTTTAAGAGCAGTGGTTTCACCATAACTCTTTTTGAGATTTTGGATTGAAATGGCAGAAGGTTTCATTTTCCCTCAGGATCAAAACCGATAGAAGTATCAAATGGATTTGGGAAATCAAAGCCTTCAACATCGGGGAAATGGACAATAGATGCTATAAAGCCCCAAGGGATTAGCATTGAGGCAGCAACATCTTTTTCACTTTCCAAATTACCATTTTTTATTATTGGTATTTTGAATGATGGGCGATCAACCCACATTCCGTATTCATCGTATCCTACTACTCTCACATATATTTTATTTTGGTCTACTCCCAGTTCTTTTAATGGTTCATGACCATCAAGAACAATAAGTACGATATCATCTAATACATTATCAATTTTCATTGGTAGTTTATCCATTATTAACCTTTTTAGTTGTTTTCAATTAGTTTATAAACACCGCCATTATAATCAACAATATATAATTCACCATCACTATCTTGTCCAAAAGATGAAATATATGTAGTGAATTCTCCATTGCCTAGATTGATTTCTTCTGTGCGGTTACTAAAATTTACAGCTTTCCCATTAATCACCTTAAGGGTCCAAATATTCCCGGAACAATAATCCCCAAAAATATACACGCCCTGCATACTTTTAATCTTTGTCCCACGATAAACATAGCCCCCTGTAACGGAGCATCCTTCTGCATCGGTTTGTGACCCACCACCAAGTACAACCATATAGTTAGCATCGTTGGGGTATTCAACAATTGGTTTTGTTAAACCTTTGGTCGGACAATTTTCTGGTGGGTCATAACAGTGATTTGCTTCCATAATCCGCCAACCAAAATTCAAGCCACCTTTAGTTATAGCTGGCTCAAAATTAACTTCCTCCCATTTATTTTGCCCAACATCTCCATAATATATATCGCCTGTTTTTTGATCAAAAGAAAATCGCCAGACATTTCTTAGGCCCCATGCCCATATTTCGCCACGTGTATCTTTTTTATCATAAAATGGATTAGATTTTGGAATTGCATAAGGTTTTCCATTTACATCAATACGGATTATTTTCCCAAAAATTGAATTCAAATCCTGGCCTGCATTGAGAGGGTCACCTGCTTTACCGCCATCCCCAATTGATATATAAAGATAACCATCGGGTCCAAATTTTATATCACCACCATTGTGATTGCGATAGGGCTGCTCAAGCTTCAAAATGATCCGCTCTGATTTATGATCAGCATTTAATTGAGAACTAACTAAAAATTCTGATACAATAGTAAACCCATTATTATTCATATAATTGATGTAGAATTTTCCATTATTAATATGATTTGGATGGAATGCAAATCCCAGTAAACCTCGTTCATCTCCAGGTCTATTTGGATTTACCACTTTATTGTTTATATCAAAAAAAGGCTTATTAAGTTTTTCCCCATTTTTTATTATTCTGATCAACCCAGCCTGCTCAACAACATAAAGCAATTTTGAATCGTTTGGATATGAGGTTACAAAAACCGGTTTTTTGAATCCATCTGCAACCAGGATAGATGACAGTGTTTTTTCCTCAGCAAATAAAATGAGAGGAATTATCCATAAAAGTATTTTTTTCATATATAAGCTTTCATTTAATAAGTTTTAAAAATTCTTCTTCTGTTAATACTGCAACTCCAAGTTTTTTTGCTTTATTTAATTTTGAACCTGCAGCATTGCCTGCAACTACATAGTCTGTATTTTTACTGACTGATCCGGTTGATTTTCCGCCATGACTTTCAGTCATGGCGTTTGCCTCAGCACGCGAAAATTGGGTTAGGGTCCCAGTAAAAACAATTATTTTATTTTCTAATTTTTTGCTATGAAGTTCGGATCCAGAATCTAGTTTCATACCTAATGCTAGACAAGACTCTACAACGTCAATATTGGATCTATCTTTCCAAAATCTTGTAATAGTTTCTGCGACTATTGGGCCAACTTCATCAATTTTTTCAAGTGCCTCAAAAGTAGCATTAATAAAATCATTAATATTGGCATTAAAGGCTCTTTCAATAACTTTTGATAAATGTGATCCAACATTTCGTATACCAAGCGCATACACAAACCGATTAAATGTTGTTTTTTTACTTGAATCAATTGCGTCAATAATATTCTGGGCAGATTTTTCCGCCATTCTTTCCAAGTTGACTAAATCCTGAAAGTTGAGTTTAAAAATATCATCCACAGTCTGAATCATTTTATTATCAACTAATTGATTTACAAGTTTTTCCCCAAAACCATCAATATCTAATGCTGATTTTGAAATAAAATGTTCAATCCTTCCTTTAACTTGGGCCGGGCAGGAAAGATTTTGACACCTTGAGATCGCTTCTCCTTCAGGTCGAAAAACTTCATGTTCACACGCTGGACAAAGTTTAGGTAAAAAATATTGTACTGTATTTGAAGATCGCTTTCCCTGAATTACTTTTACAATTTCAGGGATCACATCACCGGCACGTTGTATTAATACAGTATCTCCTATACGAACATCTTTTCGGATAATTTCATCCTGATTATGTAGCGTTGCATTAGTAACTATAACACCACCTACATTCACTGGGTTAAGTTTAGCAACAGGTGTGATTGCTCCGGTTCTACCAACCGATGCGATAATATCAGTCACGATTGTTGTAACTTGTTGTGATTTAAATTTTCCAGCTATCGCCCATCGGGGGGATCTACTTCTTGCCCCTAAAACATTGCGCTGCTCGTTTTTATTTACCTTAAAAACAGTGCCGTCAATTTCATAAGGGAGTGTATTGCGTTTATTTTCAAGATTACTATGATAAACAATCATCTCATCTATATTATTAACTACCTTGACTTCAGGATTTACAGGGAATCCCCAATCTTTAAGTGCTGATAAAAATTCTTTATGTGAGTTGAAGGTTTCACCATTAATGTTACCAGCTTCATAACAGAAAATTGATAGCGGACGTTGAGAAGTGATCTTTGAATCAAGCTGACGAAGACTTCCAGCAGCTGCATTTCTCGGATTAGCAAAAGGATCTAGCCCCTCAGCCAAACGAGTTTTATTTAGTTGGTCAAAACCCGATTTTGTCATGAATACTTCACCACGAACTTCAAGTAATTGAATTGCATTTCTTTTATTGGTTCTTAATGATAATGGGATAGATGGAATTGTTTTTAAATTTTGACTAATATTTTCTCCAGTTATTCCATCCCCTCTAGTAGAACCATGGATGAAAAACCCATTCTCGTATACCAATTCAACTCCTAACCCATCTAGTTTAGGTTCAGCAATAATAGAAATTTTATCTTTGTTATTAAGACCCTTTTGTAATCGTTCATAAAATGATCGAAGCTCATCTTCATCCATTGCATTTTCTAATGAAAGCATTGGTATGCTATGTTGAATTGTACCAAATGATTTTAATGGGGTAGTCCCAACTCGTTGAGTTGGGGAATCTTGAGTTACTAGTTCAGGACTTTTTTGTTCTAAATTTTCGAGCTCTCTAAATAGTTGATCATATTCACTATCAGAAATCAGTGGATCATTTAAAACATAATAACGATAATTATGATCATTTATTTTATCTCTAAGTGATTGTACTATGGATATTTTATCACTCAATTTTTTATCTCTGATCGTTTTTTATAATATTCTGCAGGATCTAACAAATATTTTGTAATTGGAACCAAAGTTCCTGAGCTATCAACGGGCGTGGCATACATTGAGCCATTATTAAGTGAAACTGTAAAAAAGTATGTTATATAAACTGCGGGGGTTTTTTTAGGATTAAAACGAAAAACATAGCGTTTTTCATTCTGCTCAAATAAATGTTCGATGTACCTTGGGGCTGCGTCGGTTCTATAAAATAAACTAACTTGCCTTATATCTTCCTTTGGAAAATCGGTAAAAACTTCTAATTCAAATATTTTAGAATTAAGTAGAACACGTGAAGGATGGTGAAAAACTTTTGGTGTAAATGAAAAAGCAGGTAGTTTAAAATCTAATGTGTCAATTTGTTGAGAAGATATTGAACTACAAAGTAATAGACCATATAGTAGTAAAAATCGTTTAATAATCAATCCTTTAAATGGATGTGAACTTGATACATTTATTATACCAATGATCATAATTAACTTGTTTTCTAATCATATAATCAGCTGTGCAGCGAGCATTTGCTTCGCAAATATCTGAAGTTTTACCACGCACATCATAATGCATAACTACGACATACTTTTTGAATGGTTTTTTTGCATATTGTCCCATATTAGCTAATGCAGATACTGCAAAACTCAGGTCATCACTCGAACGATTTCTATCAGCAAGGATTTCGACGTAATATGTCCTTTCCCCATCTTTAGTATAAATTTTTAATCCGGTAAGTTTTGGAGCAGAATGATTTCTTTTGAAATACTGTGGCGTCATTGCTGCAATCTGTTGATCAGTAAACTTTGGTTTTGCCATTAAATTTGATGTGATAGCCATTAATGCTATTATTAGGTATTTCATGAACGCTTCCTTTTTTTAGATATTAAAATTAAGACTAATAAAACGACCAAAGCACTTGCTACAACCATTCTTTGAATATTGGTTTTATAATAAACCACTGATGCAGCTTCTATGACATAATCGTCATTAAGAAAATCTTGAGTACTGAAAGACCACCAAAGTGTATCATTCGATGTAGAATCCGCATTTGAATGTGCTATTCTTCCAGGTAATATGCAGGCAAATTTATATGTATCGTCGTTTAAGCTAACAGTAATATTGGCTTCCTCGATATATGGAGCCATGGCTTTAATACAGTCAGAAACATAATTCTGTGGCAATAAGTTTTCAAATGGTCTAAAGTTTGTTATAATTAAAGACTGAGGGATAACGAATTTATTTTTTTCAATGTTAGATGAAGAATTTAAAATCCCAAATAAATTCCCTTCTTCTTCAGCTTTATAGAAAACACCCTTAAAATGGTTAAGGATTCTTTCTCGGGTTAAATCTTTTATAGAATATTTACCTTGGAGATCTTGCATACCCATTTTTAAACAATACATGATAATTTCTGTTTCTATTAATAAATCAATAGAATCTGAAGAAGCATTAAACATGACTTTAGCTAATAATGGATATTTTTGTTGAACTTTACGTCCAGAAAAAACTTTCAATAATTCGTAAGATGTAGAAAAAGCACTTTCTTGTTTATTAACGATAATGGGATGACGTTGTACTCCTGGACCTTCTTGAATAGGATGGAAAATTGTTGCACCTGCTAAAATAGCTTCAGAATTGGCTACATAAATTGAATCTCCTCCATCTTTATTATTCATCTTGGAAGTTTTATAAAGCCAAGGATCTTTATTAGGTATTGGAAAATCTAGATCATAAACATCTTCTTTGTCACCTTTGGATTGAAATTTCATATGATAATTTCCATCTTGAAAAACATTAACGGTTATTAATGTTTCAACACATTGCAGTGCAGAAAAAGATATTACAAGGAGTATAATTAGGTGATATTTCCTCATAGGAGAATTTAAGTGATTAGGTAATGGTGCAAAAACAAAAAGGGCTGATCAAGCAGCCCTTTTTATATAATAATTATTAATGATAGTAGTGAATTAAAATGTCATTCTAAGTGATGATTGTAAATTTCGAATGATTAATAATGCATCAGCACCTGTTACATCGCCAGTAGGATTAAATCGATTTGTCATCATATCAACTTCCATGATACCTCTTTCAGTACATATTGCCATTGCATTATATGCGAAATGACTTGCAGGTACATCACTAAAACGACTCTGAGCTTCGCCAAAATATTTTGTTTCTAAACTTTCATCTCTAGTTGCTACTACCAATAATCTTTGAACAGCTAAAGCGTAATTTGCACGATTAATATCATCATCTGGGTAAAAATTTCCATCGGGTTCTATATTCATAATTCCGTAGCGGATCATATCCTTAATCCATGTTTCTGCCCAGTGATCTCTTGAATCGTTTGGGACAGTAACAGTTGCCGTTTGGTTTGCTTGAGAAGGTGTTTGAAATCCACTGTTTTGTACTGGCATTCTATCAAACAATACACCAATCTTTAATTCTTCTGCGAATAGTACAGCTAAATCTGCTCTGTTTATACGTTCTTTTAAAGCGACTTTTTTACCACCAGGAGTTCCTGGCATCGCACGGACAATCTTTTGAGATAATTTCCATTTGGCATCTGCTTTTCCTGAAAAATCACCTCTTTTTTCAACTACAGCGCGGAAATAATTTTCTGCCTCACTAAATTGATAATTGTATAAATGAGCTACACCAAACCAGTATTGAGAACCTTCATGCTCTTTATCACGTTTTAGTGCTTTTTTAAGATAATCTTCAGCACGCTTAAACCATCTTTTTTCCGAAGATCGCATTGTGATCCAAACTTGTCCACTTAGAGATAAAGCTTCTGGGTCTTTACTGCCACGACTTGCACATTTAGATGCAAAATCTTTAGCATCTTTATTATTACCTAAATATGCATGAGCTAGTCCAAGGCCACCATAGCCTAGAGCAAATTTTTTATCTAAATCAACTGATCTTTGAAAAGATTTTATGGCTTGTTGATAGTCACCATTATCAACAGCGCGCATACCAGCTTTATAATGATATTCAGGTGTATCAACATCACTTTCTGGCTTTGTAGAACAAGAGCTCAGAAAGATTAGCATAATTATAGAGATTAACGAACCATATTTTTTCAGCATAACCAATTCCTTAAAAAGTTTATATAGCTTGAATATAACTTGAAACAACCATACATGAAAACAAGGGGAATTACTTGAATTAAGCAAATTGACCTGAATCACACCATTCGAGGATATATATTGCTTAACTTTAGTTAATTGAATAATTTACAATGCAACCCTTCACTAAGAATAAAACGGATAAATATGATTAAAACAATGATTAAAGGGATATTGGCTTTATCATTATCACTTGTGTCTTTTATTTCTGCACAAGCCCAAACTGCAACAGGGGTCGGATATGGTTTAACCAAAGATGCAGCAATTGAGCAGGCAAAAAGAGATGCTGTAGAACAAGGCCTAGGTGCATATATGACTTCTACTACGACAGTAACGGCAACTTCTATCGAAGACAATATCTATTCAAAAGCTCAAGGGTTTGTTAAATCTTTTAAGGTAATTAAAGAAAGTAAAGGTCCAGATGGTAATTTTGAAATTACTATCGAGGCAAAAGTAACTGATATGATAGATCAGGTCATGGCGGATGAAGCTGCGCTTCAAACCCTACTCAATGGGATGAATAGACCAAGAATCATCTTTTTAGTTAAAGAAGAAAATTTAATTGATAATACCCCCACTAATTTTGCAGAGACTAAATTGCTATCAATGTTTTATGAAAAAGGATTTGATGTAGTTGACCGCCAACTTGTTCAAGCCTTAAAAGGGGACCAAGATTATGGTCAGGCTTTAGATGGCAATGTGGCTGCGGCCGCAAAGATTGCTTCACAATTAGGTGCAGAAGTAATTGTGATTGGAACTGCAAAAATTTCATCGGGGGGTATGGTATACAATATGCATTCGGGGCAGGCGGATATAAATGGAAAAATTGTTAGGGTGGATACAGGAGAAATCCTTGCCGTAGTGCCTCAGGCGCGTGGCAAAAAAGTTCACATCTCTCCATCAACTTCAGGTGTAAATGCTGCCAATGATGGTGCAGAAAAATTAGGTAATAATATTATTTCACAATTAATTACTAAATGGAGTACCCAGCAATCTAATTTTATTAAAGTATATATTGTTTTAAAGGGTGCCGATTTTATGTCTTATATGACATTTGAGTCTTTTTTAAAGGCACAGACTGTTTCCGGCATTAGGAATGCTTATGCTAAAAGCTTAAATGAAGGTGTAGCTGAATATGAAGTTGAATTTGAAGGAAAGTCCCAGGCCTTAGCTATGGGTTTAGCACAAACAAGTCCAGATGGTTTGAATTTCAAAGTTACAGGTTTAACCGGTAATCGTATAACTGCAGAAGTTGTACAATGATGAGGATTTTTATGAAAAAAATAATTGGGATTACAATTTTTATATTTAGCATTACTTTTTCTCAAGGTGTTGTAACTCAGTTAGATAATGGAAGTGTTGATTATTCTGCGCAGGCCATTAATGCTGTTGGGATTGGTTTTGTTCCAACCAATGCTGTTAATGCTGGACAAGCGCGTAGAATGGCGCTTCGGATAGCTAAACAAGATGCTTTGAGACAGTTGATTGAGATTGTAAATGGGGTAACTCTTACAAGTGAGACCACGATGAGTGGCGCCATGGTTGATGATGTTATTAATACAAAGGTTAGAGGTTTTATAAGGGGCGCTCGGCAAGTGGGTCAGCCAAAATATTTAAGTGATACATCGGTTGAAGTTGAGTTTAGGGTCCCTATGAATGGGATTTCAGATATAATTCTTCCACCAATTACGGTAGCAACAGCACCTATCAATAATACAGGTGCAGCTGGAACCGCTGCAGCACCAACCGCTGCCTCAGGCGGAGTTTCCGGATTAATTATTGATGCTCGAGGTTTAAAGGCGCGTCCAGCGATGGCTCCAAGGATCCTTGATCAAAATGGCAATGCTATTTATGGCCCAGGTAAGTATGATCGCAAATATGCTGTAAGCAATGGGGTTGCTGGATACTCTAAAACATTGGAAGCTGCTCAAAAAGACCCCAGAGTTACAGGCAATCCTCTTGTGATTAAAGGTGTTGCCATATCAGGCACAAATCGTACGGATATAGTAGTAAGTAATTCGGATGTATCACGTATTGATGTAGCAGATCGTAATGGTAATATTCTGAAAGATTGCAGAGTACTAATTCTTTTAGATTAATATATATTGTATAAAAAAAAGATGCGGAGAGAAATGAAAATGATTTCAAAATTATTAATGATAATGTTAAGCGGCTTACTTCTTGCGCAAGATGCCGAGAAAAAAGATTTAGAAGTTGGAGATGAGGCTCCAACCTGGGCCCTTATGTATGCCCCAGGAAAATTTGAGTTTTTAAGAAATTGGTCAGAGGTTAAAATTGATAAGAAGACGGGCAAAGAAAAAAAATTAAGATTAAATGTTTCTCAGCCTGATCGTCATGCTGTTGTTATGAGTTTTTTTGCTACCTGGTGTAAACCTTGTATGAAAGAATTGCCGATACTTGAGGAAGTTTATCAAAAGTATAAAGATGAACGCGTCAAGTTTTTTCTTATAGATATTACTGAGGCGACTAGAAGTAATCCGGGCACAGTATATGGTATGAGCTATAAGGATGTTCCAGTGGCGGGACCATTTTTAAAGAAAAAAGGTGTAACGATGCAGATTTTATTCGATAATCGGGGGACAGCTATGAAACGTTATAATGCACAAACGCTACCGAGGTTATTTATGGTAGATGGATATCGCAATGTTACATTTAAAAAGCGAGGATTCCCTGATGGAGAAGGTGCAGAAGAGAAATTTAAAAAAGATATATCCTCAGAAATCGAACGATTGCTTGGCGAGTTACCTCCCTCTAAAAAATAATTTCAATTAATGTGATGCAAAACATAGTTTTATGAAAATTCAAAGTTTAATATTATCATCCATATAATGATTAAATCAGTAAAAATAGCATTTCTTTTATTATCAACTCTTTTATGGGGGCAGAACCAGTTAACCCCCGAAACATCTGCTCAACTAGCAGCTGGTAAGGAAACAGTCGCTATTCTTGATTTTGAAGGTCGAGGTATTAGCCAGATGGAGGCGCAGACCTTAACAGATCGTCTTATGAGTGAGATGGTGAACACAAATGCTGTTATTATGGTTGAGCGTAATCAGATGGAAGAGATAATGCAGGAACAAGGGTTTCAGCAATCAGGTTGTACTACCTCTGAATGTGCCGCGGAAGTTGGTGCCTTGTTAGGTGTGCAGAATATGGTATCTGGTTCATTTGGTAAATTGGGGAATTCATATACAATTGATGCAAAATTATTTTCGGTTTCTACAGGAGGAACGATCAGATCGGTTAGTAAAACATATAAAGGTGAAGTTGATGGACTGTTAACTATTATTGAAATTGTGGCTTGGGAGCTAGTTGGCATGCAGGCCCCGGCAGATAAGTTAGCTAAGCTTGCATCATCAGATCCATCACAA